>Ga0194133_10007758_pt1 | contig 12740 bp, 6 predicted proteins | sample TA2KigOf40mmetaG_FD_155448 | JGI IMG/M metagenome (GOLD analysis project Ga0194133, IMG submission 155448) | Freshwater microbial communities from Lake Tanganyika, Tanzania - TA2015055 Kigoma Offshore 40m | ecosystem: Environmental > Aquatic > Freshwater > Lake | place: Tanzania: Lake Tanganyika...
ATAATAGTGATATGATTTTTTGTATGATGTTTTCATTTCAACTTTTCGATTTGTTTCACATGTGTATTCGGCATGCAAAACATAATGAAGAGATACCCAGTAATTTACATGATGCAATTACCGAATGTTTTCGAAATATGTTTTAGATAAAAATACAATATAATAATTTAGGATAAACAAAGAATACAATAATAATTTAGGATAAACAAAGAATATAATAACATAACATATTAACACATATACGCGTGATATTTCAACTTTAAATGGCATCTACCCGTAACAAAAATACACGTACCGATTTTAAAATCGAACAAAATGCCCAGAACCTTGCACGTAATTATGTCGCATTTGAGAATAGTTATGCAGGTAAGGCATATGAACCGGCTCTTGCATTTGAAAGTGTTGGTATACTCCCTACAAAGATGTCTCGCGAACATTTTTCTCGAAACTCAGTAGATATTGAGTCTGCATTATTTGGTATCAATTCAACAAACCTTGTAGAACCACAAGCCGCGGTTATTCCCCAATTAAAGCAATTACCTGAGGTGAAGTTCTTTGACAGAATGGCGTTGTTTATGCCAGAACCTCTCGTGGTGGAGAAAGCCGCGCGCCCATTTCAGCATGCACAACAAAAATTATTCTAAAATAATAGAGAAATATTTAAGTAGAACTGACTACAAAAAAACTATCATGTGATGACCGATAGAACATATAAGATGAAGAATACTATGATAAGTGTTGGCGATATAAATATCATTATGAAAACAGTATTCTCCTGCATAATTTCCATAATAGTATAAAATTACCACTATAAAAAATAACATGAGAATAAGCATAATATTGTATGAATTATTCTCATTTGCTTTACGATACAATATGTAAGACCCATATAACACAATACATATAATAAATGTTTTATCTATTATTTTTATTGACGAATTTGGATTGGTGTGGTAGATGATAGATGATATTGCTAAAAAGAAAAATAAAATACAATAAACAAAATATCCCATAAAGTGAGCGGTTAGTGCATTACTTATGAATAATAACGATGAAAGTAATAACAATAATGAATTATCTTCCTTTACATAGTCGGTATTTGTCATTTTCTTTCACTGTTCGGTATATATTCACTTATACAATATAAAACGTTAAAAGGAATATAAAAATATTTTCTGTGTTATTAACATAAACTGCTCTTTGAAACCCACACAATCCCCTACTTTAATGCAAACTATCCGCATTCCGAACCCTAATCCCCGCACTTCCCCCGCGGGTTTCTCCGGCTCATTTAACGCCAACAACAACGGCTACAGCGGCTCAGGTCGCGTGACCGTCGGCGGTCCAAACCGAAGTGTATGGGCCCAAGGTCAGATTAACGGTGGCTGGTCTGGACGCCCTAGTGTTGGCGGTATGGTCGGTGGAACTATCCGTTTTTAGGCGAATATTACTATATTAGATTGGTATGTAATTTTCCAACATAATAATTAATCTATGAATATAATAGTTATTATGACAAAAAATAGCGTGTCGCGTAAGAAACGCGGTAATAAAACAAAACGTCATCACCTTCGTCGTAATCGTAGTCATGGTCATGGTAGTAGTAGGCAAACGCGAGTAAAACGTGGAGGTATGCTTAGGCATCTAGCAACATCACGCAATCTCAAACCAAATCAAATTAAAAGTTTTAAAGAATTGAATACATTTTTTCGTCATAACATTGTCCCTTTATTTGAAAATTATGAATATCATGTTACATCTAGAGACCCTAATCCAGAAGATGGAAATGTTGTTGTATATGGAGAGCGGCATTATAATTCGCCAATTCCAAAAGAATTAACAGATGAATTTAATGATTTAAAAATGGTTATAGATAAAACAAAAAAGGATGAGTCTAATCCAGTACAAGTTTTCGGGAGAGTTATTGATTTATATAAAAAAGTAAAAGGTGCATTAGATGAACAAAAAGAAAGAAACTCACACCATCCTCCTCCTCGTCCTCTTATACAAGGAACGATGTTTCCATCCTCAAACAGAAGACTATCACAAGTTATATCATCGAATATTAATGCGTCACCATTATCACCGTTTAGAGGGATAGATTTATTAGATTCACCAATCGTAAACAGGCCATTCATTAACTCTCCACAAGTATCTAATATTGGTGATAATTCAACACCGCCACGTCTTCGCCCAAAAAGTGCAAATAGTAAATACAACGAGTCATATAATAATAATTACGACCCAGTTGCTATTGAGTTATTTCCAAATTCTCCAAATAAAACGCCACCAACAACACCGTTAAACAGTCCTGACGGTCTTTCAACAAAACGATATGACCGCAGTTTTATTGTTAGTCCTGTTCCAATGCCGGATTTAAGTGATGACGATTCAATATAATTTTGAATATGACCTTGCAAAATATTTATCAAGTTGTCCTACACAAATATCGCCATTTGCCTTCTGTCTCGGGGTTGGAATGCTTGTATGGGTTACTTCTGTAACCAAAACTTTTTTTTTACCTTGTAACCAGTAACAGTACGGTGGGCTTTTTATATGTTTGTTATTGTAGCAGTGTTCTGTTTGATGTGATATCCGTAATCGCTGAGCGGCTTCAGAATACCAACCGAAATATACCGCTGTGTCTTCGGGGTAAGGCGTTGATGATGGGGTCGGTGGGTATGATGTCGTATTCGTGGTGATAGTCATCGTTATTTTCGTCATTGATAATATTGTAATATATATTATCAATTTGTTCAATTTTATATCTGTAGCGGTACTTTATTCCATTCTTACTAATCTACCTCCAATCCAGCAAACTGATTTTGCACCTTTACAGAACCAGATGTTTTTGAACCTTTGATGTTAGTAATATCTTCGATGGTATCATTGTTTGGAACTTCAATTGTTAGAGATGGGACAGTTCGTCCTCCTCTAGAAGGACGCGTGCTTCTAAATCCCGATTTTGTTTCCGTATCAGCACTCTTTTTTGGTCTTTCAATCTGCTTTTGTCCTTGGTTTTTATGTTTTAACTGAAATGATTTTCGTGTATCAGACTTCACCTCTGTATTTGAATGAGTTGTATGTGTTTCAGATGTCAATGCCGACGCTGCACTCAAACATGCAAATTGTTGCGCTGGCGCCAGTTGGTTCACATAATTAATAACTGTGTGCTTTGTAACAAATGTACCGGACTCCTTCATTGTTGCCAAATAAATGTCATAATGCAACTTGTACATATGGGTCTTCAATTCACGGTCATACTCTTTCAATGGAATGGTATCTTTCTTAACATAATGCTTAATATATGCATCATATAGTCGCTGTGTATAATCATGCAAACATTCTCTAAATTTATGAAACGTACGTGAATGCTGGGGATGATATTTCAAATATTCATCAATCGCCCGGTCCTTGCGTAACTGGAGGTATTGAGCCATCAATTTTTGCTCCATACCTTTGCGTTTTTTAACACTTTCATATTTGGGATTACGCTTCTTATAGCAAAAACCAGTATCCTTATCTACAAAAACAATACCCGGCAATGAAACACTCCTAGTATCAGGTGATGCATACATATTACAATAGTCTGTCACAGTATGTGGGGAGAATGTAGCGGTCGCAGTAACCACCTCTGTTTCTGTATCATCCGAAACACATGTTAACGTCGAAGGCATGTGGAAAATACTTCCTCCAAAATTTACAGAAAAAATGTCACGGTTCACACGAATTACATTAACACCTGTGCAATCACCACTCAATACCGAAATCTCATAAACTGCAACGAGATACAACTTCGGAACAGTAATCGTATTCACAATTTGGTTCTTGGGATGTTGAACCACAAAGGAATAACAGTATTGCTTAGGAACGGCAGTAAGCCCTCCAGGAAGCACGCTAAGTACTTCACAAATACGCCGCCGCAAAACTTCCTGAACGCCTACTTTTTGAAACATACGCGGCTCTTCTGATGTAGTGTCCGCGGTAGCGGTTTCCGGTGTATTTTCTGCTGGGGCATGTGCCTGTGCCTGTGCCTGCGCCTGTGTCTCCGCCTCGGCTTGCAGAATGTGGTCAAATGAAACCTCACCAACACAACTCTTCGTAGCGATATACCAGCGTCCTTCACCTTCATCTGAAGCGGATGTCGACTTCCAAAACAAATTCACCATGATACCTTCAACTAACTCTTCTGCGACCAACGTACTACTTACTGAATTCACCTCCTGGGTCTTCATCTCATCTAGTAGAGACAACATTTTTGGCGGTGCAACGCAGCAAATATTTCCATCACGGTCAAATACAACTGACCGAAATCTTCCTATTGTAGAATATTGGTCAGTTGTGAGTTTAGCACGGTCATATTTCAAAGTGTAAAATATAGTTGGCTCCAATGAAGGACCAGTTTTAGAGAAATGAAGCTGAAATCCCTTATCAGAACACCATTCGCGAATTGTTTCGAAATCTGACTTTTCAAGTTTGCTTTCTTTTAACTTATTCACAAACTGTGACAGTTCATAAAATTCGGATGAAGAAATAGAAAACATTACGATAAATGTATATTACTGTATAGTATCATACGGTTATCTTTATATCGATTATCAAATAGAATATATATAAAATATATAATAACTAGATAAAATAGTAACTATATAGTATATTATCATAACATGGAATTTGAACCAGAAAATGTGCAAACCAACCTGACTGATGATATAGAAGATATTGAAGAAGAGTTTCTACCTCAAACTGATACACCTGAGGCTGAGGCATTATCGTTAACAATACAACTCGGCGATATCATTCAACTTATTGCGCCAACTCATCAGGAAATTCATGAACATATGTTTTTAGTTGATTATGCATCTTCTCGTAAGTTCATTCTTATTGACACAGATACAATAGAAAAAATGGTTTTAAAACTCGATGCAACCGGACAACTCATGGATGAAAGTATAACAACTATTAAACTGTTAAGTCGCGCTGACGATAAGGGATATGCCAGGCAAAATAATTTAGTCGTATCTACTTGGGTTGATATTCGGTTTGGCGGAGATGTTCCAGCAATTATTACCGGTATGATTACAAATTTAGAACATGATATGATTGAAATACGAACGTACCCTGAGGATGAAATGATATACATTGACTTTGGATATATGGGAATTCCAGAAGATTTACCCATTGAAGAAATTAAGATACGCGCTCCGCCACGAGCATTAACTGAAAAATCAGGGGTAGACGGCGATGGTGAAGGCTTAGGTCAGACCCGAGCAAATAAAGATTTTCTCACTATGGGTATGGATGCACTTTCATCTCCATCTGCTTCAGGTGAGCTTACACCTCGAGAGGAACGTCGAAGACAACGACAGCTTGCGCGAAGTGTTGAAGGTGGTGAAGATGCGACAGAACAGCCTAGCGGTGAGTCTGAACATACGATGTTATCCGATGTTCGTTCAACAGCCGGTCCTGCATCTTCTGCTAGCGCTGATATGGTTTCAACATCCGAACTTCGAGAGAAGCTACGTGCTATTATAATTGATGCGGACCAAATTCAAGTGGGTGAAGACTTGGAAGTTCTTGTTCAGACCGTAGATATTCCACATGAAAACCGCCGATTTAACTTAGATAAACAGTGCGATGACCTTCTTGATACACTTATGACGAATGTACCTTCAACTGAAAAAACGCGTTCGGTTATGGCACATATTCAACGAATGGTTATCCGTTTTCGTGAATTGCGACACAAATTCTCTCATTTTGATGCGAATGGTAACCCCGTAGTTCCGGCACATAAAAGTGCACTATATCGCCCTCTCGTTGATGCTTTAATGCGTATGGACCACGCGCTTCGGTGGATTATTCCAATCGTGAAAACAAGGAAGGTAATTTATGATATACCAATCGACGAACGAACTGCATCCGAAATGGATATTGTTTCACGAGTTATTCAGGATGAGCGAGAAGCAGAGAACCAACTTCAACGCCAATGGTATGATGGTTCTCTCACGTATGCACAGTATATGACAAATCTCTCGGCGCGCCATTTTACACCGAACTATGAACCCAAATATATGCAAGATATAATCACCACGCGGCAGGTAAATGAAAATATTACGGCGGTTATTGACAATTTGGACGATTTTTACTCATCGGTCGTCACTGGCGAGGAGGTAAAACGTCGCAGATTTGTAATACAGAAATACAATCTCGGGCTTTCCAAAGTCCAAATTCAAACCAGAGTGGAAGAAACTGCGCTAGGTCCAAGTGCTCTCCTTAAACGAACAACACAATTTACAAACCTAACATCAAATGACCGCATCAATATTGTCGGTTTTATGACATTCCCCGAACCTGTTATTCATTACTCTCGCATGTCACTTCCAAGCATCAATATTCTTGATAAGTCCGACCTAAATACCAAACATGTTCATTATTGGGATATGATGCGGCAAATGTTGTCAGTTACAACACATAATGTTAATAACTTAGATACACCAATTGATTTGAATGCCCATAGCATTCTTCACGAAATCAAACAATTTGTTCTTGAACCAGATACTGCATCAGGATTGAGTGCAGTTATGAACGAGCGCGAGAAATATCGAAAATTCCTGGAAGTTATTATACCCAAAACTCGGAGTATTTTTGAAATGATGCGCCAATATATACATGGTCGACTTACATTACAAGACGTCCTTGCTTTTATTGAGCCATTTTTGATATATCAGGAGGACCTGAATGTGAAACAATATGATGAAATTGTTACATTTTTATATGAACGTGTTCTTGAATACAAACGGAACTATGCAACAAACTTTCGTAAATTTGGCCGATTGCGCGCATATCGTTATAATGTGCGTTATATGGGCGTATCGATGATTTACAATCTTATTGTTACCGGTCGAATGATGGATGCGGATGTATTCAAAGCATATGGATTTCAAGATACGCAAGTAAGGTCATCTACTGGAGTGGGTTCAAGTAGCGCCGGTTTTGATGAAAGACAGCGTCAACAGATGCGTGGTCGCGCTTACGCTGCAGGATTATCGGAACAAACTGAATACAATGATAACTTATTATCATCGGCGGAGCTTCTCTCGAGAATGTTGGCGGTAGATTATGCAAAATTGTATATGGATGCTGTTGCAATCACGACGACCGACCTAATCACACCATTTGACTTTAACCTCGTTCTTGGTGAACAAAGTCAGCAATTACGTGATGCGGGTGCAATGCGAGAGAAAAGTGTCAGACAAAAAGGAGGAGCACCAGGAGGAGAAGCAGCATCAGTGGCAGGTCCAAAGCGTTTTAATATGGTTCTTGCTAAAAGTTACCCAAATCAAGAAGCAGTCGAAGAAGAGAATGATAGTGAACAACCTATTTACTTTGATAAGAAATATGATACTACTGATTATGCATTCTTAGAAACCTACCGCGAACAACAAGAGCAAATGAGCTCAGTTGACTTTTCCATGTTTCTGGTAGATGAACTTATTAAAAAGAAAAAAATGACATACGAGGAGGCAAAGAAAGAAGCCGAAGCTATTATGATTGGACCAGGAATGCGACCAGTGAATGATGGTGATTATGCAGTTGTTGAAGAAGAAGAATATGTCGAACATTATATGGATGACACTTCCCGCCAAATGTTTCCTACTGATGACGATGACATAGCAACTACTGAAACTCGATTTTTGTATTATAAACGCGATAATGGAAGATGGGTTCGTGATACTAGCATTCCTGATATTGTTCCAAGCAGCGACCGTAACTATTTTTGCAATGTAAATCGTGACTGTATTTCTTTAGCAATGGATGCATCTCGAGATATGATGGTGCAAGATGAAGAAATTAGCGGCACAAGCATGCGTGATAAAGTTATGGCCGACATGACAAGCAAATCGGGAACTGATGCAATCAAAAAGGCATTTTTGGATAAAATGAAGGCAGAGTTTGATGTCAAATATCAGGTTACTCGAGAGAATTTCATGGAGTTTGTAAATAAAAAATTCGAATATGATTTAAAAAATATTGCACGGATTAGCGAGATACAGCATAAAGAATTCTATAAATACAATGACCGTAAATACAAACTCGGATTTCATACCTCGAAGACAACTGGTGCAAGTGGAGATGACGCAGAATATGATGATATTGATGCACTGATTTCACCAATGGAACCGCTGAAAGATAAGATTATTGCACAGACTGATTTTGTGAAACGTCAACATGATATTATGCAATTTATTACAAGTTTCACGCGGAAAGCAAATGAAATTATGGATGAAGACCCGAATTGGTTATACTGTATTAAATCTAATGCCAAATTGATGCCATCTTTTTACGAAACAATTGCAGTGGCATTTCTTCAATCTTCGTCTTCATCGTCGTCGGTGAATTCATTATCTGTCGTCATCGATACGATATGTAAAGAACGCGGAACAATAAGTGACGATGGCGAAGCATGGGTTGATAAATATAGTGGTTCTATTATTAAGAAAATAGAACATATTACTGAAGAAGGATATGATGAAGCCGGATTTCGTCTCGTTACGAGAGATATTATTGAAGCTGACCTGGGAGAAGGCATACTCAATGTTGCAAAACCAGCTGCTATGTCGGCGTCAGGTTCCAGTGGTGCTGCCGCCGCTGCTGCTGGAGGTGGGGGTCTTACTGGCATAAGTATTCTTGAAAAATACGACACGCCAAATGCAAAGATTATTAATAATATTATTACTACAATGACTGGTTATATGGGTATTGATTTACATTCTGAACGAGAATTTATTATTCAGCATACTCTTGGGTTGCTGGAAACATCGGTGCCTTCTGAAGAAAAATATCGAGAGAAATCCGACCGGTTCTTCTTAGAAAAAGGCAAGAGACTTCCGCCGTACAAGGAAATATTCTTTCAAACACTTCTTCTTCTTACATTATCCTATCTTGGAATTTCTATACAATGCGTGATTCCATCACCAAAAACACGGAAAACACACGCCGGATGCGTACGTTCGTTTACTGGATATCCAATTGATGGCGACGGGGATGTATCGGGATTGATGTATATTGCATGTATTGCGTATAAGATTAAGACCAGTATAGAACCGTGGAATACATTGAAATCGTTCAAGAAAGAAAGTGATATTCTTGCAAAGATGAAAACGCTGATGGATACATCAATATTGACAAAACCTGCTATCAAGGAACGACTACAAGCGAAACGAGATTATTTGCGTTCAAAGGACACAAGCGAAACTATTCCAGAAGAATTATCTGTATTACGATGGGGTAATTTTATGCCTGCAATGAAATCTCTCGACAATATGCCTACGCCTCAGAATGTTGCTGCTGACTTTACGAACCATCTTGTCACCGACATGAAACGGGGATATCATGGTCAACATAATAAACTTGCCGTACTTGAGAGTAAATGCCAGTATTTCGGATTGTCTATTCAACAAATGATACATCATATTGTGAAAAATAGTAGTCCTCTTCTTCTGAATATGGCAAGCGAACCCTTTCTTGAGAATGCATGCTGTAATGAGCCAATTGACCGTCGAAGTAAGCGCGTGATTGATTATTTTATGGAACGTGAACAAAATATCCACCATCACAATCGGATTATTGGGTTCTTGACGAAGACGTTGAGAGAAATGGCGGTGATTACACGCCCAACAACAATTATTGATAATCGAAATACACGGTTCCAATACCCAAATATTCCCGCAGATTTCAACGAACAAACCATATATCGAGCATTTATTCATTATTGCAAAATGAACCAACAGTATTCAGGAGCTTCATCCTTGGAGGTCGGTGCTGGTGTTAGTGATAATCCAGTTGCAACTGCCGTTGCGATGTATTTACATCCAGCACTTCGAGAGATTTGCCCGTCTAAACCGCAAGATTGGGTATCCACAGATACGATTGAAACAAAAATAGCAAAACTAAAGAAAGACTCGAACATATTTGATAATAAAAGCCTCGAGAGATTATTGAAAGCAGTCAATGGACATAAGATGGTAGATGCGAGTTATAAAACGGCGGTTCGTCCACAAGAAAACACCCAATTTCAACGGTTTCAAGATGCAATTCTTTACTTAGAACGGTGTAATAGTGAAGCCGATGATGAAAATACGGAACAACCACCTAGAGAACTCCAACGCAGTGAACTTGACCAATGTATCATTCCGAGAGAATTGCGGCAGTTGATATTGGCAATACTTCAGTCATCATCGCCAAAGTACGTTCAAGAAGATACGGAAGAAATGCGCGAACTAAAGAACTATCTAAAATCAAAAAATCGAGAGATGCGCGATATTGTCGTAGGATTTCTGCAGCAAAACGGAAAACAGACAAAAGCCAAGTTTCGAGAGATTGAGAAAATAATCGACACAGTACTTGATTTCGAAATTAATAAAAGTAGCACAGTTCTCATGTCAGCAATAGATGAGACAATTGCGAAAAGTATTCAATTCATGAAAAATACACTAACGCGGCTTATTGATGTTATTCCTTCGATTATTCATTATGGTATTGATTTCGACGATACAAACATTCCGAAATACTGGGGTTTATCTCCGACACATATGAAAGATATCAAAGGTATTATTTCATCACATTATACGTCTCTCAAGACATTCTATAATGATCATATAATCAAAGAAGTATTGCGCCACTCAGAACATCATGTTCGTGATTTGAAAGTAATGTTTGAAAATACACCGTTCATGGCGGAAATTTTCTTTGACGAAGAAAAGGATGCCAAGACCGCAGCGGATGCAGCCATATTGGCGGTCCAGCCTATCGGTTCTGCAATTGTTCCTCGTGAAGTTGATGTCGAAAAAGAACTTGGGGAACGCGTTCCTCATACTACGCGTAAGAATATATTTACAATGTATTCTCTTTTTGACCGAAGTATTGTGTGTAACTTATATTTATTCTATTTTTTATCATTTATGCGAACATTTGTTCAATTAGTTGTCGAGACACCTATTACTATTTATCAATCTGAACCGACAAAAGTAATACGAAGAGGTATATCGAAAACATCTACGTCCGTCTCTACAAAATCCGCAAAATCAACAACAACCGGCCGTAAGCAGACAGTTGTATCATCTACAATTGGAGCAATCGCTCGAACTTCTGCGTGTCGCGAAGACGATGAAGAACAACGAGATGATATTGATCCACACTCACGGCTCTATTCGTCGGATACTGCATCAGCAGATAAGGGGCAGCTTCTCTCGGAATTAGATATTATGATGGGTGATAAAAAAGCACTTGGACTTCGCGTATCTGAATTAATGATTGCATATCTTCGTATTATTGAAAAAGACAAGGCAGCCATTAACTTTAATCTTGCAAATATTAAAGAGAAACTCACCCGCGTGAAAGACAAGGAGAAGGATGGTGTTGTCGAGAGAATTGGCGCAATGTCTGTCGGAGAGCGTCAATTAGAGAATATGATGAAGACGCATAAAATGGGAATATGGAGCCGCGGAACGTCGCAGACGGGTGTCGTTATCTACGACCAGGACTATTATGATGAAGAACGCGAAGAGATGGAGAAAATTGCGCAAAAAGAGCGACAGCTTGGCAGACGCGACTATGTCACAGACATGAATAGAGATATTTATGTTATGGATGCACTGGACGCCGACCGCATTGCGGCGGAAATCGAAGCGGACGAACTGGATATGTCGTCAGGCATCCCCGAAGATGATGACGCAGGAGATGACGATTACGCATATATTCACCAACACGATGATGAAGGCGACGATTAGGGACGCGGGCGGCCGGCTCCGTCTGGATTTTAATATTTGAATAATATAAAGACCACCTTAAGAAGTCGACGATGACGAATCAAAAGGACGTTATTTATATTATTCTCTCGGCGATACTACTTTACTTGTATTATAAACGAGGCGGCATCGCGTTATTCGTGGCGTTCGTGGTGGTGGTCGCTGGGACGCTTTTCTCGGGCGCAGTGGCGAGAGAAGGGATGGGAGGTGGTAATAAAGAATGCGCGAAGTTGGGATTCACATCGCCAAAGATTGACAAGAGTAAAATGAAAGGTAGTATTACGAATGCGATGAAAAATATACAAAAAGTTGCCGATAAATACTGGCCGTTCGAAGATTATATGGGCAATAAACCATCAAAAGATAACGCAAAAGATAATTTTTCAACTGTTACAAATAATATAACATTTAAGACCGAAGCACGTAAAATAGAAGAAAATAAAGCTAGCCAAGAAAATATATTTATATTTTTAGGTAATTCTGTCGAAGTATATGAAGCATTCAAAAAAGATGAAAAAATAGACGAATCTATCACAAAAATAAAAGATAAAGTGGCAAATGGAATTAAAGGAGGAAACGAATATTTATCACTTCTGAATAAGAACCATGCGTTTTTGAAAAAAGAATATAAAACCGCTGGCGTAGATGATAAGGGTGTTTTAAAATTATCTCAGTATTTGGTGTGTCTATGCTCACAGTGGCTTTCTATTTGGAAACAGATACAAAAGGCAAATGGCCGCGGAGGCGATGCCGACGCAGACGAGGGCGAAGGCGGCGGTGACGAAGAAGAAGAGAAACCGAAGAAAAAGAAACAGAAAGCAACGAAGAAAAAGAAGAGTGATGAGGACGAGGACGAAGAGTAGATAAATGTAATAACATGATAAATGTTATATTGTAATATACTAGTAGGTAGGCTATTACAATACAATATGA
>Ga0194133_10007759_pt1 | contig 12739 bp, 20 predicted proteins | sample TA2KigOf40mmetaG_FD_155448 | JGI IMG/M metagenome (GOLD analysis project Ga0194133, IMG submission 155448) | Freshwater microbial communities from Lake Tanganyika, Tanzania - TA2015055 Kigoma Offshore 40m | ecosystem: Environmental > Aquatic > Freshwater > Lake | place: Tanzania: Lake...
TATCCCAACGATTATCCTTGATGGTATCATTGACCAAGCTTTGTACATGCCAATTAAATGGTAAAGTACCGCCAAGCTTTGTATTGGCATATTTTGCAAAAACCTCAACGTGTCGAGCTTCATCTACTACTTGTGTGGCGGCATACAGCTTGCCGTCATACCATGGGCAAGTTTGAGTTTGCTTCGAGGCGCACAACATTGCGGCTTGTTCTCCGTGAATAAATTGAGAAATCAGCCACTTTCTACTTTCAAGGCCAAATTCAATCCATTCTTTACGTTTCCAATTTTCAATTGGACTTCCTTTGTAAATTGAAAAATCCCTACTTGTACCAAAGCGAGCGTAGTCTTCTACAAGAGTTTTTTCTGGGTCTACCTGTATGGACCAATCTAAGGCTGTTTCTCCGTTCCATTGGTTATTTTTAGCTTTTTCATAGAGCTTTCTTAATTGACCGTGTACAAGCGAATAATCCCATGTCAGCATCATGTCAAGATTTGTTTTTACAACATGATCGACAGCTTTAAAATCTACTTCTGGGGCATATAATACCGGATTAAAGTCTGTAATGTTTACATTGTCTATAAATTCTTTATAGGTTTCTTGGGTGATCACCTTATTCTCCTTAATATTTAACTATATAGTAGTGTAATTTTATCCTTGAACTAAGTCTAAAAATTAATTATTATTTTGAGGCATTTTATATTCTGACCAATCTGGATTTATTGTTAAATTCTCTTTTAACGGTTTAAAATTAGCGCTCACAACTATTCTTTTTTCATCACTATAATGACGATTTGTCATATGATATATAAATGAATTAAATAACGTTAACATTCCCGCTTCTGGTTTTATGCTTGTTGTGCTTTCAACTGTATTGCAGTATGGCGTAATAAATATTAGCTCTGCACTTCCAATTGGGGCGTTAACATAATATGATATAGAATAATAATCTAACGGATAAAAATGGCTATTAACTTTGTGAGTATGACCCACAACAGATTGTCCGCGCTCAAGTGTTAAGGTCCAAACTGAATCCATAATCATTTCTTTGCCAAGTATAAAATTTACTGTTTCAGTAATTTTTGTTAAAAGCTTAGCGCATTCGGGCTTTTCAAAAGGATAATATCTGTCTTCGTAAAAAGTATGTGCCGGATGAGCATTTTTTATATCCGGAATTTGACCTGAAAATTCTTGTATTTCTTTTGCTACTAACTTATTATCTATTCCTTCGATCAGGCACGTATGCGCATCTAGGGAAATCAAACTAACCCTATTGTTCATACAATTACTGTTTGACTACTATTGTCAAACCAAAAAAAAGTGGAATATGGTACATTCTACAATCTTTTCTCAGTTTTATTTCCTCATGGTATGCAGCTGTTGGAGACGCAACTGTGTCATTTTGGTATAAAAATATGCTATCTGAAGAATTCTGTATAATTAAAATGCCATTAGTATTTAATCTATCTAGATAAAAGTCTGGACCAATAAATGGATTTTCCATTTCCTGCGACCATCCTATCATCAAGTCAAACATGTAGGCATTGCAATTATCTTTTTCTAAGTCTTGATAACTAATTACTGCATGCTCTATGGGAGCATACTTTTCTTGAAATTTTTTATACAAAGATGTTTTTTTGTTATTCAACATATATATTTTAGATCCATAAATATCTTGAAATGGTTTTAGCTTATATGTGTCTAATCCTGCAGATATCGCTAATATATGCTTAGGCTTACACACGTCTGCTAAAAGTTGAGTAATCAATATCGGCATCCATTGAGATTGACCGTAAGAATCGGCTAAATTTGGTCTTGGATAATGAATAACAAATTCATAATCACTTGCACCGCCAGTGGCTATATTTCTTTTGTCTATTTTAATAACGTTCCACAAATAATCGGCAATAGCTACAGACTGAAAACCGTCGTCTTTTGATGCTTGAGTTGTGTATTGCTTCCAATCGTACGCCCAATTGGTAAAATCAAAAGATTTTTTAACTTCGTACCTTTTTTCATTAGCCATTTTTTACCTCATAAAGTGCATATTGTATAGCAAACCAACATCTTCTTACGCCTCTACACAAGAGAATATTTTGTTTTTTTATGTATTCTTGTGCCGCAATATTATAATCTGGATTACTGTGTTTATAAACATATCTAGATCTAATTAAGTTTATAGCTTCATCTATTGAAAAATTATTAAATTTATCTTCGTTTATCCCAAGAATGTGCAAAAACGACGCTAAATGTTGAGAATTTATCTCTAAATCTTCTGATGGACTATACTCACCCTTTATCGTCATCATCAGTTTCTTCTTTTTTATACATCGCAACACCTTGACACATGCTCACGGGTTTACCGGCCACGTAGTATATCCCAGTAGCAGAATCCCATTCCATAGTTTCATTGTCCCAATCGGGATAGTCGGTTATAGATTCGCCTTGTCTGTCTTCAATATTTAATTCGTCATTAAACTCATCGTGATCACCGATGCTACTCATGTCGTTGGGCTCTATGTTGTTGTTCATGATTGCTCCAATTTTTTATAAATGATTATTTCTTCAATCAAACAATTAAAAGCTTGATATTGGGGCGAATTTGCATCGAACGGATTTTTAGAATTTTCGTTTAAACTTGTGTAATCTATATTTAAAAGCGAACTTAATACGTCTATAGATTTAGCCAAAAACATTCTCGCTTCATTTTTTGCCTTGATTTTATCGTACTGTCCTAGTTCCATTTTTTTCCTTTACAAAATTTTATTGAACTAATTCAATAGTATCACATTTTATTCACCAATACCAAGGTGGTTGACTGGTAAAAACACCATATTCTTTATTAAAAATATCGCCAATTTGTGGATACTTTCCACGAATATTATTGTCATAATCATGACATCGTTTAAAATATACATTTGGGTGATTTAATTGTTTCGTATAATGTTGTTCCCATTCTTCAATTGAGCCTAAAATTTTTGTTGCGTCGCCGTCTTCTGGATTTTCTTCAAAATCCTCTAAAACTAATATAACAACGTTCATTTTATTTACAAGAGCGTAACTTGCCATAATTAAAATTAACCTTTTTTTAAAAATATATTTTTTGTAAAAACATTATATCATATTATCTTATGTATTATTAATGTTCTGATTCTACATTATTTACTTCGTTTAAAAATTTTCTTTCTTTTGGCCACCTATTTGCTAGTTCTTTATTTTTTGAAAAAAATCCTTGAGATACAAATCTGTCTCCGTTCGCAACCGGAAGAACCTCGTGCGCCATATCTTCGTGGCCTGAATTAGACCAGATAACAAGAGAATTAGCTAATGGTTTAAAGTTAAAACCCATCATTGGCATGTTAAAAATGCCGCCCTCGTAATCATCGTTTACATAATAAACCGAAGAAAAATCAGTCGATGCATTTCTGTTGGCTATAAAGGTTCCATCACAGTGTAGTTTCATATGATCACCAACAGAGGAGTGCGTTAACCATGGACCACTTTCTCTAAATGTTTTGTAGCCATATGTATTTAAAATTACTTGTTCAGTTTGCTCAAGCATGTGAGTTAATGTTTCGTATATTAAGCCATGTGTAGGTATATCCATATACATCTTATAATTATCACCGTGTTTAGTATCGTTAGGATAGGGTTCTTCTATTTCACCTTTGGTTAATAAAAAATATTCTTCTTCCGTCATTAAAAATGAACGTTTAAATTTTAAGTTTGGATTTTTTGAATGAGTATACTCCTTCCACCTAACCGGCGATCCATATCCAACAAATTCAAAATTATCTTTATTTTGTTTACAATATTTGTCTATGATTTCCCAATCGTCTTTTGCAAGGAAGTCAGTAAATATACTTATTGTAGGAACATCTTTTTTAATTAAGTTATTCATAATAAAATTTTCCAGATGATAAAGCTGAGGGTGGGTTATCCGCGTGCCAAACGTTAATCACAACAACTCTCCTAACTCCTGATATGGGTGGGGTTGTGTTGTGTATAACGTGACCTGCGTCAAATATTATTAGCCTGTTTGGCATGCAGGCAATTCTTTCTCTAAGTTCTATGGGGACTACCAAGGGATTCATATTTTCTTTTTCAAGAGCATTTTCAGAATCTTCTGATATAGCTGTTGGATGAAGCTCTAAAAAACCACCAACAACATCGTTTGTTTCTGGATAATAAACGCATCCAATTCTTGGGCCCTTAAATACTTTGGTGTCGGCATATAAAAAAGTATCTTCGTCTACATGAACATCTAAGAATTGTCCTGGCTTAAAAGTTCTAGTCCAATACTCAAATCCACACAAATTTTCAATTGGAAAGGGAAGATTGTTTTCCCATATTGCTTTAATCAATCTTTTTCTTGGCGTATCGGCTTCAGATTTATGCCATCCATCCCAAAACATATACGGCGCAAAGCAGTCGCACTGTTCATCATGATATCCGTTTAAAACCGTTGCAATACGCTCTTCGTCTCCCATTGATTCTGGGAAAAAATCTTTTGTATGTTTAATTTCATCCAGCAGGGTGGGATCTTTTATGTAATCATCTAAAATAATCATAATTTATATAGTACTACAGTTTGACCGCATATGTAACAGCAGCGCCTGTTGGGTTGTGATATACACATGAATTTTCTGTATTTTTAAGTTTTTCGTGGACTTCGTGAAAGTCTGTAAAAACAGATTCGTCTTTATACAGAGAATCCGTGCCAGTATAAAGTATCATCATAGTGCCGTTTTTGTTTAACATATTAAAAAATCCAGCAATACTATCGGGATCATGAAGCACGTCGTGTACACTCATGCATATAAAATCATATGTTTCTTTTGTGCCGAGCTCTACTTCTTGCATTGAAAGAATGTTATAATCCCAATTTTCATTATCTTTTTTTATTATTCTTTCAAATAAATTTAACTGATAATTATTTAATAATGTTAGTTTACATTTTTTATGCATTAGTCTTAATAAACCTGTATTGAACGCAGGCAATGTCATCAAACAGGTTTTGGGATTAGCTGTTAAAAATCCAAATTCATGAGTATTTGCCGCATAATAATAAGCTTGATTAGTATTCCAAAAATGACTTTCTTGGCTAAATACATCAAAATACCAAATGAGGAAATCCATCCCCGCTGCTATTTTTCTTTTGTCTAAATCTAGAGTGTCTAAATATTGTTTTACATTTTTACTTTTTTGTATTGATTCTTGGACTGATTCTATATCTGTATATTTTATTAAATTTACTAAATTATCAAAATAATCTTTTTCATACATCATCTTTAATAGCTCCAATCGCCAGTTGTCGCATATGCCAAAGTCTTCTTATGTTTCCTATTAAAGAGATTCGTTGATTTTTTAAATATAGATAACATGGGTCTTGACCTATATTTATTTTGCCAGATTCAACATCGTCTATTGGGGCTATTGTCAATAGCCTGGCAGCAGATATTATCTCATCTATAGTGTAGAGATCTATATTTGATCCATCTAGACTAATACAGTATAAGTAAAAAGAAATTTGTTTGTCTATATACTCTAAGTCTTTTATTGCATTGTATCTCATGTTAGATCTTCTATTTTTGGAGATAGAGGCAAGATTATATACCTATTCATTTCTGCAAAGTCGCTTGTTAGCACATACTCTCTGGTAGTACCACCATTTTTCATAATTATATTTTCATCTTCATCAGAGTATGATGGAGTAAAATCATCCATTTTTTCTGTAAACTCATGTATAAGTTCTTCGCTAATTTTTTTTGGTTTCATGTTAGCTTATTTTTTTAAGAGCTACAATTTGATTATATAGAGATGTTATTGCATCTATCTGCATTTGAGATTTTTCTTCTGTGCCCAAAAGATCATCTAATGAATTTGATGCCATTGCTTTTTCCATATCTTTACCAAGAAGAAGGCATAATTTGTAGATAGATTTTGTTAAGTATGTATTGGTTTTTTGCTTAATCAAATTAAGTTCTTCTTGACTAAGAGTAGCCATTAGTACTGCTCCATGTTTACTGCCACAAGATACTGCAGTGAATCCTGTTTATAGCCTTTTCCTTCGATTTGCTTTAGGTAATCTTGTCTAAGAAATGGAAGATAAACATTTACCTCCATAGCAGAATTTGCTGGATCTTTTAGCGGATCAAGAACATGTTCATTTAATTCTTTATTTGGAGTACCATGACAATACCAACCAAGATAGGCGTATCTTACGCCGTTGCCCGTTGGTCTTATTTGATGTGCTGCGATATAATCGCTAGGAAACATTAATACATCTCCCTTTTTAGGGGAATAATCTATGTCCAAATAAGGGAAAAAATGAGACCCTCCTGTAAAATTTTTTCCGTTAAGTTCAGCGTCTGACTTAACGCTGTCATTAATATAAAATATTGTTCCAACTACATTTTTCATGGCCAACTGTTGACTTGGATGTGGAAGGCCATACATGTAGTCTGTTTGTATATCTGCGTGTGGACCCATATAAACATTGGATTTATATTGAGTTATGTGACCTCTGCTCTGCCACCAAACACACTTATATACCAATGGAAACATTTCTATATACTTTAATAAACATTTATATTTAACTTCATCAATAAAAGACAAGGTTTTTAATGCTTGTAATTCTTTATCTCTATGAATTCTTGTTGCCCTATACGGCATTTGGTCAATTTGATCAATCGCAAAAAAATATCCACTATTATTTACGTAAACTTGTTCTCCTGTATTTGGGTGAATAGTAAGTGAATACATTTCTGCTTTTTCTTGTTCTATACTTCTTTCGCAGAAACCGTACATCCAATCCCAGTCTATGGTGGCAGTATTTTCAAAAAGAACAACTCCACCACCAAGATGCTTTGGCTTTACATCAACGTAATTCATTGTCATTATTTTCTCCTAATTTATTGTCTAATTCTGCCAGTTTTAACATGCCTTTAAATTTTGGTCCAATTTTATTACCATCTGCGTCCAAACCAGTTTTTATTCCTTTTATCCATGTCCATGGTTTATCTTTTGAAGTTTGTGTTTTCAAATCATAATATCTCATTCTTGATTCTTCTAACTCTTTGTTGTCCCATCTATTAACAACTTCAAACTCAACACTTGGAAGTAGATCTGTTGGATAAATAGTAAAGAACAAATATGGACTTCCCTTAGGAAATACAACTGGTTCATTTACCTTATGAATTACCCAATGTGTTTGAACTTCATCTGGCCACCAGCTACTTGGTATAGTCGCAGTCAAGGATGATGCACCGTCTACATAATAATTCGGTGAACCAGTTGTCCACAAACTATAACCCTCTTCTGTATTTATTGCCCAACCAGTATAAAAAGATATCATCCCATGTATATTTGAGTGAGCAAACTTAAAATCATTATGAACTCCACCACTAATTATTCTTGCTGGACTTGGTCCGCCATCCCAAATAACTACCAGTTCTTCTGGTAAGATCATTTCCCAGCCGCTAACATTTGCTGTGGTTACTGGAGTACATTGATATGCGTGCTTATTGTAGGTTTTATCCATCCAATCTCTTTTTAAACGAGATTGTTTTATCTGAACTGAATTATTATGCATTCTTGATAATGTTACTTTTGTCATTTTAAATACCTAAAAATATATAATCTGGATCTAAATTTTTTATTGGCCCAGGCATTCTGCCATGGAATCTTGGACCACGGCCAGCATCTGGATCTGCCGGTGATCCGTCTAAGTTATGCCCATATTGAAATCCCTTATGGGTTCTCTCATTATAATCAAACATTGTGACGACTGAATATTTCGTGCCTGATATAACAGGAACTGAACTATGTGCATAGATATATGTTGAGGGAAATAATATTATATCTCCAACTTTTGGTTTTATTTTAAATCTAAGTATATCAAAGGCCAATTCTCCGCCTTCATAATTATCATTTAAATAGGCAACCGATGATACTGTGCAATTGTAGCTATAACCGTGATCTGCATGAGCGGAAAAGTGTTCTCCTGGAATATATTTAACAAAATTAAAACTTTCCATAAAATCCATTTTTATTCCATGTCTTACTTCATAATCATAAAGGCATTCGAGCAGTGGTGTTTTTACTAAATCACAAATTTCTTTAATTTCCTTTTGTTCTGGAAAATCTTCCCAAACTGTATTGTCTGGATGTATTTTGAAATCACTACAATTTCTATAGCTTTTGTTTTTATTTAAATCACCAGTTGTTCCTAAGTCCCACTTAAATCTATCATTAGTAGATTTTTCTAATGCAAGTTCCAATCTATCTATTAGACCTTCTGCATTAGGGATAGCTTCTTTGTATACGATAATTCCTATTCTTGGATCAAAAACATATTGTGGATTCATGATTACTCATCTCTGATAAATGTGTGATATACTTTATTACAAGCAAAGTCTATTATACCACAGTTTTCGGAGAGGTAATTATGTTTAATCAAGAAATAACAGAAGAAAAACCTTGGAAAGTTTTACCTGGAACGTTTGGAAATTCTATCGATAATATTAAAATTATAGAAAACTTTATTGATAAAGAAGATTTGTTATCTTTACAAAATTTTGTAAAAAAAATAGATGAATGGGATAACTCAAAAGAAAGTGAATATCATGAAGACGGAACTATTAAATATGGTGCTGATGTTTGGTTAAATAGAACCTGTAGTTCTTATATTGTAAAAAGATTAGATAGAAATATTTATGATTTAATTGATTTTTATATTGATAAAATGACTGAAAGTATAAATTATAATTATAACTGTATCGTTGAAAAAAGACCGCCTGTAATTGTTTGTTGGAGACCAGGAGACTTTCAGATAGCACACGCTGACAAACAGCTCCAAGATGGAAGACCTAACGCCTTTCCAGATTATGACATTAATTCATTATTTTATATCAATGATGATTATATTGGTGGAGAATTATTCTATACTCAGCACAAAAAAAAGTTAAAACCTGTAGCCGGAATGGCGGTATCGCATCCTGGAGATGTAAATTACATACACGGAGTGACTCCAGTATTATCTGGAGTTAGATGGGTTATTCCAGCTTTCTACGCTGTTAAATCTTTTTAAGATTATTTAAAAGCTGGGGGAGAGAAGAACCCTGGAGGAGCAAAGAACCCTGGAGGAGAGAAGAATCCTGGAGGAGCAAAGAACCCTGGAGGACCAAAGAACCCTGGAGGAGCAAAGAACCCTGGAGGAGAGAAGAATCCTGGAGGAGCAAAGAACCCTGGAGGAGAGAAGAAGCTCGGTGGAGAGAAAGATCCAACGGTATAATTAATTACTGTTCCCAAAGGTACTACGGACGTATCTGTTAAAGCTGGAGTTACAACATCATTTAAAGCTGAGTTTTGTGTTCCAGTTGTTGTAACTGATCCTACGATAAAGCCAGCATTGGTTATAGCTGTATTTGCCGCAGCCTTTGATGTACCTTCAGAAATTGAAGGTTTAGCTCTTTTTCTATTTTGTCTTTTACCTGTATTTTTAGTCATATTATGATGCCAAGTCTCCTAACGCCACCCATGAATCGCTGGCTCTTTTAATAAGAGTAGCAGATGACCATTGAGCACGCAACTTAAGACCTGGAGTTGCGTTAACTGTAACTCCAGAACCTGCTGTTAAGGTGCATTGCCCCGCTCCTGTTTGAAGAACCGTCAAAGTGGTACCGACAGGGAAGGCCACAGAGGAGTTAGGCGGAACCGTTAAAGTATTCGCCGAAGCGACACCCATTTCAACCATCTTACCTGCATCTGCTGAGACTAAGGTGTAGTTAGCTGATTGAGCATTGGTTACTGTATCGGTAAATATTCTCTGATAGTTAGTGCCATCATTTGTAAATTCCCAATAGTCGCCAGATTCATTCCAACGTAATTGAACGTTTGTTGAAGTACCACGCTCAACTTCAATCCCAGCATTTTCGGACGGAGTGCCAGCTTCATTGTTGTTTAGAACGATCAAATTATCATTGATTGTTAAAGTTTCAGAGTTAACAGTTGTAGTTGTGCCCGAGACTGTTAGGCTTCCTGAAATTATCACGTTACCTGCGACAGTTGGATTTGAAGTATTAACCCAAGCTGAACCGTTGTACCAAAGAACCTGATTAGCAGTTGGGGATGTAATTGTAACATCTGACAAATCGTCTACAGTAGCAGATAATGACACTGTAGCTGTTGAACCTTCTGATGCAGTATGCGAAACAGATATACCTGTTCCAGAAGCAACATTGACCATATAATTGCCAGTTGTGTCAGTACCAAGATCAATGGCATCGTTTACCCAAGCAGAGCCGTTGTACTTAAGGAATTGAGTTTCGGCGGCGGATGTGATTGTAACATCGGTAAGATCATCAATTGTTGATGTTGGCAGAGCGCTCCACTCAATGCCATTTGCAACACCGCTGTTAGCTCTTAAGAAGTAACCATTTGTTCCTACGCTTAAAACAGCTGGCGTGTTGTCTGCTGTAGCAGTAAATATATCGCCTTTTGCATTAGCAAGTGTTTTAGGAATAGAATCATTTCCTATTTGGTTAATTACAAACTCAGTTGTTGCAAGTTGAGTATTACTTGTATTTGTACCTGCTGTCGGGGCGGTTGGGATTCCAGTAAGAATTGGACTAGCTAAGGTTGCATAGCCAGCAAAACTTACATTTGCAGTTTGACTTCCAGTAACTCTACCATATGAATCTGTGGTTACACCAGTTACAAATGTAATCTCATTTGTTGCACCAACAGTATTGCTCCTTTCTACTGTAGCCAAGTCAATACTGTCAGCATTAACAACTATTCTATTGTTACCTGCTGACACAACATTGACAGCGTTGTTTGTTACAACTAAGCCATCGCCAGCTGTAAATGCACCTGTGCCCGTAAATTGTGCATATGAAAGGCTATCGGTACCAAGAACTATAACATCATTTGCTCCAGAAGCACTGCCTGTCAAAATAAAACCGGTGATTTATATTAGCAGATCCGCCGATTACAAATACGGCGTCGCCTTCTTGAACTTCACCAGCCGGGCTGTTGTCTGCGTCTGTTCTTCTTGTAAGAACAAATGCTGCTCCAGCAGAGCCGGCATTTGTTACTGTATAAAGACCATTTTGTGTTGCGGTAGCTTGATTTTTTACAAGTATAGAATAACCAGCTTCAGTGGCTCCTAGGTCTACAACAAGTGCACCATTTGCAGTTGCAGTTAATGTAGCTCCAACACCTGCAGTGCCGTTATTGTAGGTGCATGATGGAAGTGCCTCGGTTGTCGCTAATGCAACAGGATCATGCCAGTTAATTCCAGCAAATAGAGTGTCTACGTAACCTCTTGTAGCTAAATCTGTAGAGCTTGAGCCAGCACTCGAAGCCACAACTGAGCTAACGTTGAAAACTCCATTGGCTGCTATATTGCCAACAACAGTGCCAGATGAGTTCTTGAATTCGACTAGCGGTGCGGTGGCACCCGCAGCTGCCTTAAATACGACAGACTCATCATTAACTGTAATTTCTGGTGCGGTTTCTGTTCTTAAACGGGCCATGTTACTCCTATGAAAATCGGATTTCTTAATCTATAGTAATAGCAAAAAGCTATTTTTATAGTAATGCTTTTATGACAAACTTATTGTGTTATTCTTTTGATAAACTCTAACATTTTTCCGGGATATTTCATTCTTCCAAAATGTGTTAAATTTATTGTTGGATCAACCCAAATCTTTCCACCCATTTTTTGCCAGTATCTACAAAAACCATAATCTTCAGACAAGAATCTTCCATCATCATCTACATAAGAATTAAATAAAGCGTATGCGTTATCTGTTTCTGAACCACTTAACGCTCCAGTATCATCTTTGTATTTTAATTTTTTATATTTTTTAAACATTTTGTCAAATACTTGACGCTTAATTAACATAAAACCAGTGCCCGCCTCGTAACATTCTATGGCTCCATTGTCAACATTTAATTTATTTTCTCCAGGTTTTGTCATATGGACTACGTACCTAGTTGCATATTCCATAAGATCTTTAGCTTCTAAGTCTTTGGAGGCACCTTCTTTTACTTTGTCCCAGTTTATTTCTTTAATTGGATATGAGGCAGTCATAACATCTTTTTCGTGCCAAAGTAGTTTTAATATTGCCTCTTTATTAAATTGAAGATCTGCATCAATAAACATCATATGAGTAAAATCTGGATTTGCCATGAATTTTGCAACGATGTTGTTGCGAGCCCTATTAATTAAAGAGTCTGATATCGTACAAACAGAGTATTTTAAACCTATATCTTTAAAATAAATACACGACTGCAGAAAACTCATCATAAAAGGTTCTGTTACATGCGAGTCATAGCAGGGTAGTGCAATGAAAACGTTCCATTCCTGGAGTTTTTCTTTTGGAATTGTTATATTTATTTGTTGTTCTTCTACGGGCATTTGATTATTATACATTATTTCATTTGTCTATGTCAAATTCTGTAGGATTTATATTTTTTGTAATAATTTTATCATTTATTATTTTTATAGTTTTTTTAGAATTAAAATTAGAACTAATGTTTTCATAAAGAAAATTCTTTTTATGCTCGTTGCAAACAAAAATAATTCTATTTGGATGGCCACTGAAAATTAAATCGGTTATATTGTCTTCGCAGAAATAACATTGAGGAGGTTTATCAAATTTGTTTAAAACATATGAATAATTTTGTGGATCTTGACTATATTTTTCTAAATTAAATGATTCATTTTTGAAA
>Ga0194133_10007761_pt1 | contig 12739 bp, 9 predicted proteins | sample TA2KigOf40mmetaG_FD_155448 | JGI IMG/M metagenome (GOLD analysis project Ga0194133, IMG submission 155448) | Freshwater microbial communities from Lake Tanganyika, Tanzania - TA2015055 Kigoma Offshore 40m | ecosystem: Environmental > Aquatic > Freshwater > Lake | place: Tanzania: Lake Tanganyika...
TGTGGTGTCTGGATAGTGATACAACAAAAAAGCATTGCTTACCAAGGTAAAAATTATAAATATTAAAAATTTAATGATTTACTAGCTCCCATAAAAGACCTATTATCCCTCCACAAGCCAAGCATGGTGGAGAAGTTTAGAAATTTTACTGTGGTAGATTGCGTGCACCCCAGCCCATAAAGGGGAGCAGCAGGGAAAAATGTCATCCATCTGTCTGTCACCTCAAATTTCTCCCTCAGTTTTAAAGCTAGAGAGCTGAAATTTTGCATATAGACTCCGTTCTAGCTTTAAAACTGAGGGAGGAGGCAAGGCGAGCTTCGCCTCTCATTGCCTAGAAAACCCACCATATCTCAGTCCCCAGACAAAATTTCAAAAATACCCTTGGTTACTTTTTTGGCATTAATATGAGGAGTCTATATGCAAAATTTCAGCTTTCTACATTTAAAGCCGAGGGAGAGGTTGAGTCGAATAAAAATCTTTATAACGTAGTTCGTTCAATGGCTGCGCTGCTGCTTTAGATGTCACTCATGTTCTGCATTTTTCAACTAACAAAAAATGTACATTACTTAATTTATTTAGTAAAGCCTCAAATCCCCTAAACTCCTACAACCTGATTTTTGAAAACAACTTGATAACCCATTTCACTCACTTTCCACATTGTGCCAACATCTAACTGGAGATTCAAAGGGTCATGGGCTCAAACCCCAGCCCGGGCAACCAAGCCCAGTAAATATATCATAAATCTTGCGAATATAACTTTTTATTACTAAATTTTATTAGTCACTGTATGTGCCAAAACTGGCCTCAAAAGTCTCATTTTTTATAGCTTCTACTCATTTTTAAATGTGGATAACAATAAAATGTCGGCCAGACAGACTTTTTAAATGTTTAGATTCTTAGGGATGGAAGTAATAAACAAAATTGCCAGAACATAATGGATCCAGTAGGAAATGTAAACATCTTGTCTGATCAAAATATCAATTCAAATGAAGGTGAAAATCTTGTACTTATACAGCCACAAAAAGTCAGCATCAAGTTAAGACCAGGTATAAAAACTGTTGAAACCATTATTTGATTGTAATGAGTTGCAACAAACAAGAAAAATTCTGCTTAAGGTGATCCCAAACCACAAACTGTGTATTTCGAGGCCATGCAGTCTTCAGAATATCCATTGGACACTTATTTTTTGCTTGATCTGTCATGGTCTATGAAAGAGACAAGAAAAAATTTTGCTAATCAGGTAAGATTTGGCATCTTTTCGAATTTGAAGTTGAAATTTTATGGAAATTTCTTAGGCTGGAAAAATCATATCCGATTTAACTAAAGTCACTGAGGATCTAAATGTGGGATTTGGTAGTTTCATAGACAAGCATTTGCCACCATTTGCAAGTTACTTTGATGAATTTAACTGCAATAAAGGTTGTAAAAATAAATCAAAGTTCATGGTGTGAAACTGGATCAATTTATTTCTGTTTGTGATTTTTTTTAGATAATACAGAATGCAGTCAGCCATACAGTTTTTACCATCAAACAAATCTTGGAAAAATAAGTGGAGAAGATTTCAAGTAAAGTAATTTGATACAAAAAAATAAGGAATTATAATTTCAAAATCTGGAATCTTAATAGGAAAGACATTTTATCTGCATTCCTTGGTGGAAATGTGGATGGACCTGAGGGAGGACTTGATGCTCTGATGCAGGCAAGTTATTGAAAAAAGTAGAAGATAATGAGTGAAATTTAGCACAAAAAAAATTTTCAGGCCATGGTTTGTAAAGAAAGGATTGGGTGGCGTGATAAATCTCGTAAAATTATCCTTTTTGCCACTGATGAAGACTTCCATTTTGCCATGGATGGGAAATTGATTGGAATTTTAGAGCCCAATGATGGTCACTGCCATTTAGATGGGATAATGGGGAAACCAGGCAACTTTTTTCATAACTATTTCATTAAAGTTAAAGTTATATTTAAATATGTTTTATCGATCATTTTAGGCTATTATACAAAATCTAAAGAGCTGGATTACCCTTCAATATCTCACATTAATGCAATAGCCCAGGTAACTTTATTATCTCTAAAAATTTATAGAACTTGTGTTAAATGAGAAGGTTATCTTTGGGGTTTGCCACTCTATGGTAAATATTGTAGGGTTTGACTCCTGGCCTTGCTGGAAACTTTCTCTGGTTGTCATTCAGAGTAAAAGTATTGCAGTGACTGTCACAAAAGCATTGAAAAAATTGAAGAAGTCTACTAAACTGTATATTATATTAATATACTAGCCAACCGGGATCTAGCATTGCACGGAAAAATACCAATTAAGGACTAATAAAAATTTAGTCAATCCGTTGCAACCCCAGCACTCCCCCAACCCCCTGCAATACCTGAACCCACAATCCCTTTTAGCAAAGACTGGGATGGCTAATAATAAATTTTTGCTCTCCAGGCCCATGGATTGGGAGGCTAGGGGTCCAAAAGTGGTGACAAACTTCTTTGGATAATCTTCCTGAGCAACTTTTTTTGAGTCAACAATTTTTAAAAATTGTTGTTCTTTCAGCTTATGATCCCTGGGAGAGGCCACTAGAAATTTTTAACCCACCCTGTGTTCGTTCTAACATTTTCAAAGGCCCAGAGCTGAAATATCAACTTGATTGGACTATCCGTTTTGATGTAATGGTGCCATTTCATAGCCCCTCATCCCTGGATCTGGAGAGCAAAAATTAATCAATCAGTTCATTTTGATAAAAATTACAAAGGTACCCGCCTGAGCATTTTTGCAGTAACACAAAGTGATCTGCTTAGATTTGGGAGTTTGGTTGACCCCGGGGGGGGAGGGGTTTGCGGTGTTATACTCATGTTAAGAACCTTCCGTGAGATGGTGCGGAGGTCTTTATAAAATTGGTGGGGATTGGTATGGTGGTTCATGTATGATTGAAGGACAACAGGTCAACAGGCTATTTTATATATGTAGAGAGAAGAAGACTTCATGTCAATATTTTATTGGTGTTTTATTGATGTTGTTTCAGAATCAATCTTTTGTCATAATTTTTGCTGTTATTCCTCGCTATTTGGACATTTACAAACGAATGGCAGAAAACATGACAGGGTCATATGTGGAAACACTTGAACAAGATTCCGAAGGAATAACTCAAATCATCAAAGACAAATATGATGATTTACTGACTTCAATAGAGGTACTTCAACTATTCAGAATATAAAAGGAAAGCTTCCCATAACTAACTTTCTTTCAAACTAGATAGGATCAAGCAACGTTCCGGAACGGCTAAGCGTTGCTTTATTTTCAGACTGTTCCGGATCAGGATCGATGCAAGAGGGAGCTAGTTGCAAAAATCTCAAGAAAGGTCAAAAAGTCAAGTTCAAAGCTGAAATAAAGGCCCATAGGTAGAAGAAGATGAAAGTTTGAAAAGCCAATTTGAAACTTAATCTTTTACAGATGTTTGAACTCTTCGTCAACTTTTACCATTTCTCCAGCAGGATTGAATCAATCTTTGGTTATTGAAGTCGAGACAATTTGCTCTTGTGATTGTGAGAATCCAGGTATAGCTTCAGAACCAGTTTATTTCCACGAGCCGAGTGCAGCAAGCGTGCGGAGTTTGGTAGACCACATTATGAATGTCTGTGTGTCCGTCACTTACATCTCCTCTGGGGGTTTTAATGCGAGAAAGGAAATAATTGGTGCATTGGATAAAGTAATTCCTTGGCAAGAATTTTGTGTACCAGATTTTTTAATTTTCGTCTAGGAGCTGAGATATTTAAGTTCTAATTTTCCCAGGTCGGCTTATGCATTTAAGCCAACTAAACAACGTCGTTAAGGCAGCCAATACCGTTCAAGTTTATGCAACTAAGCTAGTTTGTACGAGTAATACAACTCAAGTGCATCTTAGCTAGTTTGTACACCCAATACAACTCCAGCACAACTTTGCTCGAACGCTCACGGAAGTTAGGCATTTCTCCCCAGAAAAAAAATACCTGTCTACTTAATTTTATTCATTCTTAGAAGATACTGAAATAAAATATTTGTTAGACAATCCTGGCTTTGAGTATAATTCTCCAAAATGTAATGGTGAAGGAGATCTTCAGTGTGGTATTTGCAGTTGTCGTCCAGGTTTCACAGGCAAAAGTTGTGAATGCAATGAGAATGATCAACAGACAAGTGAAGTGGAATCTTGTGGTGGATTTGGGGTTAGTTAACAATTTCTTTTGTAATGAAAAAAAATTTAATGCTCTTTTTACCATTTTTAGCTTGCAACATGTTCAGGACAGGGTCAATGCAATTGTGGAAAATGTATTTGTAATATTGGTTATTATGGTGAAAAATGCCAATGCAAAGTTGATTCATGCCCGAGGTATGTTTTTTCAAAATAAATTCTTTCAATATTTGAATTTAAGTTCTAATATTTTGTCCTTTCACAGAAATGAGGACGATCAAATGTGTTCTGGACATGGTTCCTGTGAGTGTAATAAGTGCAAGTGCTTTGATAGATGGTCAGGAGAAGACTGCAGTTGTTCAGAGGTACATATAACCTAAATCAGTATGAACTTTATTCACTTACCTTGTTATGAAAATCTGCCCAATCATGATTAATCAAGTTCATGATTTGTCAAAAAATTGGCTCGGCAAATTCATCATTCATTGAATGACATTTTTTATGAAATTCATGATTTGTTGAATGACTAAAAAATCACTTTTCGTCAAACTTTATCATACAAGCCAATTCAAGCAGGGCTATTTTATTGCTGACCTAACCTAACCCAACCCTCTGGGCCTAGCCCTGCAGGGCTTATCATTTGAGGCTGCAGGGTTAGGCCCAGATGCTGAGCCCCACAGGGTTAGGCCCGGAGAGTTAGGTTAGGTTTGGTAATTAAATAGTCCCAGATTTGATAAAGAGTCATTTGATAAATAGTAGATTTTTGATGAATCATGATCTCGGTAAAAAATGTCTTTCGATGAATCGTGAATTCAGTAAAAAAGGTAATTCGACAAATCAATTTTTTGACGAATTGTGAATTTGACAAATCATGATATGGTGGATTTTCATAACTATCTTTCACTAATTATTTGAAATTATTTTAGGACACATCTGAGTGCAAATCTCCATTTAATGCAAAACTTTGTTCAGGATTTGGTTCTTGTGAATGTAACAAGTGTTTGTGTGTGTTTAGCTCAGACCTTGGACAATTTGGTGGATACTTCTGTGAAAAAAATCGAAATGAAAAGATTCCTTGTAAAATTTTAGAAGACTGTGCTGAATGCCAAGTAAAGTGCTATTTTAAAGATATTTGACACACTGTTTTAACTTGTTTACAATAAATTTTAGGCTTTCAAAACTGGAAAATTAAAAGATCAGTGTAATGAATGCATTTTTGATCTTTCTGAGCTCAACATGACTCAAACTGAGTCTTCAAATACCTCCTGCCAAGCCATTAACGAGAATGGTTGCACTTACATCTACTCTATTGACACAGGTAATACTTATAATTTGTATTAAAGGTCTCTATTATTAATAAACCAATAGGAAATCTTGGCTAAAGAGTTTTTTATATGATGGTAGTGATGGGTCCAGGTCAAAAATTTTTGACCCAGGTTGGGTCAATTTTTTGTTGCTCGGTTCAAAGTCCTGTCAGCCATCTTTGGTTTGGGTTTGAGTTTGGAAAATTTCCCCTGAAAATCCCAAATTTTTCAATTTTTTTCCCTTCGGGTCAAAAAAATCTCATCAGGCCAGGTTAAAAAGTTCCCCTGCCTCTTATTTACTGCGGGTCAAAAGTGCTTGGGTCGGGTCGGGTCAGTGCCCATCTCTACCTGATTGCAATAGCTTGGCAATAAAAGGTTTACTGCTCCTGATATTGAATGCTCTCTGACCTCTTTTATCTCATATCCTACCTGTAAACCCAGTGATAAACTTCCCAATCAAGAAAAGAATCATTTCTGAACTACTTATTGAGAGAATGGAAGACCTCTATATACTAGAAAGTCAAATCAGATGTCATCAATCAAGGGAGCCAACCAGAGGCACTGGCTGGTTGGAGGGTCATAAGTATACCTTGTAATGAAAAGGTGCGGGAATGAGAGCTCACGCTGCAGCCTGTCTTGAAATGAGTTTCATGAGAATGTGAAGAAGTTGTGAGCATTTTGTTAAAATATTGTAAAAGTGAAAAATAAGTAAAGAACTTTAATTGGCCGAATACTGTAATGCTAGATTTTTTTAAGCATTATATCTCACAAGCATTTTATTACTTTTAGAACCTCGATCTATATATCTTCACGTCATTGATGGAGAAAGGCAAGTTTGCCCCGATGGTACAAAAATACTCATTGCATCCATTTTAACTCCAGTCCTCCTGATCTTTGCTTTAGCCATAGCAGCAGTAATGGCATATATTTATTTTATCAACAGGAAGTATAGGTAAAAAGACCAGTTTCAAAATTAGAATACACTAATCTAAACTCTCTCTTGCTTGATTTAGGAAAGAATATGAAGAATTTGTGAAGAGAACAAAAAATCAGATGAACTCTGTTTCAAACCAAACTCCTCTTTACATTTCTCCAATTTCAACCTACAAAAACCCACTGTATGAAAAGGACAGTTAGATAAAAATAAATTGTTATAACATATAGCAATTATGAAGGTTTTTTTATTGAAAAAATCCACCACATCTTAAAGAAATTGTTTTTATAAAATTTTATTCTGGGATTTTAAAAGTATATCAATTTAAAATCACGATAAGTAAGAGTTCAAGGGTTTTTAATTCTTGGAAACAGTTGATATGGGTTGCAAAATAAAATCTTGTCAAAGGGTTCATGAGAAGGTTTTTTATAAAAAAAAACTTAGAGGATGAAATGTAATTCAAATTTTATAATTTAATAAAAGGTAGAACTCCTGGGTTGAAAGGATAAGACAGTTGAATGCTAACTGATTTATTCCATAAGGTATACATATATTTATAGGTACTGATGTGCAGACTGGCAGGCTGAGAACCTGTTAGCTAGGCAGGCCAGTAAGTGATGAAATGTTCCGAGGAAATTGCATCAGATTTATTCTGGTGACAATTTCACCGGAAGGATCTGGATAGATCCGGTCAGACCAAGACTGGTCACGAAAGATCATCTCACGAAGATGATCGTAGGCAGCGGGCCAGCCGGCTCACTGGTAAACAATGGAATGTTAATTAACAAATGATTGACATCATCAATAATTAAAAAGAGAAAGTGGATGGAATAATAAAAACATGGAATAAATGCAGGATAAAATGAATAAAGTAAAGTTGACAAATAAAGCGATTTACTTTATTTACAATATCAATAGCATAAGTTCAAACACTTTCCATTAAAGGGTTTTTCTACCACAGAGTTTGTCAGTGTAAGACTTGCTCACTGGGATAAAAATAAGGTAAAGTAATCTTGAGCAGTGTAGACCCATCTAATGTTAATGTGCAATCAAGGTCCTTTTAAGATGTCACACCATAGAGGCCGATGGTTATTGCAGATTACTAGTATCCTGACTGAGGGTTCTTTGTTAATTTTTTTGCAATCCTGGATTGAAAAATTGCTCTCATGGGCCGGGGATTGAATTCACAACCTTAGATCTTAGTTCTCAGTCAGGTGCCTATGACCTCTCAAATAAGATGTCTCTAACCTTTTGAAAATCGAAATGCATGACCAGTATTGAGCCTTAATTATAGATGGGTCCTGAATCAGCCCAACCTGTCTTTGACCCGGATATATTTTCACCTGGCCCGATGAAATTTTTTTATGACCCAGAGGGAAAAAATTTGAAAAATTATGTATTTAAGGAGAAATTTTCCAAACCCAGAGGCAGCTGACCCAACCGGACCCGGGACTAAAATTTTTGACCCAGGCTCATCACTTACCTTAATGTAGTTATGAAAAACCTAACTAGAAAGACTATAGTAACCTTTGCATGACTAACTTTCCTGACTATAAATAGGTTAAAGAAATTCTGCAAATTTCAAAAATCAAGATGAATTTTTATTAATTCCAACAAACATTGAGAAAAAAATTCTACATAATTGTTCAAAACTTAAAAAAATTGATTATTTTCTTTTTTAGTTCTGGATGTCTAAAATAAAAGATCAAAGTAAAACTGAATCCAATGAGACATGGACCAAGTAGTTGGAAAATATGAAGACTGATATAGTGTGGATATTCATTCATTTCTTCAATGCTGAGAGATTTCACATACTTATTTAGGCTGACAAGAAAGCATGAGATGATCATGAAGGAAATGTTGGTTTTCACGTCGGCCAACGAAATGTTGTCCAGATTTCTTAAACCATTGGTAGAGTGAAGATCCAGATCTGTTCTTCCATTGATTTTTCTGTGCCTCCAAGTTAGAAACCTTAAACATAAATAGAATCAAGTTTTGAATGTATTTTGATGACCTTCTCAATTGTATTTACCTTGCTGTGATGTGAATCAAAATGCTAACACCCTCCAGGATTCCAAAGTTATCCTTGGATAACTGCTCAGGATTTTCATTACTGCAAACATAATACAAAACTGGAGCTTTTTCAGTACTGAAGAAGTAAGCAAAGTTGATCATTATGGATGCTCCAAGATTCCAGATTGTGATAAACTAACACCAGAATCCATCCTTGACTCTTGCAGGATTCTTCAAAACTACAGTTAAGAAAAACCTTGCCAAAATATTTGCATCCAGACCAATGATAATGAATGTTTTAACAGTGTTTTTAAAAACCAGATGGGTAAAACATAAATCTTTGTTATAGGGTCCAACTAAGTACAAAAGGATTTCCGGTGCTTGAATGAAAGGCAAGGTAATAAAACCAATGATGTAGAGAACACTGGAAAGTTTATGCATCAAGGTCTGGAAGAAACTTTTAGATATAGGTTTTTTAAAGTCATGGTTGGGTCAGTTCTTTACTTACCCTATCGTGGTCTGACTCTTGGGAGTCATACCAAACAGCCCCACACGACAAGGCTGTTGTGACTGTCGTTATGACAATTGACAAGGCAATGCAAGTCAAGGATGAGTTTGAGATGGCAAGGAGGCCACAAAAATGTGGAATTGAATTATTAAGACAGCTGCTTGCATTCAACATCTTCAGATTCTTCAATCAAAAACCCTACTGAACAGCAACAGAGATTATGTAGCATCACATCCTTCAAAGGAAGGAAGTGGAAATCACTGTGAAAATGTATTTTAAGCAGCAAATATTGCCATGAAATGAAATAAATGAAAAAAAATTGGCTGAAAATTCAAGTCAATAGGCTTCATTATAAATCTAAAAATGAACCTTGATATGTTACCAAAAAGCTTTTGCAAATTTCTAGAAAGCATGCCAGAGGCCCATTTACAAGACTGGCTAGGGGTGCTTTAAAAGTTGAAAAGTTACTTTACCTTGGTGGAGGATCTGTATTGGTAATTTTGAGACCAGCTTACCAATTTGAGAATATTTATGGTTAATTGAGGTGAGGAGAATGAATGTCAAGGAATGAATCAAATGAGATACTAACTCTTTATTTGAGGAAGAGGTAGGCAGATTTAAATACACTAAAGGCGGATGAAAGAATATGGTAAAAATAGATCTGCAAATTTGGCAGGACGGAAGTCTTGTTGATACAATCAGGTTAAACCAATATTTACTGATCTTGAAAGGAAAGGAATAGTGGTCAACATTTTAATAGGAAATTACCTTAAAAGATGTCAATCAATGAGAGGGACATTAATGAATATGAAAGGCTAATTGAGTTGATCATAAATATTTTAAAGGAAATATTAATTATAAAAAATATAGCTAAAAGATGATAAAGTCATTTTAAGATCAATTTAAAACTACTTATTGCATAAGTAAAAGAAGTGAAATGCTCTTAAAATAGTAGGATATAACATATTTGCAAACAAATTACAGTGGTGATGAGCCTCATCAATCAGGTAGAGAATAATTACTGATAATTTATAGAATGGGGAACATTTATGGAAAAGGGGGAAGGCTAATGTGTTTCCATAAGGGAATTTAACAAAAGAAGAGGCAAAAGAAAGCATGATTTTTGCTGGTGACAGGGTAGGTATATATATTCCATGGATGGTTGACCAAATCACGATTGGCCGAATGAACTTTTGACCAAAAATACAATTTGTAGAATGACATTTTTTTACCAAAATCACGATTCATCAAATTACATTTTTTAATGAATTCATGATTTGCTGAATCACCATTTGTCGAACTACTAAATCACTATCAGATGACAAGCCCCACAGGGTTAAGTCCAGATGATTAGCCCCTTAGGGTTAAGCCCAGAAAGTCCCGGCAGGGGTAAGACTCCAATGGGTCTAACCCTGACAGGGTTGAACTCTTGACACCCCTTTCAACCTTTGACCCTGGGCTGCCACAAAATGCAAATGCACAAAAAAATAATTTAGTAGATGGGTATTTTTTGTACAAGAAAAAATACCTAACTGCCAGCAGAAAAGATATAAGGCCTAATGATATAAGGGATATTTTGCCAACCAATAGGTTGTTTCGAGTCTGCATTACATAGCTAATTCAAATGAAAAGCAAGAGGAAGGTTTATAAAGCAACATTTTTAGCTTAATGTTTGAACAAAAAAATTTATTTTATAAACTTTTCTCTTGCTATACCTATAGGCAAAATTGTAGGAGCTATTAAAGACATAAGTTGAAGGCCATATTTTAGCCGTTTCCACTGTTTATGCCGTTTTTAAACAGCGCCGACAGTTCATTCAGAGGTCAGTGCAGTCTTTTAATTACCTAAACTTCTAGACATAATATCAACAAACATATAAAACACAAAATATGCACAGTGAATTTATCTTTCCAAAAATTTGAGAATATGCATTCTAGCATCAAAATTCAGGCAGGAAATGGCAAAATTTATAGCTAGCACCCTGGACAAAATTTCAAAAAAAAATCTCTTCAGTTTTAGAAAATTAAATTCTCTATCCAAAAACTCAAAAATATTCCAAATGGCACAAAAAATGAGAGAGGAGATGTAAGTCAAAGTTTACACCTCTTTGCCCTACTGAGCCCAAATATGGACATCACAGACAGACATCCACTAAAAACAAATAGCCTAGTGAAATTTCTATACTCTCTGCTCGCTTCGCTTGCTTGAGGATAAAATATGATTTCCACCCAGGACTTAAAAAGTGCCTGAAATGATTAACTTCGCTAGACACTCAAAATTAAAAAAAATTATTGAATTGCCTATCATGATTAATTTGGCTAGATGTTCAAGAAAAATAAGATTATTTTGCCAAGATAGCTTGGAATTAACTTGATTCTTTATCAATTAATTGCTTCAACCAAAATGTCAAATTTCATTTCATCTTTAATAAAAACAATCTTCAAAATGGTTTTTAATGAAAAAGAGAACCCTCAATGAGTCTCTCAGCCTGCTTGAATTGGGTTTAGAGACTTAAAAGGTTCTTTAAACAATTCAAATTTCAGAGAGCTGTTATCTCTTTTTCTTTCTACAGAAATTTGAAACCTTTTTTGCAGTAATTCTAGTCTAGATGAAAAATGAATTTAAAGTCTGGTAACTGGAAAGTTTCACTCATAAATTTTTTTGTGGCTATTATTGAGTAAGAAATTGTGTAGAATAAAGATAATTGAGATAATCATTTTAAAAATTATCACTCAATGATCTCGTTATTATAGTCCAAAAGAATATTTGTTTGACTAATAGGTTTAAAAATCTTGAGAGACCTAAATCTCATCAAAATAAATGAGGAAATTGATCTATTCTGAGATAAAAACACAGAAGAAATTTGGCTTTTAATCAGATTATTTTTACAGGCATAAGTGGTTTATCAGGCAAAACCAGATGTTTAATGCATTGTTGTGTTGCTTCTGCCTACTTGAAATGATTGAGAATTAAAAGTAGAAAACGATGTGAGTGTTTCCTATAAGAAAATCATTTGGTTTAACCAAAGTGATATTTTCACACAATCTAAAGTTGGATGTATTTGAGCTATTTTTTGATGAATAGCATTTATATATCTTTTTCACTCCACAATATTTTTTGCTTTTGCAAGCTCAAAGTATTTTCAAACAGGTTGCCGTTTGCTTGTCTTTACTTCCTAGCAATGTAAGTCATTCCAAACAGGCTACTGTATTTTTATTCCCCCATTTTATTTCCCCTTGTTTTGGCTCACCCTCCTCTGAGAGGTCTGATATTTTATTGATCCAATGCTTCTGATCGGATCCCTACTCCTTTTCTTTTGTATATAAAGCCCTTATTTCCCATCAATAAAAACAGTTCAGTATTGATTCTTTTCTTGATTGGGAAGGTCTTCACTGGGATTTTTGCTCTCCGCCTTCATTCCTACAACGCTCGCAGTTTCTGCCTTTGGTTTGACACCTTCCAACGCACTTGACTTGCTTTATAAAAAAATGGAATATTCACCATTCTCGCAATTTTTCTTATTCTTTTGGGCCTGACAGTTAAAGCCTAAAGTGAATACCCTTTAATTTCAATTTGTATCTTAAGTCCATCAAATATAACTTTTATCCCTCCCAAAGCGAAGCGTGGGGTGTTTATAAATTTGTATGGGGATTTGGTGTGACGTCAAGCGTTCATCCATCACCTCATTATCCTCCCACACCAGTGAAGCTAGAGGCCTGAAATTTGGCATGCATAATCCCCCCATGGATGGCTCCAAAGTTATGAATCAGATTTTTGATATTTTGACTAGAAGCTGAAATATTTAAGTTTAAAGTTG
>Ga0194133_10007763_pt1 | contig 12735 bp, 15 predicted proteins | sample TA2KigOf40mmetaG_FD_155448 | JGI IMG/M metagenome (GOLD analysis project Ga0194133, IMG submission 155448) | Freshwater microbial communities from Lake Tanganyika, Tanzania - TA2015055 Kigoma Offshore 40m | ecosystem: Environmental > Aquatic > Freshwater > Lake | place: Tanzania: Lake...
CCAGTACCACCGGGAAGTGGTTCACCAAATACATCAACAAAGTCAGAGAAACTTTGGATTTTAACTGGACGCATCATTGGTCCACGGAGTGAGCGACCAATAATAACTGGTCCCATTTCTTCTGGTGCTCTTGGCAATTGTGAGTTGTCAATTTCATTGACAAATACACCGGGGCTTACAAATCTAAATTTAGATGCTGACATTCTCTATTCTCCTTGGGAGTTTGCTTAAAATATTATAGTCTATTGACTTAATATAAATAGTAGTTCTTTTTTTGAAAATGCTATAAATTGTTGTTTTATTTGGCGTTAAATACATTTTCGCGGGCACGAACGCATTTAGCAGCAAGTTCAAATGTACTTTGTATTTGACCAAATAGTAATTTAGTTTCTGCTATAGTAACAATTTCAAAAAATTCATCACCATATAGAACAAAATCACCTTCACGAACATATAAATCTTGGTCTTCTGTTAATCTTCTGTGATGGAAATGTATAGTTAAAAAGTTTCTACGATCTACGCCAAATATGTCTGTTGTAGTTTTAGAACCTTCCCATTGAACCATCGCCTGTATTTTGATTGGTGAGAGAAAAGTTTTTTGTACTGCCTCGCCGTATATATTATAGTTTGTATGTTCTCTACTAATAGGATAATAAACAACGGTTTGCCCTATTACTCTTTCTATTACTTCATCGTTAATTTGCTTAACTAAATCTTTTTCTTTTTGTCCAAGAAAAAGGGGAGGTGGAGGCGCTTCTGGTTGTTTAGCGACATTTTCAGCTAAACTAGCTTTTGTTTTCTTTTTGCGAGCCATTTATATTATCCTACAAATATACCTACAGGCACATATGCTTGTGTTTTGCTAGCGTCATCCATCATTTTAGCGCTGTCTTCGCCTACTTTAAGATAAGTCATTTCAGCTAATTGTGTTTTTAATTCTTCACGAAGTTTTTCTTTTTCTTCTTTCGCTTCCGCAATTAACTTATCTCCATTTAATGTAACAGAGTCGTTTGGAATAGGAACTTTATCAAATTTACTGCGAACTTGACCTAACATTTCTTTTGTTAATGCTAGGGCAAAACGACGAATCCATTGTTTGCCTATACTGTTTATTTTATCATAAGGCAAATTCTCAAATGGTAATGAATTCATATTGTTTATACCATTTACCATATTACTAGCAGAAGAAGTTCCATCGGCATCATTAGCAGACCAAGGATTAGGAGAAACAGTATAATTAAACCAGAACTTTAATTGCGTAGCAGCGTTAGGTACTGGAAATAATCTTAATTTGTTTCCTCGCAACTGAAAAGACCAATCACTCACTCTTGTTTTGATAGCATCTTCATATGCCATAGCTTGCAATTTATTTTGCCATGTTGGTATTATTTGAAAAGTGCTATCGTCAGCATATTGACCGTATGTTGATAAGTTGCCGACAACGTTTAAGCCACCAAAATAACCATAAAAATTCCAAGAAGCGCCAATAGTTTTATAAAATACTTTATGTATAGTTATCTGCTTGTTTACTATATTTATTCCGTTTAATGCCGCTGAAGAAGAAACGGCGGCGTTTAAATCATAATCTTGTTGATTAGGATTGGTACTTATTGAAGCAGAATACATTTGTTCATCACCATTCATGCCAGCTACAGTGTTAATACCTAAAGATAAGTTTTTAGCATATGTAAACTGCATTCTTGGAAATGCTAAATTAGCATTAGATAAATCGTTTGCATTACTGCCTGTTAATTGTCCGTCACTATTAAAAGAACCTGTTTCTTTACCTAACATATGCGGAAGAGCGTTTTTAGCTTGATGCATATTTATAATTGATGAATATTCTAAACATGCCTCTTCATATGCCGTATGAACTTGGCTTTCAACTAATTCAATATCTAATACATCGCCACCTAATTTTTTATATGTAAAGGTTACTTGTTCAACGGAACCTGTCTTGTAAGCAGATACCTGTTCACTATTCCAATATTCTGTAGAAACATAAACGCCAAATGGTAATGTCTCCGCACTAACATTAGCTACACTGCCTGTTGGTGGTAATATTACTTTACTCATATGTGACAACGGAGAAAATACAGGAAGTGCCATTTAAATTATCCTCACGATTAATATAGTAAATAGTTTTAAATATAGTCTTTCTTCACAAATAAAAACCCCGCTACCTTTCGATAGCGGGGCAGAGATTTTACTCTCTATTAATTATTAACCTAACAAGTCTTGTACAACAACCAAGCCGTACATGTCAGGACGTACCATTGCCTTACCATAACGGGTCAAAACTGCCTTACGTGGTGTAAAGTTGTTTGGATCGAAGATGGTTGGTGTGGATTGTAGTGGTACGTATGGAGCATATACATAACCGCTTTCTAAGAAGCTGCCACCCTTACGACCAACTAGGATAACGTTGCGTAAGAAATATGGGTGAACAATGATATCCCATTTCTTGTTCATATCACCTACCTTAACAGCACCTACGGAACCCTTTTCTGCATCGTTTGTTACAGATGCACGGAAGCCGCTGGTGAATTCAAGTACATTAGCTACTTCTGGTGAGCAAACAAGGAAGTTTGCGCCGCCACGAAGTGTCTTACGGTGAATGAGGGCAGATACGTCATTGATTGTTTCAACTAATGTTTCGTACCACATTGATACGTTGCCAGTGAAATCTGGAGGAGCAGCATAACCAGCTGTTGCATCTTTCAAATCGGCACCTGTGTCGCGGTTTACGAACTTACCGGGGCGGCGGCTCCAATATTTAACACCACCAGTTGCACCCTTGACTAAATCGTTCAAGATTTCTTGATCAATTTCAAGACCGATTTGTTCAGACAACATGGAAGTTAACTCTACTTCTGCATCCAAATTATGATAAGCATTCAAGTCTTGACCTAATTCTGGAGTCCATTGAGCCTTTAACTTACGTGTGCGGGCTGTAATGGAGAAGCTGTCAACCTTCAATTCAATTTCTGGAATGTTTTGTGAACCTTCAAATGTCCAAGGAGTTGCACCTACTACTGCACCAAGAGCATTTGGACCTACGTTACCAAGATTATCCTTGATTGGGTAGGAAACAGCTAATTTGCCTGTTGTTAACATTGTTGCCATACCAAGTGTATTGCTTGTGCTTACAACTACAACGCGCAAATACTTTACGTTTGATACAGTGACTACTTCTGTTAAACGACGAACAATTCTGGAACCTGCACCAAGGGCAGTTGTACCAGTACGATCACCAGCACCTTCTGTACCAGCAGCTGTACCAGCGTCTTCTTGTGCAAGAGAAAGGGCAAAGATATCTTTTTCAGCTAACAAGTTAGCCTTAGTTAAGCCAGCTAATGGAAGATCGAAAACGTTAGCATACAAGTCGCCATCATTAAGAATATCTGGATCCCAACGAACTAACTTCTTATCAGCATCAACGAAATCGCTAACCTTCTTACCGTCTAGCTTTGTTACTAGTGTGCCACCGGCAACGATAGAATACCAACGAGAAGTATTGTAACCGTTAGCTAAATTGTAATAACCTTTTTCTGCGTGCTCAACGCCTTCTACACGAATACCACCAGTGATTTCAACACCCAAACGATCACCAAAGAAGGATGAAGAAGCGCCGAAGATGCTATCGCCTGTGTTACCAACTTGTGTGCCACGGCGGAAATCCATGAAGAATACAAGACCGCTTGGCAAGCTCATTGGTTGTACAGATACAAGATCGTTAGCAATTAAGCCAGCAAATACTCTGCGAACGATTGGGAAAGCTACGGAAGCAAAACCTTGAACATCACCTCCTGCCATTGTGGTTGCTTCGCGGAGTAATTCCTTAGCTTGGTTTTCTAATAATACTGCCATTGTGCTGCGTTGACGGTCATCTTTCAAACCTTCTAAAAGACCAGAACCTTCCCACTTACCTACTAATGCTTTTGTTTCAGTTAACATGTTGCGTTCGACAGAACCTTCTGTCAAGCGTTCTAATACATTACTCATTTTATATCTCCTTAAGATAGTTATTTGTTTGTTTTAATGCCCGCTAGGGCTTTTAATCTTTCTGCCTGTAGGTCATTGACGCTATTTGCAGAAGATTTACGTACTACAAATGGCGTTGCCGCTCTATTAATTGCTTCGCGGAGAGTCTGAGGAGTTTCTTTTTCCTTAACAGTATTCTCTACCGCATTTTGAAGAGTTTCATAGATTGTCTTCGCCGCTAATACACTATCTGCTTTAGAAATAGATTCGACAATTTGATTTTTTTGTCGCTCATTCAAGGAGATATTTCCTAGAGCCTTATTAGTGTATAAAAGTTTTGCGTTTAATAAATTAGAATCTTCTAATTGTGTTTTAAACTGTTCTAATGCAGAAAGTAATTTATTATTCATTACTTTCAAATCTTTATTTTCTTTTAATAAATCACCCATTGCTTCTTTTTCAGCTGCACGTTCTGCTGCTGCTTTAGAATCACGCGCTGCTGCCAATTCTAAATTACGTTGTTCACGCTTTTGAGTTTCTGTAGAACCCATATAACCGTCGCTTAAATTGCCAATTTTTAGGTCAACGCGAAGTTCTTCCGCTAATTCCTCTAATTCTTCTTCAGTTAATTGAACTGTTTCTTTCACGCCTTGAGCGGCGGCGGCATTTGCGCCTGCGGCAATTTTTTCTTCTGCTTTACCAACTAATTTTTCTAATTCAGCTATTCTATTATTGATGTTAATTATTTCTTGTTCGTTATTTTGTGTTTGAGCAATATTTAATTTAGTTTTTAAGGCAGAAATTTCTCCCTGTATGCGTGCCTTATCTGCATTACCAGTTTGTTGTGTAACGTTACTAGGAGCTGGAGTGGTGTTAACAGCGGGGGCTTCTGGTGCTGGCGCGTCAGCTTCTTCCAATTCCCACTCTAATTCTTGTTCTTCGTCACCAATAACAACATTAATACCACCTAAATCTTCATCGTCGCCTTCTAATTCGCTTGTAGCAAGGACAGCTGTATGTTCTTCGCCAGAAGGTTCGGCTGCTGTTTCTTCCGCAGCAGATAACTCAATTTCTTCTTCATGCTCAGGAGCATCTTCAAATTCTTCTTCCACTACAGCGGCATCTGCTGCACCGGCTCCAAGAGCGTCATTAGTAGAATCTTGCAATAAACCAGTATCATAACGTTCACCCAACATTTCATTTAGGGTAGCACGAATTTGATCAAAGTTAATTGTCACCATTTGATCTTCTGAAACGTCGGAAAAAGAACCCGGAACTTTGGAAAAAGCGTCTTTTCCGCCTGTACCGTCTAAAGACATATCAGGTACAGCTGCCATAGGATCTGCCATTAATGGATCTGCTACAGGCTGTTGTGCTGGTTGAGCATTTGGGTCAGCAGCAGGAGATGCAGCTTGTTGAGCGTTTGGATCTACAGGAGCTACTTCTTCCTGTTCTAATAGTCTTTGAACAGTTTGATTAAATTCTTGACTGTATTTTTCAATCAATGCATTTTCTGCATTTTTAATTGCAACTTCTTTTAATGCAGCGGCATCAATAATTGCTTGTTCTAATAATTCAGATGACATTAATAATCTCCTGTAAGCAGGAAAAAGTAGTACTTTTTATTTAAATAGTATTATTTGATCCAAAATGACAATTATTGTGCTGTTTCTGCACGTTTAGCCACTTTTTTCTTTTTCTTTTTTGGCGTTTCGTTGTTAATTTCAGCTAACATATCTAAATTAGCTTTTTGTGCGCTGCGTTTATATTTTAATTGTCGTTGACGTTCAAGCACACTTGGTTTGTCAAAACGCTTTGTATAAGAAGAATAATCATATAAATATTGTACAAGAGATTCTTTACTGCACGCTTTTAAAAATCGATTAATCAATAATTCATTATTTTCTAATGAAGGTTGTAATCCTTTTGGTAATCTTGTTTCTAAATTAATAGGACGCTTACTCATACTTTACTCTTTTGCTTTCTTGCCATTAATGGCATTGTTAGTTAATTTAAGTTTGTTGCTCATTAGCCTACTAATATCGACTCCACGATCTGAACTGTTTAAACCGGTAACAGGAAAAGAAGATTCAGATACATCACCAGCTTCAGTTATTGGAGTAGAGCCAGAAAAAGGATCAAAACCAGTATTACCTATTGAATCAAGCATTTTCTTTCTAGCTTCTGATAAATTAGCTTTTTGTTGTGGGGGTTGTTTTTTAACAGGCATAGTTTCTGTAACCGCATGACGAGATTCAGAAACCATTTTAGTAAAACCTTCTTCTATAAGAACTTCTTTTAGGCATTCTTTAATTAATGGTTTTATTAAATTTTTTAGCTCTTGCTTATTCATAAATCCTCATAAATAAAAACATTATAAAATATTGATATTTATTTGTTAAACTTATCCTATGCCTAAACTACCAGAATATGTAGAGGCTAAATCATAGCCAACAATTCCAGTTAATCCAGCAGCTACGCTAACATTAGGAATTGCAGCAGCATTAGACAACAAAAACAATTTAGTAGCACGCACTTCCAGAGTTAATGTAGCTTGTGGATTAACTAAAACGTAATTGGTGCTTTTAATTCCGTTTTCACTGAATCCAACTCTTAATTGCGGTCCTCCAATAGTTGAAGGATTATTGACACTAATAAATTTAGTTACATTAGGAAAATCAATTGAAATAGGTGTTCCTGAGCTAGTTGGTGCAGTTAATGAGCCGGTTACAAAAGGTAGACCACTAATTTGATAAGATCCTACATGATTTAATCCTGCTTTATATTGAAAATCAGCCATTTTATTATTCCTTTACTATATCATTTAGTAATCTATTTAGACGATCAGCTTTAGTCCAAATTTTCTTTGGATCTAAAGTACGCTTCTTGTTTTCTGTCATCATAAATGCACCGGGAGTGCTAGGTTCTTGTACGAAATCAAAACAAATAAGTTGATAATCGTCATCTACCATAGTTCTACCATTAGCCTTAAAAGTGCTTCCCAAACCACGACTTGAAATACCTAATTTAACACCACTCTCTATTAATGATTGTAGAATTTTACCTGATGGTGTGTTTAAAATACGAACTTTGCCCATTACATTATTACCATCCCACCAAACACGGGTAACAATGTGGGAAACATTCTTTAAGTTGATTACGGAATCTTCTGGGTGGTCTAATTCACCTAGTGCTCTACGATCATCAACTAACTTTTGATAATTACGAATTTCACGTTCAAGAATTCTTTTGCTATATATTCTGCCGTTACCATTTAATTCATCACATTTTTGCATAACGCCACTAAGCATTACGCCACCTTCTTGAATAAAGCGCTTATCTTCTTCTGTAAGTAAATCCTTACAAATTCCGCCTTCACAAAGTTCAAAAAATTCTCTTAATAGTTCTTTACTCATTTTTTAAATAAAACCTGTCTTTTTTATCAGGTATTTTCCATTCAGTTGAATAACCTTTCCAATCTATTTCTGCAAGAAACTTTATTTGTCCTTTTAATAGCCCTTCAGTTACACGGTGATAGCCATCAGTTAATAAAAACTTATTTTCATTTAGTATCCATGTAAGTTGGATTGGACCTTCTGTTTTACTTTTTCTTCCTTCCATGCAGTTCTTAAAAGATGTACGTATACCAACTCCTTTATCAGTATCACCACGCTGTATAATCATTTCATGTATAGAAACTTCGCGTGTTTCTTTAATACCTCTAAGGCCGTATTTTATATAATTTTTAAAACTTTCTTTTAAATTATATTTGTGATACATCTTTCTGTTCTCTATTAAAGAAGCCCCTGCGTTTTTTAGGCGCAGGGGCTAAAGTCAACAACCTTCCGTACATCTACGAACAGGTTGTAATAAATATCTGCGAACGTAAGCTAAATTTTTCATGAGGACACCTCCAATCATTTATAATTAGTAGCATATTTCTTATTTCTTCATATTTATTACTATTCCACTATCACCAACTACCTTACTTAATAAGTAAGAAGTGCCTGAACTAATACAACCGGCAACAAATATATTAAACGGTAATGACGATATTGTTAACCAATTAAACATTCCAACCCAAAATCCCATACACATTGTGCAATGAAATAGATGATATTTTGGTCTTATTTTATCAAATATTTTTCCATAAACTGTTATCATTGTCATTCCATAACAGGCTAATATAAAAATAAGTAATTTCATATTATTTGTTTGCTGTTCTATTAATTGGTCCAGTAGCGGGCCTACTTCTTGTAGGATTACTTCTAGCAGCTGGAGGAGCTGGACTAGCAGCAGGTGCAGGAGATTTATATATTTGTTTTGCAGCAGTATCCATTTTTGATGTTTCAGCTCCCGGTATTAGACTTAATTGAGCAGCCAGACCTTGTTGATTTGCGGTGGCGGTTTTTGTAGCTTTTGCAGCAGCAGAAGCTTGTGCATTTGCTTTTTGACTAGCCATCTTTGCAGCAGATTGTCTTGAAATAGGAATACGTGCAGCTGCTATATTTAATGCATTAAAATCTTTTAATGATTTTTCAAATTGTTTTGAAACATCAAATAATTTTTTAGCTTGTTCTTCTTTATCGCCTATATTATAAGCTGAATTAAGTTTTTGTAAACCGCTCATAACTAGAGTATTAATAGAAGCATCAACTATTTTTTGTATTTCTTTAGCATTTTTAGTAGTATTTATTTTATTAACTAATGTATCAATTTCCGCAATTTTAGATAGAGGTATTTTAGCATTTTGTAAAGTGTTAGCTGCTGTTTTAGCATTTTGATCAACTTGCTGTGCCGCTTGTGCTCCCATGCTTGTTGGTCCTGTTTGCTGCTGTTGGGGTTGTTTTTTTCCACTTGGGTCAATGGCAAACTTGTTCCATTGTTTCTTAGCCCAATCTTTAGCATAAGCACCAACGGCACCTAATACTTCATCTAAATTTTCTTCCTTTAAAACATATTCTATTTCTTCTTTAATGATTTGTTTTAAATGATCTTTTTTGATAATCATATAACTAACCTTTTATTTTAACAGAAATTTTATTAGATTTATGCGTTGATTCAGCTACTTTTCTAGCTTTAGCTTTTTCTTCAGGAGTTGCTTCACCGGGAGTAATTGCAAAAGCTTGTTTACCCTTTAAATTTGGATCTAACGTATAACCGCCATATCTTCTTGCAGCAGGTTTATCGGCTGATGCTTTTACTTCCGGCGCAGACATAGCGGCGGCAGGTTTGTCAGCTTCAGGGTCAGGTTTTTCATTTTGTTTTGGATTATCAGACATAGCAGCGGTTCGTTTTAAATAAGCGGCTATTTGTAAATTACCAAAGTTTATTTTACTTAAAGAATCATGTGTTTTGGTGAGTTGATCGCCAATTGATTTTAATTGATTAGTTAAATTTTTATCATTACCGGCTTCACTAAGAGTATATAACTCTGGTTTGATGATCATAGTAATAATATTTAATAAAAAGCTTTGTCTATCTTTAGCGCTTTTATATTTTTGCAAATCAGCAACCATATTTTTAAAAGAAGGAATATTTGTTTCTTTTGTAGGTGTATGCTTGAAATGAGAAATATCTTTTTTTGCTCCAAAACCAAACAATGCTTCATCAATATCTTGTTCATTCAAAGAAAGGGATATTTCTTCGTAAATTATTTTTAATAAGTCATCATGCGAAATTTTCATGTTTTTTTACCTTAACACAACAATAATTTTTGACTCTTTAAGTGGACCTCTTAAATTAACGGTTCTATTACCTGTATCTGGATCTGTATCTGGTTCTCGCGGGTCAAACGGGGCGGGTTCGTTTTTCAAATCTGTTTTTTTAGCAGGAATAGATGGTTTAACATATTTTTTAGCTAAATCAGGATATAGAGTAGCTAAATGTTTAACTAATCTATGAAGTTTATACGGCTCATATGTTATTTCTGGGTATTTCTCTACAAAAAGTTTAATGCGTTGAAGTCTTTCTATATCAAATAAATTTTGATGATTTTGTATTAATTCATTATAATTAATATTTTTATTTTTAAAAAGTCTTAAGTCATTAAAGAAGTTTTCTAATTGCTGATTACCATCAAAAGATAATATAGGCAAAAAAGCGTTTAAAAACTCTTCCTTTCCAATACCCATTTCTAAACCAGTTTCTTTATTGATATTAGATACATATTTAGGAATAGGAAGCTTAGCAGTTAACTCCGCTGCTTCCAAAATAAGAAATTGTATAAGTTTCGCATTTAGTATCATTAATAAAAATCCTAATAATTGTAACGATAAATACCACGGGTTGGGAAACCGTATTTTGGAATACTGCCCTTGAAAGGTTCTTGTGGTACTTCACCAAGTTCAGTAGATTTCTCAGAGTCAGGTTTGAGAATCTCTTTCTCAAGAGCATCATCATATGCTTTCTCAAACTCATAACTTGGGCGTTCTTGTTCAATAAAATTAGCTAAGTTATAAACTACCACTTGTAATGGATCAACACCTTGAGGAGCTTGTTGTGGAAAGTTGCCTTGTAAAGAACCATAAATATTACCAGAAAAAACACTTTCAGGTAATATTACACCTTTTTGAACCATATATTTAAAAAGGCGCTCTTGAAGTTTATAAATTCTGTCACTTTGTACGTCTTTTGGAAGAACAAGCACTTTTTGCTTTTGCGGAATAACAATAATATCTATTTCTGGATGCTCTCTTAATAAGAGGTCGCCGGATAGGGTTTTACGTATATTTACTTTCTTTTTTATACCTTCCCAATCGCCAATAGATACGTTTATCACTAGTTTTCCACCTCATGTACAAACTGTTGAATTTTTAATATGTTTTCTAACATCTCATTAGAAATATTATTATCGCTCTTAAACTTATTTAGTACTTCGTTTAATTTATTTGTTTTATTAAACATTCTTTCGTCTTCTTTTATTTCTTCTTTTTTAAGAGCGGAGTCAATCTTCTCTTTTAATCTACCAATTTCTTCATTTAAATACACTTTTAGTTCTATGCCTTCATCGGCAAAAGAATTTACGTATTTAGTTAATAAACTCTTCTGCTCTGTTAACAGGCCAGAATATTTTTGGTTAAATTTACTAACAAACTTTTTAAATACTAAATTATCTATTGGTTTTAATTGTTTATCTTCTACACTTTCACTAATAACTATTTGTTTTAATATTTCTTGTTCTAATAATATTTTTTCTTTTATTGGTGTAGAGTCATTAAAAATTTGTGCAATAGTTGCTAAATCTTTATAATAAGGTATAAAATTATTATAGGAATCAGCACCTAGTACCTTATTGATTGTGCTTATTAGCTTTGTTTGCTCATTGAAAAGCTGACGTTTATCAAGACACATATAACGATTTTTAACTTCAGCCAAAAAACGCTCACTCAACGATTTATCAACACTTGGAACACGCAGAGCAGAATAAAGCTTTAATTCTTCAGATAAAATAGAAATTGGACTAAAATAATGTAACAATATAGATTTTATATTAGCTAAACGCTCTTCATCTTTTGTTAATGTAGCTTTTGTTCCTTCACGTAACAAAATTTCGTAAAGAAAAGCGGTATTTCTTTTCTTATTGTGTTTCATCTATTTATCCTCTTTTTTCTTGTCTTCTTTAAGTAGTGTTTTTGAAAGCGTTTGGAGCTTATTTTCCATTTCTAACAACATTTTTTCTTGATCTTCTATATTTTCTTCAACTTCTTCTGAAAAAATGCCTTTACCAGATCTTCTTAATGTGTTCAAACCGGCAAACAGATTTCTATTTGTTTTTCTAAATTGTTCTGGCTTTACTCGCGCATCGTTACTTCTTTGTCTAGGGCCAGATGTTTCTCTACCATCTATAGCTTTTTGCTTATGCCATGCACCATTCCAATCTTCTCTTGTATAAGAACCGTCTTCTCTTCTACCGGGAGCTGCCAAAAGAGCACTTTCTGGTTCAGAGCTAGCTTCTTCTCCACCAGACGACTCTCCTCCTTCTTCACCTGTAGGACCACCAGCTGGAACATCAGCACCGGCTGGGGCTGCGCCTAAATCGGTGTTAAGGGTAGACCCACCAACTGCACCAGTGTCAGTAGCCTCACCGGCTTCAACAGATTTTTCAAATTGTTTGTCATAGAATAAATCACGTTGAATACGTAAGAAATCATCATCATTCATACGGAATATATTTTCATAAATCCAACGTTTGCTGAAACCAACTTCCTTGGCAGAACCAGCTACTTCTAGCTGTGCTTTGAAATATTCTATTTCTTGCATTTCGCTGATTTTAGAGGGATTATTCAACTTAATCTTGAAATTAAGTAAATCTTGATTTCTATAACCTAAAACATACAAGTGAATAATACCAATTTTTTCTAATTCGTTAACTAATACACGTTGCAATCTTTGAACGGTCTTAGCGAAACGAATATCTTTTTGAGATAGGGTGGTTTTATCTTCTGATCCTTCTTTTCCTCTTGCAAGATAAACTTGTGGTATTTTTAAAGCAGAAAATAACTTATCACGTAAATATTCTATGTCATCTATATCGCCTTGAAATTGACCACCGGGAAGAGTTTCAATTCTTGTACCGGTAGAAGTACCACGTACAGGCAAGAAATAGTCTTCATCAATACTCATAGGATTATAACGTAAATCAACACGACCAGTATTTGGGTCTACAATTTGATTGCGTTTCATTTGAGTAATAATTTTTTGCATGAATTGTTCTATTTCTGTCGGAGAAATATTTCCAACGTCAATATA
>Ga0194133_10007773_pt1 | contig 12727 bp, 8 predicted proteins | sample TA2KigOf40mmetaG_FD_155448 | JGI IMG/M metagenome (GOLD analysis project Ga0194133, IMG submission 155448) | Freshwater microbial communities from Lake Tanganyika, Tanzania - TA2015055 Kigoma Offshore 40m | ecosystem: Environmental > Aquatic > Freshwater > Lake | place: Tanzania: Lake Tanganyika...
TGCGTCCGGATGGTGGTGAAGTGGAAAAGGGGGAGCAAACCGTATTTGGGTATTACAAACAAGAAAATTTGGTGTACAAGCCCGGGCAGACCGTCCTCGACCGGGTACGGGAAGTCACCGACCATATCAAACTGTCCACAGGCCGCGAAATTTCGGCTGCGGATTACCTCAACCGATTCTTGTTCCCGCCCAAGCAGCAGCATGACAAGGTGGACAAGCTTAGCGGTGGGGAGAAAAGGCGATTGCAATTGTTATTGGTCTTGATTGCTCAGCCGAATTTCTTGATCATGGACGAGCCCACCAACGATTTGGATTTGGTCAGCCTTCAAGTCTTGGAAGACTTTTTGGAAAAGTTCAAGGGCTGCCTCTTGCTGGTATCACATGATCGCTATTTCATGGACCGCTTGGTGGACCACCTACTGGTTTTTGAAGGCGAGGGCAAGGTTCGAGATTTTCCGGGGAATTACACCGATTATCGCTTGTCCCTAAGCGCCCCTGTTGCCAATGCGAGTCCCTCAGGAGTAGCAGTGGTAAGCCAACGCCCCAAGACTTCTTCGAACAAACCCACCTTTGCCCAAAGCAAACGTTACCAAGAACTCACCCAACGCTTGGAGGCCATCCGCCTCGAACAATCGCAGTTGTTGGAACGCTTGAATGCCGGCGGTGCAAGCGCAGAGGAGTATGCACAGTGGGGCATGGGCCTCAAAGCCCTCCAAGAGGAAGCCGAAAAAGCAGAGTGGGAATGGCTGGAGCTCAGCGAATTGATGGGAGCTTAGCGAGTTGATGGGAGCTCAGCGGGTTGATGGGAGCTCAGCGAGTTGATGGGAGCTCAGCGAATGGATTGGAGAGCTCGCGGTTCCCTAACCGTAAAGACCCTGGATAAGTTGAAGCCGAAATAAACGATTCCGTTGTTCCAATTGCCTACGGAACCCGCAATAAACTGACCCTCGTTGAGGCCTCTTCCGTTGGAGATATGGAGTTGAAAAACATGCCCTCCAGTTTCGATATCCACGCCAAGCGATAAATTGTTACGAACATTGAGTTCTGCGGCTTTGGGCAACCAAATATAGTCCAGATTTGCCGAAACCCTTGGACTAAGTTTGAGTCGTCCTCCGGTTCCTAAGGCCCATAAATCGTTGGGGATTTCGGGACTGGCCACGAAATTGCGATGAAGTAGGGTGGGGGTCAATTGCAGGCTGATCTCTTCAGAGATTTTACGCGCGATGAGTAATTGGTGATAATAGGTGAGCCTCGAGGAGAAGTAATTTTTGCGGTCGGGTTGATCCCAGCGAAGCAAGGAGGCAATACCACCGCTCACAAGACTCATGGAGACGGGGCTTTTGACGGAGCCGGAGGATTGGCGGAGGATTTTGATTTTGAGGAAGCCGTCGTAGGCTTTGCCCACGTTGGTCCGGCCGCCCCCCACCGTTAGCCATGGGGTGACCCCGTAGTCAAGGCTCATGCGCATTCCGGCCTGGTCCAGCCCCCACAACTCGTACCAACCCCCGCTAATGGCGCCAAAGCGGTGCATGATTCTAAACTCAAGAACGCCCGCCGCCACGTTTTCGATGGAATGGGTGTTGATGATTCGGGTGGATTTGAAGGTATAGGCGGCGTAGTTCCGAACCGGACCTTCTGGAGCCAAATCAGCAAGCAAATCGACTTCACCATTACTGTTACCCGTGCTTTGGGCCCATACCGCAACCGTCAAACAATATGCTTGAACGAGGAGGAAGATCGGCGCAATAACGATATGCTTCATATACGTTGGTGTTAGGAAAAAACGCTTAATTGGTGATGGACAGGCCTTGGTTTCGCCAGGCCTTGATTTTCTGGATGTTACAAGAGGACATGGGCCCAGAAGTAGGCATGACCAAAGGATCGCTTGCAGGTCGGCTGATACGGTCAATTATTTCTGCGATATTCGTAACGCGCGCACTATCGCTTTCCAAATTTAAATTACCTGATGCAGAGGTATTGTTATGACATTCTTGGCAATTGTTGGTAAGTATACCCTTGATTTCTGCGGTATAACTTAGATTGAGGGTATCGCAAGGGGCAGGAACCCCGTACAAATCTTGCTCATTGTCGTAATAGCAAGCCTGCATCCATACGATGTTCGCTGGAATCAAGAGCAATGCTATTACCCGGGGGAAGCGCTTGAGGTTTAACATTGTAAGGAGGTTGGTTGCGGCGATTTGGGAAAAGCGGACGTGGTTCAAATGGAACTTCAAAAATACTTCTTCCCAAGTACCTTTGGGCAATCCAATTCTTAATGGCATCCCCAGCAGCGCACACTTTTATTCTTGGCTCCGAAGGCCAATTGGGCTCGGAACTCCGTTTGGCCTTACGGGAACGGATGGATCCCTCCCTCTTGTTGTGTACGGATTTGAAAGCGGGCGCCGATGCGGGGCTTGCTCGCTTCGAAACCCTGGATATCTTGGACTTCAAGGCCGTGGAAGACCTGATGGAACGGCATAAACCACGACATGTGTATTTGTTGGCGGCGATGCTATCGGCCAAAGGCGAGGCGAACCCCGGTGCGGCGTGGAAACTCAATATGGACGGCTTGATCAGCGTTTTGGATTTGAGCCTGCGCTTTGGGGTGGAAAGGGTGTTTTGGCCCAGTTCTATTGCGGTTTTTGGGCCTGAGAGCCCTAGAGACCCTGCGGTACAAGCCGGTTATATGGATCCCAAAACCGTGTACGGCATTTCCAAATTGAGTGGGGAGCTATGGTGCCGCTATTACCACAATGTCCACGGGCTCGATGTCCGTTCCTTACGCTACCCGGGGATCATTTCTTGGCGAACCCTACCCGGTGGGGGAACCACCGATTATGCCGTTGATATTTTCCATCAAGCTTTGGCCCGCCAACATTATACGTGTTTTCTCGAAGAAGGCAGTCGCTTGCCCATGATGTACATCGACGATGCGATTCGCGGGACCCTTGAGCTGATGGACGCACCTGCCGCGCAGATTCGTTGCCGGACATCCTATAACCTGGGGGCTATGGATTTTAGTCCAGGGGAATTGGCTGCTGAAATTCGTCAACGCATCCCGTCCTTCACGATCCAATATGAACCGGATTTCCGTCAGGCTATTGCCAACCAATGGCCCATGCGCGTGGACGATCGCCAGGCTCGCCAGGATTGGGGATGGTCACCACGCTTTGATTTGGCGGCAACTTGCGATACGATGCTCGAGGCCTTGAGACGGGTTCAGTAGCCCTGCGACAGGCACTGCGGCCTTAGTGGGCTTGTTCGCTCAGGAATTTGATGCGAACCAACTGAATTTCTTCTTCGGTGAAATCCCCCGTCAGCAAATGCTGGTAGGCCACCTGCAAATCATCGGTTTCGGCACTACGGAAGTATTGGTAAATTTCGTCCACAATATCCTGGTCCAATGCGGATTGAATGTGATAATCGATGCTCACTTTGGTCCCGGAATCCACCACCCCTTTGATTTCATCGAGCACTTGCTCGTAGGTTAGCCCCCGATTATTTCCAATTTCGTTCAGGGGAAGTTTACGGTCTATCGCCCCGATGATGAAGACCCGATTACCGGATTTGGCGGCAGAGCTTTTGACCACAAAATCAGCAGGCCGGTCAATTTCGTTATCGTCCACATACTTGCTGATCAATTCCACAAAAGGCTTCCCGAATTTGAGGGCCTTGCCGGGCCCTACCCCTATCACTTGCTGCATCTCGTTAAGGCTGGTAGGGTAGATGGTGGCCATCTCTTCCAAGGAGGGATCCTGGAAGATGACATAGGGGGGAAGGTTTTTTTCTTTGGCCAGTCGTTTGCGCAAATCTTTGAGCTGATCGAGCAGGGCTTGGTCAAGAGCGTCGGAACGCTGACCCTCAAAATCATTGTCCCTTACCATGTCAAATCGGTGATCTTCAGGGACTTTGATACTGTAGGGTTCTGCCAGATAGGCGCTTGTTTTGGAGGTGACTCTAAGCGTGCCGTACTGTTCGATATCCTTGTGAAGGAGATTGTGCAAAAGGGCTACACGGAGGGTGGCTTTCCAGAACGCCAAACCGCGTTCTCTGCCGATACCGAAGCCGGCTAATTTCTGATGGCCGTAATCCTCAATTTCCGGGATGAGATCGCCCGTCAGGAAATGACTAAGGTGACGGGGCGTGAAAGATTTTTGGAAGGATTGTACCGTGCGCAACAACAGGCACATTTCTTCGAGGACGCTGTGGGTTGGCATGGGGTTGCGGCAATTGTCGCACATTTTGTTGCAATGGCTTTCTTCGAATTCCTCTCCGAAATAATGCAAAATTTGTTGGCGACGGCATAAGCCGGATTCGGCGAGGGACATCACCTCTTGGATCAGTAAGTTCCCCACTTCACGCTCCGCCACCGGCTTGTCCTTCATGAATTTCTGCAACTTCTCGGCATCCCGTTCATCGTAGAAAGCCATGCAGACCCCTTCAAGGCCATCGCGGCCCGCACGGCCTGTTTCCTGGTAATAGCTTTCGATGGATTTGGGGATGTCGTAATGGATGACGAAACGCACATCGGGTTTGTCAATGCCCATGCCAAAGGCAATGGTGGCCACGATAACATCGATTTCTTCCATGAGGAAATCGTCTTGGTTCTTGACGCGTACGGCGGAATCAAGGCCCGCATGGTAAGGCACGGCTTTGATGTCGTTGGCTCGGAGGATTTCGGAGAGCTCTTCGGTTTTCTTGCGCGAAAGGGTGTAGATAATGCCCGATTTCCCGGCATTGTCCTTGATGTAGCGGACGATGCTTTTGATGGCATCGACCTTGGGCCGCAATTCGTAGTACAGATTTGGTCTGTTGAACGAGGATTTGAAGAGCCGGGCATCCGCCATCTGCAAATTCTTGATGATATCGTTCTGTACCTTCTCGGTGGCGGTGGCGGTCAGGGCAATGATGGGCACATCGCCGATGGCTTTGACCATTTGGCGAATGTTGCGGTACTCCGGGCGGAAATCATGACCCCATTCGGAAATGCAATGGGCTTCGTCCACGGCCACGAAGGAAATGCGGTGTTCGTGAAGAAAATCCAGGTTCTCCTGCTTGACAAGGGATTCGGGGGCAACGTACAGCATCTTGGTGATGCCGGAGTCCACGTTGGCCTTGACGCGCTTGAGGTCGGCCTTGGTGAGGGAGGAATTCAGAAATTCAGCGATGCCGTCGGTTCCGGAAAAGGCACGGACCGCATCCACTTGGTTTTTCATCAACGCGATAAGCGGCGAGATGATGATGGCTGTTCCGGGAGATATGACAGCGGGTAATTGGTAGCAAAGGGATTTGCCTGCCCCGGTGGGCATGATCACAAAGGTGTCATTCCCTTCGCAGATGCTTTCGATAATGGCTTCCTGTTGGCCCTTGAATCGGTCAAAGCCAAAAAACTCCCTCAACGCCTTGCGGAGCTGCTGGGAGATGTTTGTTTCGACGAGGCCTTCCGCCATGGGAATTAGGGTATTTTTGTGAATACAACAAGCCAAAGGGCTTGCTGTTTTTGGTTTATTAAGGTAACGTAGAAAAGTCATTTTGGATTCAAATCGTATCAAAAAAATTTCGCAGAGGGTTTTGAACCTGGAAGCCAAAGCCATAGAAGCCCTCAAAGCGCTGCCGGAACAGCCTTTGGTCAAGGTGGTCGAAGCGATTTTGGCCTGCAAAGGCCGCGTTGTGCTCAGTGGCATTGGCAAAAGCGCTTTGGTCGCTCAGAAAATCGTAGCGACCCTGAATTCAACCGGAACCCCGGCCTTGTTCATGCATGCGGCCGATGCCGTCCACGGGGATTGGGGCATGGTGCAACCGGAAGATTTGGTGATGGTCTTGTCCCAAAGCGGAAATTCGCCTGAAATCAGGGCCCTCTTGCCGATGATTCACCAAGGAGGGCAGCGCTTGGTGGCCATCACCGGCGATGCCGGATCCGCCTTGGGCCTCGCCGCCGGGGATTATGTCTTGTTGAGCCATGTGGAGGTCGAGGCCTGCCCTCATAACCTCGCCCCAACCACCTCCACCACGGTGCAAACCGTCTGGGGGGATGTCCTTGCGGTGGTTTTGATCGAATTAAGACGGTTCAGCGCAGGGGATTTTGCACGAGTCCATCCCGGTGGGGCCCTGGGCAAGCGCTTGTACCTCCGCGTTGAGGATTTGGTCTCCCGCAATGCCCGCCCTGAAGTGGGTCTCCAGGCAGGCTTCAAGGCCGTGGTGACCGAAATTTCCTCAGGCCGCATGGGGGCAACCGCCGTCGTGGATGCTGGGCGGCCGGTAGGGGTAATTACCGACGGGGATTTACGAAGATTATTGGAATCCGGGAAGGAAACCACGAATTTGGTGGCAGAGGAGGTGATGAGCCCATCGCCCTGGACGGTGACCATGGATTCGCTGGCCGTGGAGGCCTTGGCGATGATGCGTTCGCATCAAATTACCCAGTTGTTGGCGGTGGATGAGCAAGGGCACTATGCAGGAGTGGTACATTTGCACGATTTGCTACGCGAGGGCGTTGTTTAACCATGCCGAATTCCTCCTCCCACCTTCCTTCTCTCCAGGTCTTGATCATGGCCGGCGGCAGCGGGAGCCGTTTGTGGCCGGTTAGCCGGACTGCCAAACCCAAGCAATTCTACGATCTCTTGGGAATGGGTCGAACAATGTTGCAACATACCTTTGATCGTGCCTTGAGCCTCTGTGGCGGAGCCGAACATATTCGGGTGATAACTCAGGCGCGCTGGGGAGATTTGGTACGGGAGCAATTGCCTGATTTACCGGAAGATCATTTGCTGCTGGAGCCCATTCGCAAGCAAACGGCCACCGCAACCTATTACGGCTTGTTGAGCCTTGCGGGGCAGGGGCAATCAGATTCGGTGGTTATCTTGCCTTGTGATCACTATGTGACCGACCAAGAGCGCTTTACGGCGACCTTGAAGCAGGCCATTGAACACGCAATGGAGCGGCAGTGGATCCAAGTCATTGGCATCAAACCCACTCGGCCGGAACCTAATTACGGTTATGTGCAATATGTTCAGGATTCGGAGACCGAAACCGATGTTTACAAGGTCAAAACCTTCACGGATCAACCCACTCCGGAGCTTGCCAACACTTTTTACCGTTCCGGGGATTTTGCCTGGTACACGGGGATCAAAGTAGGCTCCGTTCAAGCCTTCATGGATTTGTACCGGCGTTGGATGCCGGACTTGGTGGATGCCTTTGCAGAACTGGCGGCTACCCCGGACCGAAGTCTTTGGCCGGCCATGGTCGCCAAGATTTTCCCTCGTTGCGAATCCGCCTCGTTCCGGGAAGGCATTCTGGACAAGGCCGAGGGCCTGCGCTTGCAATTGGGAGATTTTGGCTGGGGGGATTTGACCTATTGGGCCGAGATCTACCGGGAGCACGACAAGGATTATTTTGGCAACGCGGTGAACGGAAGCCAGGTGGCGCTTTTTGATGCGCATAACAACATGATTCACATTACCGGGCAGCGAATTGCATTGATCGACGGGCTGGAGAATTTTATTGTTACGGACTCACCAGACGGGATTTTGGTCTGTCCCCGCGAGAAGGAAGCGGAGTTACGGCAACGATTGGCGGTTTTGCGTCGGCAACAAAACGAAAAGAGCGCCCAAGACAAGGGTTCCCGAAATTCTTGATTTGGCGTGAAAACCTACTGGAGACTTCTTGCCATGGCCGGACCGCTGTCCGCACCGATGAGCAGGTATTTGATGCTCACGTTGTTAGGAATCGTATTTGGGGTGGCCAATTTTACCTTGCTCATTCCATTGTTGGATTTGATCTTTGGGGCTGCCGGGGATAGCGTGTCCAGCGCCGGCGTTGCGATTTCATCAGCATCCAAGGCGCCCACTTTCCCGGAATTTCGTGTGTCCGTGGAGTATGCCAAGGAGGTGTTCGGGTATTATTTTGAAGGGATCATGGCCGCCTACGGTCGTCAAGGGGCCTTGGCATTTGTTTGTGCAGGGGTAGGCATTTCGATCTTACTGGCCAATGCCTTTCGTTTTGCTGCCCAGAAAATTTTGAATCGCCTGCGCAGTCGTTTGATTTACCGGTTGCGGCAGGATTTGTACCTGCAGGTGATGCAGCAGGATATTTCTTTTTTTCATCATCGCCGCAAGGGCGATTTGATCTCGGTTTTGTCCAACGATGTGACGGAGATTGAGGGGTCCGTGGTGAATACCATGCATGTATTGTTGCGAGAACCCTTTTTGATCTTGGCGTATGTGAGTTTATTGCTGATGCTTTCCCCTGCCTTGACCTTTTTTTCGTTTGCGGTGCTTCCTCTTTCGGGGTGGGCTATAGGTTTGATAACGCGCAAATTACGCAATGATTCGGGGCAGAGCCAGGATCTGCTCGGGATGTTGTTATCACGCTTCGAAGAAACCGTGAGCGGGATACGCATTGTGCGCATGAACAATGCGGCTGACTTTATGGTGCAGCGATTCAGGGACTTGAATGAAGGTTACGCAAGGTTGTTGCGCCGCATTTTTGACCGTAAAGACCTGGCCAATCCGGTATCGGAAGTGATGGGCGTGGTGACGGTTTTGGGGATTATTTACTTTGGTGGAACCTTGGTGATCGAACAACGCAGCGCCCTCACGGCTAGCCAGTTCATCGCCTACATTTTGTTGTTTTCTCAATTGTTGCCTCCTATCAAATCCTTGGGCTCGGCGTACACCAATGTGCAGAAAGGCTTGGCTTCGGCGAGAAGGGTTTTTGCGCTTTTGGATCAGGAACCGACCGTGAAACTGCGAGCACAGGCGGCCCCGCTGAAGACCTTGCAAGAAGGTTTGGCCTTCGAGGGGGTGGGCTTTCGTTACGGGGAGGAATGGGTTTTGAAGGATTTGAGTTTCGAATGTCGGCGAGGCCAAACGGTGGCGTTGGTGGGAGTGTCGGGTTCAGGTAAGTCCACTGCCATGGATTTGATCAGCCGCTTTGTGGAACCTGCGGAAGGAAGAATCGTGGTGGATGGACAGGACCTGCGGGATTGGAAGGTGGAGGATTGGCGGGGGATGATTGGCCTCGTTGGTCAAGACAATTGGTTGTTTCACGATACGGTGACGGCCAACATTGCATTTGGGGATCCCCAACCGGACCATGATCGGGTACGGCAAGCCGCAGAGGCCGCCAATGCCCACGGTTTCATTGCCGAGATGGAGCAAGGGTACGCCACCTCGCTGGCGGAACAAGGTTCTCGCCTGAGCGGGGGGCAACGACAGCGCATTGCCATTGCCAGAGCCTTGTATCGTAATCCGCAATTGCTTCTTTTGGATGAGGCGACTTCGGCCCTTGATTCCATGGCCGAGAAAGAAGTTCAGGAAGCCTTGCAGCATCTGATGGTGGGCAGAACCACGGTGGTGATTGCGCATCGCCTGAGCACCATCCAAAGCGCGGATCGAATTGTGGTTCTTGAGCGGGGTCGCAAAGTTCAGGAAGGAAGCCATGTGGAGCTCATGCAGTCCGAGGGCTTGTACCGTAGCTTGGTGGAATTGCAAATGCGGGCTTGATGGCGTTAATTTGATTTCGAACTTTATTGGACTTTAGAATTTATGAAATATACCGAAGAAAGCATCAAGTCCCTGGACTGGAGGGAGCATATACGCCTGCGGCCCGGGATGTATATCGGGAAGTTGGGGGATGGTTCCGCTTACGATGACGGGATCTACGTGCTCATCAAGGAAATCATTGACAATTGCATCGATGAACATGTGATGGGCTTCGGGAAGTCCATCGAAATTCAAGTCAGCCGCGAGAAGGTGACCGTGCGGGATTATGGACGGGGTATCCCTTTGGGGAAATTGGTGGACTGTGTTTCGAGGATCAATACCGGTGGCAAATACGATGGCGAAGCCTTCACCAAGTCGGTGGGCCTCAACGGCGTAGGGACCAAGGCCGTGAACGCCTTGAGCAAATCCTTCATGGTGCAATCCTTCCGGGAAGGCCGTACCCGTACTGCCAGCTTTGCGCAGGGGTTCTTGCTTGACGAAAGCAAGGATATGCCCACTGCCGACAAGAACGGAACCTATGTGGAATTTGTTCCGGACGGAGAGATATTCAGGAATTTTCATTTTATCCACGAATTCATTGAGGAGCAATTATGGAATTATGCCTACCTCAATGCTGGGCTAAGCCTGTACTTGAACGGCAAGAAATTTTTCTCCAAGGATGGCTTATTGGATTTGCTGCATCGCAAAGCCCCCGCAGACAGCATACGTTATCCTATCGTGCACCTCAAGGGGGATGATATTGAATTGGCCTTTACCCACGGTGAACAATACGGCGAAGAGCATTATTCCTTTGTGAACGGGCAGTACACCACCCAAGGCGGAACCCACCTGGCCGCGTTTCGGGAGGCTTTGGTCCGTACCATCCGGGAATTTTACAAAAAGGATTTCGATGCTTCTGATGTTCGGGGTTCCATCATTGCGGCCATCAGCCTGCGGGTGCAAGAGCCGGTCTTTGAGTCGCAGACTAAAACCAAGTTGGGATCCCAGCACATGGCCCCGGGCGGAACGGCCCTGCGCTCCTTTGTGGGGGACTTTGTCAAAAGGGAGCTGGATAATTACCTGCACAAGCACCCGACGGTGGCCGATGCCTTGCTCAAAAGAATCACCCAGAGCGAGCGGGAGCGCAAAGACATGGCAGGTATCAAGAAATTGGCTAACGAACGGGCCAAAAAAGCCAATCTGCACAACCGTAAATTGCGGGATTGCCGGATGCACTACAACGAAGGCCGCAACGAGGGACATTACAACAGCACTCTTTTTATTACCGAAGGGGATTCGGCGAGCGGTAGCATCACCAAGGCCAGGCAGGTTGAAACCCAGGCGGTATTCAGCCTCCGCGGTAAGCCTTTGAATTGTTACGGACTCAAGAAGAAGGTGGTGTACGAGAACGAGGAATTTAATTTGCTTCAGCATGCCTTGCAAATCGAGGACGGTTTGGAAGGATTGCGTTACAACCGTATTGTGATTGCGACCGATGCGGATGTGGATGGGATGCATATTCGCCTGCTCATGATGTCTTTCTTCTTGCAGTTCTTCCCGGATTTGGTCAGGGAAGGCCATCTTTATATTTTGGAAACCCCCTTGTTCAGGGTTCGTAACAAACAAGAAACGGTTTATTGTTACAGCGAAGCGGAGAAGCAAGACGCCATGAAGCGCCTGGGAGCCAAGGCCGAGGTCACCCGCTTCAAAGGCTTGGGGGAAATATCCCCCGGAGAATTCGGTCGCTTCATTGGCCCCGACATGCGCTTGGAGCCCATTATTCTCAAAGCGGATACCTCCATTCCCAAACTGCTGGCCTACTACATGGGCAAGAATACGCCTGAGCGTCAGCAGTTTATCATTGAGAATCTGCGTTACGAAATGGACGCCCCTGAGGGGCTGGCCCTAGAGGCCGAAGAGTCGGCGGTGCCAGCTCTCGCCGAAGGGTAACCAAAGGCGATCCAAATCTCCGACCTTATTCACAAGCGTATCGGCCACCAGGGTTATGGGGGTCACCCGCCCGTCTTGGACCGCTGCTTGCATAGCTTGGTGATCGACTGCATGAATGGTTTGTGAATCGACTGCATGGATGGTTTGGTGATCGACTGCATGGATGGGCTGGTCTCCGTTGCAATAGAAGTACCGGCGTTTTTCGAGGAAGTTGAGGTTCAGGCTTTGGCCCAGGTCCCGCACAAAGTGGGTGGCCTTGTCGATGGAGCAACCGCTGGCCGCTGTCTGGCTTTCGTCCACGGCCAAGAGTATAAAATAGCCCTGGTACAAAGCGCCTGATGCCCTCAAGTCTTGACGGTGAGCGGTCCAGCTTTGAACAAAAGTTTGCAAGGCCGGGTGGATGCGGTCGGTATCAAGCGGAACGGGCGAAGTAAAAATCCAAAGTCGCGCCGAGGCTGGTAATTGTTCAAAGGGAACCCACACGTTGGACTGTTAGTTGGCGAGGGAAATGCCTTGGATTAGTTGGCGAGGGAGCCGGCGGTGATTTCGGCTAAATCAAGGACCTGTACCTTGTCCTGGCCGGTCTGCGAGGCGGCGTCTTTGAGCATGGTCATGCAGAAAGGACAGGCCACCGCAACGGTTTCAGCCCCGGAGGCCGCCATGTCGGAAGCCCTTTCGTGGTTGATTTCCAGGCGACCGGACTCGGCTTCTTTGAACATTTGGGCACCGCCCGCACCGCAACACAAGCCATTGCGCTTGCTGCGCCGCATTTCGACCAAATCGGCATCCAAGGCCCGAATCAAATCGCGGGGTGCTTCGTAAATCCCGTTGGCACGCCCAAGGTAACAGGAATCGTGGAAGGTAATCCGACGACCCTTGAACGGTCCCCCGTCCTGCAAGCGCAATCGACCTTCGTTGATGAGTTGTTGGATCAGCGTGGAATGATGGACGACTTCGTATTGTCCGCCCAGTTCCGGGTATTCGTTGCGTAAGGTGTTAAAACAATGGGGACAAGCCGTCACAATTTTGCGGACCCCGTAGGCATTCAGCGTGCTAATGTTCTGAGCCGCCTGCATTTGAAAAAGGAATTCGTTCCCGGAACGGCGGGCCGGATCCCCGGTGCAGGATTCCTCGGTCCCCAGGACGGCAAAGGACAGGCCCGCATGCTGCAGGATTTGGGTCACGGCCAGGGTGACCTTTTTGGCCCGGTCATCAAAACTGCCGGCACAACCCACCCAAAAAAGGTATTCCGCCTCTTGGCCTCGGGATTGGAGTTGAGCAAGGGTTAGAATTTC
>Ga0194133_10007775_pt1 | contig 12727 bp, 9 predicted proteins | sample TA2KigOf40mmetaG_FD_155448 | JGI IMG/M metagenome (GOLD analysis project Ga0194133, IMG submission 155448) | Freshwater microbial communities from Lake Tanganyika, Tanzania - TA2015055 Kigoma Offshore 40m | ecosystem: Environmental > Aquatic > Freshwater > Lake | place: Tanzania: Lake Tanganyika...
AAACACCTGAAAAAATCAATATTTTTAAAAAAAATATTGATTTTTAGAGCTTGGAGTAATCTTTGATTACTCGCAACCTATTAGGCTGTTAAGGGATAATCAATTTTTTTGCCTATGTTTTTTTAATTATTACTAAGTTAACTTAATATAAAAAATTGAAATTAAATAATTAAATAATTAAAATCATATAAAAATATGATTATACAATATATAAATGACTAAAAACGATGAACCTAATAATCTGACAATCGATGATATATTTCGTCTCACCGATTTATACTTTTATAAGAAGAATTATATATATAGACACTTATATGATTCATATAATAAATTTTTAGAAGAAGATATACCATTATTTTTAACACATACCGATCATACATTTAATGAGAAAATGACTAATGATAAAGTATATAGACGTAAATTTCGTTTTAAAAATGTACGAATTATTGGTCCAAAACTTCCAAATGGTTTAGAACCTATGTTTCCATCAGATGCGCGTCATCGTAATTTGACATACTCTGTAAAACTTATAGCTGATATTGTACAATTACAAGAAAAAATAGATATACTTACAGATAAACGAGAAGAAACTATTACAGGTGTTGAGGAGATTGGTGTACCGATTGCAACATTACCACTTATGTTAAGATCCAAATATTGTTCTTTAACCCAATATAAAGGTAATGATAAGAATGAATGTGATTTTAATCCGGGTGGTTATTTTATTGTAGGTGGTTCTGAAAAAGTAGTTTTATGTCAAGAGCGTATGGTTGAAAATAAACCACTAGTCTTTTTAAAGAAAGATTCTGGTGTTCAATCACATATTGTTCAGGTTAATTCACGTTCATATCAACCAAACGGCATGATGCAAGTTTTTAATATAAAGATTAAATCTGATGGTGAAATGACATTAAAAGTACCAATTCTTCAAGAGATAAACGTATTTATTATGTTTAGAGCTTTAGGAATTCAATCAGATCATGATATTATTAATATGATAGTAAATGATGATAATGACAACGATATGATTGATACTATTCGTATATCACTCGATTCTTGTGTAAATGAAGAAGGTAATAAAATTCAAACTGTTGAAGAAGCAACAGATTTTCTAATAAACAAATTAAAGGTACCAAAAAAATATTCAGAATCAAATATTGATACGCAAATATTTCAAAAGAAAATGCATTTACAACATCTTCTTAAGAATGGATTTATTCCACATATTAATGGCGGTTTTAAAGAAAAATGTTATTACTTAGCATATATGATAAATAAACTTTTAAAAGTTTATCTAGGCAGAGCAGACGTCGACGATCGTGATTCATATATTAATAAGAGAGTAGATCTAATAGGAGATTTACTTATGGAATTATTCAGACAAAGATTTAAAATTATGATGAGCGATTGTAAGAAATTCTTTGATAATCGTAATGATAATGATGAAAAACCGTTAAATATTATTAATCAAATTAAACCAAATACAATTGAACAGGGTATTAAAGCAGCATTACTTACGGGTGCGTGGATCCGTAAAAAGGGTGTTGCTCAGATGCTTCAATGCTATACGTATTTACAGATTCTTGGATTTTTACGTAGAGTAGATTCTCCATCAGGAGATGCATCAAGTTCAAAACTTACTGGTCCTCGTCAATTACACGCATCATCTATTCCATTTTTATGCGTAGTACAAACTCCTGAACACGCTACAGTTGGTTGTGTAAAACACTTCTCTCTTATATCTACAGCGACAATAATGTCAAATGATCAATATAATATTTTACGTAAACTAATATTAAAAAAAATAATAAATTTACAAGATTTATCATTTTTAGAAATAAGAAAAATGTTTAAAGTATTTCTTAATGGTGAATGGTTAGGTTGTACAAATGAACCAGTACAATTAGTTGATGAATTCATGGATATGAAACGTAAAAATACAATAGATAGACAAAATACATCAATCGCACCAGACTATACAAATGGTGAAATTAGAATATATTGTGAAACTGGACGTTTTGTAAGACCAATTATGAGAGTTAAAAATAATGAAATACAAGTTACAAAAGATATTATTAACAAAATTTCTCTTAACAAATCTGATAAACAAACTAAAATTACATCATGGGAAGAGTTATTAGATAAATATCCTGATATTATTGAATATCTTGATACAGAAATGCAACCATTTTATATGCTTGAAACTAAAGTATCAGATGTAGAAACAATGAGACAACGTATGATACGATCACTAGAAGAAGCTAAGAATGTATCAGATAAGATTTCAAGTAATCGTTATAATGAATTATATTTTGATAATATTAATTATTGTGAATTTCATCCACAATTACTATTGGGTGAATTATCAGCATGTACGCCATTTTGTAATCGTAATGCTGCTCCACGTAATATTTTCCAATATTCACAAGGTCGTCAGGCCATGGGTCTATATCTTACAAATTATAGAGACAGAACAGATATATCATATATTTTATATCATCCACAAAAACCAATTATTACAACTCGTGCTGCAAAATATGTTGGTTCTGATGTGCTATCAGCTGGTGAGAATGTAATGGTTGCTATTATTACATATACTGGATATAATATGGAGGATTCTTTAGTTTTTAGTAAAGGTGCAATAGAACGAGGATTATTTCGTTCAGCTAATCTTAAAAAATATGAAGCAAAAGTACAAAAGAATCAATCTACAGCACAAGATGATATCTTTATAAAACCCGACCCATCAAAAGTGATCGGAGCAAGTTTAAGATCATATGATAAACTTAATGATAAAGGGTATGCATCAGAAGAAACAGTAATAAATAAAGATGATATTATTATAGGTAAAGTCACACCGATTCAAAATGTAGGTAATTCAAATAAAGAATTTAAAGATTCATCAGCAGTATATAAAGATAGTGCTCCTGGTGTTATTGATCGTATGTATATTGATATATTAGATCAAGACGGATATCCTGCACGTAAAGCACTTGTACGTTCAACTCGTACTCCACGCATTGGTGATAAATTTGCAAGTAAGATGGGACAAAAGGGGACATGTGGCCTACAATTATTATGGGTTGATATGCCATATAATAAACACGGTGTTCGACCAGATATTATTTTAAATCCTCACGCTATTCCATCTCGCCAAACAGTAGCTCAATTATTAGAGTCACTTATTGGCAAAGTAGCGGCAATTGATGGTTATGATGCAGATGGTACTCCTTTTGAAGAATATGACTTATCAAAAGTAGAAAAACGATTAGAAGAATTAGGATATGATCCAAAAGGTTATGAAGAATTATATAATGGTATGACAGGGGAAAAATTAAAAGCTAAGATATTTTTCGGTCCTACATTTTATCAGAGATTAAAACATCAGGTAGAAGATAAAGCATATTCTAGAGCACGCGGTCCAAGAACATTATTAACACGTCAACCAACAGAAGGTCGTTCTCGTGATGGTGGTTTGCGTTTAGGTGAGATGGAGCGCGATGCATTAATAGCACATGGTATTGCCAAGTTTTTACACGAAAAAATGATGTATAATTCTGATGCATATGCTACTTATGTATGTGATATTTGCGGACTATTCGCTCAGCGTGCACCACGTCCGGGAATAAAATCAGAACCATCAAATACAGATATTTATTATTGTCCAAGCTGTAATAATTCTAGTAAAATATCTAAGATTATGATTCCATATGCATTTAAACTATTATTACAAGAACTAATGGCTATGTCAATCGCTCCACGTATTAGAACTAAAAAATAATTTAAGTAAAAAATAATTTGTTAACTAAAAAATAATTTGTTAACTAAAAAATAATTTAAGTAAAAAATAATATATATTAAATATATGTATGAATGCATATATTCAAATCTTACAAAGACATATGAAATAATATTATATATTCAACAACTTTATTTAAAATATAATAATTGTATAAAATTTAAATCATTTGAACCATTTGGAAAAGGTATAGATACTACATATAAAATAATTCAAATAAAAGATTATGTTGCACCAATATTAATGACAAAAATAAAAATAATAAATAATCAAATATATTTATTACCAAATAGAATAATAACAATAGTAGGGATATGGACATTTATATCTGAGCCGACTTATATAAAAGATGATTATAATTTTACAATAGAATTATGTAATACATTAAATTTAAAATATATATTACCATATACCCAATCAAAAGAATATGGATTATTAGAACCAATGTTTTTAATACAAAATTTTAAACAGTTAAATTTACAAATATTACAAAACAATAAAATAAAATATATGAATATGTCAACATTATCAAATATATATAATTATAATGATGTAATAGAAAATGTTATTGATTTATTTAATGAATTTACATATGGTCCAGATGTTGTCGATTATATATTTGATAGATTTATAGATAGATTAATATTATATAATATATTGTACGATAAAAACCATTATTTTAAAAGATACAAAGAATCAAAAAATAAAAATGATTATATTATTAAAATTAAACAAATTTATAATAATATGAAAAAATATTATAATAAACGCGATTTATCAACATTGTTTTATTATACGAATTTAGATTAGTTAACGAATTTAGAATAAATGTTCTGGAAAATCATTTATATCGGAACATTGTTTTAGATCTGATGAATAAAATAAATTTAGAACATCATATAAATTTTTGTCTATATCTGTGCTTTTAGATTTTATATATTTATTAATATAATCTATAGATTGAGTTGAATAAACACAGTGAGTGATTTCCATATTATAATGTTTAAGTAAAAATATTAATATACGAATAGAATGCGCATTACCAGTATAACTAATTACATTTTGTATATAATCTTTATCAATAAACCGTCGTAAAAAATAAATATCCATAATCCATGAAATATTTATTAATATTTGTCCTTCTAATTTTCTAATATCATCTTCATTAGTTATAATTTTATTTTGATTATATAATTTAATAAGTGAATATTTATTAATATTTAATAAATCTTTTATTTTTGTTTTTAAGTCTGTATGAGTGTATCGTGATTTAATTTTATTAATCATATTAATTAATTCAGTATCATCAATAATATCAGGTGTTGGATTATCCATAAATTGTATAAGAGTATTTAATTTTTCATTAAATAAATTAATTAATTTTGTTTTTTCATTTTCATCATTAATATTTTTTTCTATTTTAGAAAGAGTATCAAAAAAATTTAATTTTATATAATGTCTTATATCAACATAGTGAAATCTTACATTTTTATTTAGTTTGGAACCAATATTTTTTTTATCTTTTATTATTATATTATCAAAAAAGAACTTTTTTACTCTATCAATATATATAGTTTTATGTTCATCTTTTTTTAGTATTAAATCTTTAATTTTAAAGGAAGTTTCCATAAAAAAATCTATGGGATATGATGATATTTTAAATTCATCAGTGAGATAATTTACTATATCTTTTGCATTATCATTAATACACGATGTTTGTTCATCAATTGGATAATGATGATCCATAAATAAATAAATTACTTTTTTTATATTATATATATATCCCTCTACCCTAATTATATTAACAGGACCATTTATTAGTGTCATATACGATTAGAAAAGAAAAATTATATTTAGTCTTTTATAAGCATTAAAATATATCTTATTTTTACGATTAGAAAAGAAAAATTATATTTAGTCTTTTATAAGCATTAAAATATATCTTATTTTTTACGATTATATTTAAAAAAAAATATATTTTTTAAATATTATATGAATAATTTTGATATAAACAAAATAAATATGTACAATATGATAGATACTAATTTTTATGAAAATTATACATTAAATGATTTAAAAAGTCTATTATATATAAAAACAAAAAATAATAATACAACAAATATTGAAGAAATAAATAAAATAAAAAATATGATAAACAATAAAATAATAGAACAACAAAATAATATTAAAAATATTAAACATAATGAAAATTTAGATAATGATTTAATTAAATTAAAATCCTTTAATAAAAAAAATATCGATTCGGATAATAATAATAGTGAAAGTGAAAGTGAAAATTCTGTAAAAAGTGATGACTTATTAGTACGAAATGATGATATTAATAAATTATATGATAGAGTAGATAAGAAAGGACAAAATCAGCGTTTTACACAAACATCGCAAAAATTATTTGATAGAATGTTTAGTGAAGCATCCTATATAAATAAAATAGGGACTGAAAATGTAATTATAAAACCATTTTTAAATAATGATGATAGAAAATCTACAAAATTAGGTATGCGAAAAAATATTATGAGAAATTAATTTAATAAAAAATTAGCTTAGACCTTTAGCTACAATACGATAAGCTAATGCATATCCACTTTGTTCAGATGGTCTAATAATACGCATAATATCTCCACGTTTTAGATTATAATATTCTACTATTGGATCATTTGTTAATATTTTTGGGAGATCATTTTTTTTAAGTATATAAGAATTTAGTACTTCTTTTGCTTCTTCTTCAGTAAGTATTTCATATTTAGGACAATCAATATGTTCCAATATATTAATCATTAAGAATACTTCATTAAATACTTCGGTATTTGGTAATATTGATAATGACATTTTTACTTTTTCTGATATAGAATCAAATACAAATAATTTATGTGAATATTTATATTGATTTAAAAATTCTTTAACAAGTGGTAATTTTGCAATACCTTGAACTTTTTGATGTATTATGCGTACCATTACAAATAATCCATCAAATTTATCAGTATACGTTTTATCATCAGATTGTGGTTTCATTTTTTTATCTAATGTAATTTTATATGTATCGTCGCTTTTTTTATTATTTATTTCATCCAGATTTTTTTTAAGACTTGTAGTAATATAACCACGAGCATTAAACATTTTAATTATATTAGTTAAGACTGTTTTTCTCACAATTTCATCGTCTTTTTTAATAGGAATTAATTCGGGATTTAATGACATATATTATACTATTATATATTTAGTTAACTTATTATATATTTAGTTAATTAAATTATATTCAATTTTTTTTTATTTTTTAGTTAATTTAAAGTTAACTAAAAAATAAAAAAAAATGAATATAATAAAGTAACTAAATATAATAAAGTTAACTAAATATAATTAAGTTAACTAAATACATTTAAGTATATATAATAAAATGCCACCAAAATCTGCAACAAAATCTGCAACAAAATCTGCAAAATCTATACCGAAATCTACAAAATCTATAGATGTTTCTGGAAAGACTCTGGTTATAGTAGAATCACCGGGAAAAATTAAGAAAATACAAGATATATTAGGTGATAATTATATAGTAACTGCATCAGTTGGACATATTATAGATTTAGCAGCAAAAAGTATGTCTATTGATATAAGTAATAATTTTACTCCATCATATGAAACATTATCTGGAAAAGAACAAGTTATAAGAGATTTAAAAAAACTTGCAAAAACAGTCGATGATATATTGATTGCTACCGATGAAGATAGAGAAGGTGAAATGATTGCATGGAGTATTGCATATGTTTTAGAATTAAAAGATGCGAAAAGAATAACATTTAATTCTATCACTAAAGATGAAATTTTAAATGCTATAGCAAATCCAAGAAAAATAGATATTAATCTTGTCGATGCTCAAAAATCACGTCGTATATTAGATAGAGTTGTTGGTTTCGAAATATCACCATTATTATGGAAAAGTATCGGACAATCATTATCAGCTGGACGTGTCCAATCTGTTGTAGTACGCATTATATTAGATAAAGAACGTGAAATACAAAAATTTCTAAAAGATAATATTGAATCAGATTATAGATTTAAATCATTATTTAATAAAGATATAAATGCACAATTATTTCAAATTAAAAAACCTATTGATGATAATTTAAATGAATCAGAAACAGAAGAAGAGGAAGAAGATAAAGAAATAAAAGAGGAAAAACAATCTGGTACATTGATAAAAGGATTTAAAACAAATATTAAACAAGAAAAATCAGCACGTGATTTAATGAAAAAGTTTGTAGAATCAGAGTATAAGATTACTGGTAAAGGAGATAAAACACAAATAAAAAATCCATCACCACCATTTACAACATCAACATTACAACAAGAAGCATCGCGCAAATTAGGTTTTTCAATCCAAAGAACAATGACAGCTGCACAACACTTATATGAAGCTGGTCATATTACATATATGCGAACAGATTCTATAAATTTATCAGCTGAGGCAATTAAGAGTATTGGTGATTATATTAAATCTACATATGGAAATAATTATCATAACGAGAGACATTATAAAGCAAAAACAAAGAATACACAAGAAGCACATGAATCTATTCGACCAACACATATTGAAAATACTGGATTATCACAGACTGGAAAAATTGGTACAGATGAAACTAGATTATATACATTAATTTGGAAACGTGCAATAAGTTCACAAATGTCTTCAGCAAAATTAAATATATCAACAACACAAATTAATATATCTAAGACAAAAGATTATTTCTTTCAATCAGATATAAGTACAATAATTTTTGACGGGTTTTTGAAAGTATACAATATGCAAAATATAGAAAAAACAGACGAAACAGAAAAGATTTCTACAAAAACATATGAGATAAATGATAAATTAAAATTAAATAATCTAGATATGATACAAGCATATAAAACTCCTCCACCAAGATATAATGAAGCATCTCTAGTAAATAAATTAGATCCCAAAAATCTAAATATAGGTAGACCTTCTACATATGCAACAATAATTACAAAAATACAAGAAAGAGGATATGTTCAGAAAAAAGATAACGATGGAGTTAGTTATAAAACATTAAAATTAGAATGGAATTCTTCAGAAAAAAAAATAAATGAAAAAACAGATGAATTAAACATAGGTAAAGATTCAGGAAGATTGTGTCCAACTGCAATAGGAACAATAGTATGTGATTTTTTAACACAATATTTTCCAGATATCATGGATTATAAATTTACATCATCGATGGAAGAAAAATTAGATAAAATTGCCGAAGGTGAATTAAATATGATTAAACTATTGAAGGAATTTTATTATGAAGATTTTCATCCAATTATAGAAAAATTATCTAAAGAAAAAATCAAATATGTAGATAAAGATAAAAGAGAAATAGGTGTAGATAATGAAAGTAATAGAATTTTTGCCACTGTTAGACGATTTGGACCAGTTGTATTTATAGAAAATCAAAATGGAAAAGAAGTAAATATAGCTCCATTAAAAGAACCACTTACAATAGAAACTGTTTCATTACAAGATGCTTTACAAATATTATCTTATCCAAAAGTTTTAGGTAAAATAGATAATAAAATTACCAAATTATATAAAGGTAAATTTGGATTTTATGCAAAATATGGTGATAAAACTATTAATTTATCAAAAATAAGTGATGAAACAGAAATAACAATAGATAAAATAAAAGAACTTATAGAAGAGAAAAAGAGTAATTATCTATGGGAAGGTAAAGATGGGAAAATTGAATATATTTTATTAGATGGGCAATTTGGTAAATATTTTAAGATTACAGATAAATCAAAAAAGACAAACAAACCATTAAATATAAAACTACAAAAAGATATAGAAATAAAAGATCTGACACTAGATAAAGTAAAAAATATAGTAGAAGAAGGAAAAAAGAATAAATTTAGACGGCCTTTTAAGAAAAAAGAATAAATTTAGAAGATCTTGTAAGAAAAAAAGAATAAAAATTCATTAAAAAATTGAAAATTAATATAATTATCTTAATATAAATAACATAATATAATATAGTTAACTATATTATATTATACTATTATATATGGCACCTAAATCAATTAAAAAATCAATTATAAAATCTGTTGAAATAAAAGAAGATAAAATAGAAAAAAAAGTTATAAAAAAAAAGATTTTAGGGAGTGGATTAGAAGTAAAAGATAATCCCGATAAAATAGATAAAAAAGATTTTGATTCAAATGAGGAAGAAGAAATTGATGAGGATGAAGTAGAAGATGTAGAATCTGAAATTGAAGAAGAAGCAGAGGCAGAAGCAGAAGCAGAAGCAGAAGAAGAAGCAGAAGTAGAAAAAGACGAAGAAGAGGAAGGGGTTGGAGGTGATGATGAATGTGTATATAAAATTACAAAAAAGAAAAAAATAGTAGACATTGAATTTGATGCTGCTGGAGAAGATACTTTTGAAGACGATGAACCAGAAATAAATAATATAAAATATGTTAAACCAGAAGATAGAATTACAAAACCATATTTATTTGAATTTGAGAGAGTACGTATATTAGGAGAAAGAGCAAAACAAATTTCTATGGGAGCAAAACCAATGATAAAAAACGTTGATACTTTAGATCCAAAATCTATTGCACGATTAGAAATAGAAAATAAAGTGATACCATTAATTATATTACGTGAATTACCGGATGGACGTATAGAAAAATGGAAAATAAGTGAATTTAATTAAATTTAATTAAATTTTGATAATTTTATTTGATTCTAATTTTTGATTTAATTTAGTAAGATGGTCTCTCTCATTGGTTTTATGATCAAATGTACAATTATGTTCATTAAAATAACGATGTTTATAACATAAAAGTTGATTACATTTACAAGTAATACTATTGGTTATATTTACTTTAGTATTACACATATTACATCGCATTTTTGGTTTTTTATCTAAATTTACATTAATTATATTTCCTGTATTTTCTATATTTTTTAAATTTGATTCAATTAGAGATTCATTAATAGAATTAGTAGACTCGATAAACATTATATATAATATATAATGTTATATTTTATAAATTAAATAATATATTTTTCATTTTTTTATGCGATATTCCATATAGTATCACACGAACAACATATATAATATGTTACATATGAATCGCGATTTGGTCTGAACCATTTAGCATCTTTTAATTTAACATCATTATGTGATTTACATGATTTATTTTTACATACATAATCTCTAGTATGTGGTAGAGTATTATCATATTTCATATATTTATATTTTGAAAAATCATCAAAATTACTATTACGAGATGAACTCATTTTACTTAAAACTAACATTCTTTTTGTAATTTTTTCAGAATAAGTACAATTTTTACAAATTAAAAATGCATTTAAAGATTCATCTTCTATACCTTTAATTGTTTTAATATATTCTTTTCTTTCTTTTTCTTTTATACTAGTAAATTCTTTATGATTCATCAAATCAGTCCAATTTACTTTTTCAGTTGATACATCAATATTATTTTTTAACATATTAATAATTCTTACTATATTCTCATCATCACGAATAACAGATTTTTCAGTTGGTGCTGTACCTGTTATACTTAATGATGATGGTTCCACGTCAAGTATTACTTTTGGAACAGAACGTCCAATATCCATAATATTATCGCATTTAGGGCAGTATTGCATATATTATACTATTATATTATATTACTTAACTAATTATAATTCAATTAACAGATTAATTTTCATTTTTTTATATTCATATGTACTTTTTCAAACAAATATATTAAATATATTAAATGTATGCATTGCTATAAAATGTCCCCACCCTGTTTCTAAAAAATTGATTTTAAATTATTTTAATATATAAAATATATATTTTAAGAATATATTAATATATTAAATTATGCAGGAAAAAAATAAATCAAATAATTGTAATTGTGTAGGGGATAATAAGTTTTGCGAATGTGTATCAAAAGCATGTAGAGCCTGTATATCTTGTAATACCATAATAAAAACTAATTTTAGACGTTTTATGAATAACCATAAGAAAAAAGAAGGAGAAACACCAACACATACATCAATTGGTGGGAATGGATGTTATGGTGGTTCTTGGCATATTTCAAAAGATGATTATCCAGAATTCTGTAGACACTATAAAAATATGGCAAAGAAAAAACTATTTACAGACAATGATATAAAATTATCATTAGTAGAACGGTCTCCAGAGATTGCACCATATTATTTAGATGTTGATATTCATTCTAATTCTCCCGATAGAGTGTACGATGATGATTTTATAGTTGAAACAATAAAGAGAACAAATTATATTATTAAAAAAAATTTTATTATAGAAAATCCATCGGTACTTACAGCATATGTTTTTGAAAAAGATGAACCAACTGAAGATAAAAATGATTATAAAGATGGATTTCATATTATGTATCCAGAATTAATATTAGATGTAAAATCTAGATATTATATTTATGATAGATTTATGGAAGTATTAAAAGTAAATAATTATGTTGATGATTTTAATATTAAACATAATAATTCTCTTGAAGAGATTTTTGATAAAAGTGTAATTATAGATAACGGTGTATTAATGTATGGATCTGCAAAGGGTGGTCGTAAACCATATCAACTATCACAAGTATATAATGCAACATATAAAAAAATATTACCAGATTATTATGATGAAACTGATTATAATGGAGAGATTATGGATATTAATGAAATTTTAGATAATACTTTTATGCGAACACAAGAAGATGAAGAAGATGATACTATAAAACCATTAACCGAAACAATAGAAGAAAATATTAATGAGAATTATAAAAATAATCATGATTCAAATGGAAAAAAAAGAAAAAAAAATAATATTAATAATTCTGATTCTAATTCAGACAATGATACAGTTG
>Ga0194133_10007778_pt1 | contig 12725 bp, 10 predicted proteins | sample TA2KigOf40mmetaG_FD_155448 | JGI IMG/M metagenome (GOLD analysis project Ga0194133, IMG submission 155448) | Freshwater microbial communities from Lake Tanganyika, Tanzania - TA2015055 Kigoma Offshore 40m | ecosystem: Environmental > Aquatic > Freshwater > Lake | place: Tanzania: Lake...
CTGTGTGATGCGGGGGTAATTGAAAAATAGAACACTACGCTCGTAGACAAATACAGTTAATACAAACAACCGATAGTATGCATATGTTATAAGTTGAGCAAATTCAGATGCCGCACACATTCGTACATATTCTGCGCCTTGTTTATGCAGGTAGTACGAAACATATATCATGATATTCGACTGTTCAAGAATAAGAAAGGCGCCTAGGATCGACTCGCCACCTTTGTCGGTCAATGCTGAATACAATAGGTATGTTCCCGCGAGGTGATGTGTGATAAAAGGGAGCTGTTTGTTGAAGTGGTCTTTTCGTTTGGATGAATCCTGGTGGTACACACGTTGCAAGATAAATAAGAGATCGTAGATATAAAATCCGATACTAATATGTATGGCATAGTTCAGATTGTAGTCGTAATGATAATGCGCAATGTATGAAAGACAATGGATGAAGCTGACCGCATTATTGGTAACTTCCGGTGAATTGTATTTTGCGATCTGGGATGAAATGGTGTGCCAGAATGTGACAAGCGGGAGGATGTATTCGATGTTCATGACAATCGTTTACGGTTACGATGACAATACGTAATTTTAATTATATTCGTGAAATCGTTTTATATTCATGTATCGCAGCGCGTTATATCTTTCATAATATTATGTATAGCATATTTATTATTTTATTATACATAATGGAACCTACGGAGCGTAAGAAAATCGTTGTCGACGGATTCATGTTCTACAATGAACTCGAACTCCTGTCATATCGGTTGAAAATCTTGAATGACGTTGTTGACTATTTTGTCATCGTTGAGTGTACGCGCACATTTGTCGGCAATGAGAAGCCGTTGATCTTTCATGAGAATAAGGCGGATTATGCAGAGTACAGCCATAAAATTATCCATATCATCGTGGACGATATCCCGTTTGTTCCGCCAGATATTGGTGCGGGTCAACAATGGAAAAATGAGGAATGGCAGAGAAACGCGATTGCTACGGGGTTTGCGAAAGTGGCGCATGAGTTGCATGACGACGATATTTTGATGGTAACCGATTTAGACGAGATCCCCGATCCGCGAACAATTCAGCGTATCAAGAATGGCGAGATTCCATTGGAGGGAATTAGTATTCTTCACATGGATCTTTATTATTACAACCTTCATGTTCTGTATACGGAGAAATGTGAATGGCCGAAGATCCTGCGCTACCGGAAATATAAGGAGCTGAACACGACATGTTCCTTGATCCGTGGAATTACACACTGTCCTCGAATCGTCGATGGTGCTGGTTGGCATCTCTCGTATTTTGGTGACTATGAGTTCATGAGGAATAAAACGGAGAATTGGTCACATCAAGAACTGAATAACAGCTACAATAATGACTTGAATAATATCGCCGATCGCGTGAATCGGGGCGTGGATCTCTACAATCGCCCATGGGTACGATTTACCAGGATTAAACTTTCGGAAAATAAGTATTTGCCGGTTGACTATGACAAGTATCTCACGAAGTATTACAGAGTTGATGGCACGGATGCAACTACGCCGGCGTGAATGGCGGTTTTGAGGAGTTCCTTGAGTATTTTGTTTTCGATGAGAATGTACCGGATTTGTTCGGGGGTGAGTGATTCGGGTGATGGGTCTTCGGGTATGGGGTGCGCGGGGTGCGCGAGCGGCGAGATTGCTTCAAGGTTGCCACACTTTTTCATATGCGTATAAACATATGTCCTCGACTTGAATAATTTATTACAATTTGGGCATACTGGCGGTTTCTCAACCGACGGCTCTTTTTCCTCATGTTTGATCAACGTAAAGGGTTGAAAACATGAATCTTGGTGTTTCTTTGATTGAATGTGGCGTTCGTAGTCTTTTTTGTTCTTTGTTATAAACATACAAGTTTGACAATTGTAGATCGCGAGAGATTTGATTTCTGACATCGTGATTGTATACCACCGATACTGGTATATAATCACGATATAATAATTACGCTTGCTTGAACGAGGTGTGTGTCGTCATTCCTTTTCAATAATGACGTTTTTTGCAACACGCCGAATCACTTTGGCGATATTGCCTTCTTTGTCTCCATCCGTGGCTGCCTTGGAGAGTTTGAAATACGTTTCATTCTCTCGGGTGTTGCTATTCATACACTTTGGGTGCGCTTTCGCCCATTCACTCACAAGTGCGACGTTTTTATGTTCAACGGCCAAGACTGCATTCACCATTTTCTCGTGGTCAGGACCTTCACGTTCCCACTTGTTGTCATCTTTCACGTATAAGGTTTCACGCTTAATGTCGCTACAGTGAACCGGACGTTTGTGTACATCGGTTTTCTGAAGGTTATCGATCAGAATGCTTGACATGCCTTCAACATATCCCAGGCGACCCACATTTTCAAGATCAGTTATGTTCAACTGGATTGAATTCACGAAATCCTTCATATTCATCGCATCCTTGCATTTCTCGTTGAGAAAGAAGTTCATATTGAATGTATTGTTGTTGTTGTTGCTGTTGATGATCGCGTTGTCACCGGTGGATGAAATTGCCGATATCGATGGTTGAGTAATATCTGATGCAGATGCAGATACAGATGCAGATGCGGTTGTGACAAGTGAGGTTGACGCTTTCATCATTTCTAGTATTTGTGATTGAAACTGCGCATTATTTGCCATCATCTGCATCATCATCTTCATCTTCTTCTTCATTTCACGGTTTTCGTTCGTTAGATTTTTGATTTGGTCAATTGAGAAAGAGCTCTTACTTACAACGAAATTTTCAGCATGCGATGATCCATCTGTATCATTGTCGTCACAACTGCCGTTACACTCCTTCTTGTGTCTCCATAAGCCAGAGTGATACTTATATTTTTTCAAGCAACTTGTGCATACAAATTGGCGGCCGTTTTTTGGACATTTTTCGTCAATGATACAATTTGTATCATTTTCTACTAAATATCCGGATATATATCCGTCGCGTTTGTGCTTGGCTGTGTTTAAATGCTTATCGAAGATACTCTGTTTACAGCATTTGAAGTCACATTTTTTACAGTAAAAATGTGTCGGCATTCGATTTGGTTGTATCCTCGGATATTTTTTTGTATCCTATTGTATCCTATATAAAAATGTCCGATTTTAAATGTCCAAAATGAACGCCTCCGGCCGCCCCCAAAAAAAGTCAGTCACAAGTTTTTAGGTGTGAAATTTCGGTTTTGAGAGCATAACGGTCACAAGTCCAAAAATCGATGTTTTGAATTCGCGAATTAAAACTTCCACGCGCAAAGGGCAAAATGGACATTTTTTTGGACATTTTTGTGGAAGTAGCTGGTTGACGCCCATTTCACCTGACAAACCGGATTCGATGGATTTAAAAAATATCCGCATTGAGTATCATGTTATAAGTTATGATATAATTAGAATACGCAATTCCGCGCTGAATCAATAAAAATGCAAGTTTCAAACGAAATATTTTCGGCGAGAAAGTCGTTCAAACGTATACGTTGGATCTTATACATTTGAAAGTTTGAAATTTGGCTGATTCGAGAGATTTTCACGGTCGTAGACCAAATTCTAAACCAAGGATGATTGCAATCATCGAGAACCAACTAAACGCGTAGTTCAACGAAGCACCGCGGACTTTGCCGTAGTACCGGATCATGAAGGGAAGCATGATGAAAAAGAGAACCCAGGATAAGAACCATCCAGTAAACGCATATGCCGAATATTTGATGATTTGGTTGTATTCATTATAATAGTGGCAAAACGTATCCATTATATACTTAGTATGGATTTATTTATGCAAGCGCGCAATGAATAAAAAAGTTCCAACACCACCGGAACGATTCATTGGTTTACTTACCGATATCCTTGAAGAACGAGTGTTCCCCTTCAAGCGTGTATTTTTTTCCAGTGCGGACGTCGACGTATCCATTCGTATCAGCGCAATTCTGGGCGGGCCAACCTATCGTCCAGTGCCAACCTGTGATCTTTGTGACATTGTCACGAAGGACCATGACATCGGCGTCGTATAGCTTGGCGTGTTCTTCGCATGCCGCGTTGTAATGTTCGATGGAATGAAGATGAGACGGCGTGATACGTTGGTAATCATACCAAGAACGGATATAGTGAGTCCTGTAGTTTTTCTGGATGGCAGCGATGGCGGCAGCGTCGGCAGTATAGGACATTGAAACGATTGTTGTTGATTGAGACAGCATGAAGTATGTAAATCATGAAAAAACATTTCAATTTTTTTTGGAGAAAATCGTTCATGAGTTATTTACGCGCACAATTCTCACGATAATCCGTTTACACTGTAATCCGCACATCATAACGACAAACCGGACATGTTTGATTTGTAAGAAGCCATTGACAAATACACGCATGATGAAATATATGACCACACGGTAATCCTTGCCAATGTTGTCGACCTTCTGCAGTTGTGTTTAAGCAAATACAGCACTCTTTATCATGTAGAGATTCTATGTTCAAAAATACGAATGGACCCGTGTATGAAATTAAACGTATTGGAGCCACTACAGCTACCCTATCACCCACACCTACCACCTCGCCACCGTGATTCGCACCAGTGTCATTCGGATAATATATCCAGCAATAAATATACGACGTAAACAACAACAACACAAAATAAACCATAAAAATCGCTAATATATGTATCATGAACGCGCTTTTACCTAATTCACATATTGTCGAAATATCAAACCTCGGCGGAAAAACATAGATAAAATACACGATCTTTAATCCAAGTTCAGCCGTTGAAAATAAACAACGCGTTTTTGGCCAAAGACCCGCTTTCCAGTCTTCGTATTCTTGTATTGACGCAAATACAGTACAATAACGCTGATGATGTTGATACTCATATCTTGCAGTATTGGCGGTAGATAATAACATCAATCCGTTCACTATGATATGAATTGATGGATTAGAACAACGTATTAATGTGCCGATATAAAATAGAAGACCGAGTGATTTTAGTACAAGATATATTTTAGAAAAAACACGGGGATCGTCGTAAACGAAAGACCGGTTTCTCAAGAAGTCTGCGTTCAACCTGTCCTGGTTGATAGGAAATGGATCAATATCAAGCGCATAATCCATTATAATTGAATTACAATTGATTATACGAATAGAAATAAGCTTAAACCCTTTAATTTGTGTTACTGCACCGTCACTGACTGTTCAGTTGATTCGCTTATTTGCAAAAAAAATATGTTCTTCAAATCCAACTACCTCCACCGCGTGGTTGAGGACGCATATCCATCGTCCCTCTCAGACTGCTGCCACCGCTGCCATTGCCTCCACTATTCAAACGTGAGTATTCGGGTTGTTGAGGCGGTGCACGATATGCCGCCTGTGCTGCGAACTGAGGCGGTGTCCCAACCGGAGCGTACTGCTGAGGTTGAGGCATAGATTGTCCGCGTTGCGATCCACTTGGCATCATGCCGCCACCGCCACCGCCGCCAAATCTATCATAGTTCATACCAGCCCCTCCCGCTCCTGCTCTAATAGCCACATTTTCCGTTCGCGACCCAGGGCCGAAACTGCCCCCGTAATTACCCCCACCACTCCCACTAATAATATGATTACCAACATTTGATGATTGCTGAATATCCAAGTTCCTCTTTTGTTGCAACTGCTCTAACGACACACTTCCAACCTTGTCTGGCGTATAATTGTCTGGCGGCGTTTCAATTTTATCCACCGTGTTAATCGTGGCATAATTGTAAAGCTGTCGCATTCCGCCATTCCCTTTCGCAGAAAGTTCATCCGCGCTCTGATCTAAAAAGCTATAATTGTCAGACGCGACTCCGAACCCGCCCATACTCTCCCTACCAAGTGAAAACGAATTCGGTTCTCCATTGAACGCGGTTGCCTCGTTATTCAAAGCAATATTCTTTGGCTGAAAATGCTGCAAGATCTGCTCACCGTAAAGAACCATATGGCCCTTATTCAGGAGCAAAAGCGCGGGGACGCGGTTGACTTGGGGTGGGAGAAGGACTTTTTCACCGCTTTCAGTGAGTATGTGCCAGGCACCCGATCCGTTTTCTGCTTTCATGCGTTTATCGATACAAAGAAAATGAATATCATCTTGAACGCGTGATTTAGAGAGCGCAGACAACACCGATTTCGATTTATCACAGTGATTACTATAGTAAATAATACACGACATAATGTCTTTTATTACTAAATAAATGATAAGTTTTTATGTAAGTTTTGAACGCGTTGATACGTGATGCCAAATAAAATTGATAAGAAATGTTTATAGCAACATATATAAAACGTATCGTTTATTCTCTTTATTATCGATCAATACCAATCAATACCAATGTCTTCTGCTGTGTCCGCAATCGCTTCTGAATCCGCCGCCCCATTCCATTCCAAAACAGCGTCTTCTAAATACATCCCCCGCATCGTTTCAAAAACCGACGAAAATGGTCAAATGAAATTCACAATCGATCGTATCAACGTCTCGCTCGCCAATGCCTTACGCCGCGTCATTCTCTCCGACATCCCGACTTTCGTGTTTCGCACGTTCCCATACTCGGAATGCAAAGCCAGCATCACAACAAACACAAGCCGCATTCATAACGAGATCATCAAACAACGTCTATCATGCATCCCGATCCACATCACCGAGACGGATTTTCCATTTCAAGAATACATCCTTGAAGTGAGTGTCGTCGCAGACGGTGGAGAAATCCGCTACGTCACTACCAAAGACTTCAAACTCAAAAACAAGACCAATGGCAAGTACCTAACGGATGTCAAGGTCCATGAAATCTTCCCGCCGAACCCAATCTCCGGCGATTATATCGAGTTCGCACGCCTCCTTCCAAAGATGACCGAATACGGCGAAGGCGAGCAACTCACGTTGACATGTGAACTCGATCTTGGTACCGCCAAGGAAGATGGTGCGTTCAATGTGGTAAGTACCTGTGCCTACCAAATGACAATGGATGCTGCCAAAGTCGACGAAGCCTGGCGCATAAAAGAGGCGGAACTCGTGAAGGAAGGTGTTGCCACCGTGGGCAGTGAAGAAATGAAAGCCCAGCGTAAGAATTGGGCGCTTCTGGATGCCCAGCGTCAGACGAAAGAAGACAGTTTCGATTTCGTGGTGGAGACAGTTGGTGTATTCACGAATGCGAGTATTGTATCCAAAGCCGCGCAGATTATGATCAACAAATGCACGAAGTTCATCCGTGATATTGAAAGCGGCGATAACCATATTGTACCCACGGTAAGCACGATCCAGAATGGATTCGATATCGAACTGAAGGGGGAGGATTATACCCTTGGGAAGGTACTTGAGTTCTTCCTGCACGACAAACACTACGCGGAGGATCAGACGGTCACCTACTGCGCGTTTCGCAAGGTTCACCCACATAACCCGGATAGCATGATCCGTGTTGGTTTCGCGGAGACTGTGGGTGTGGATGAAGGGATCGTAGCAGAGTATATCACGACATGTGCGCGGGATGCGATTGTGGTGTTTGAACACATTCGCGATCAGTTCAGGGAGTATTAAGCGGACGACCGTGGTTAAATAATAACAGAAATAATGAAAAAGTGTTAGTCGACACACCTTACCTTTTTTATTATTTACTTACCTTTAATCGTATGACGGCACTTCGTCGTGACCCATTTCATTCTGAGCGACCGGTTGTTCCTGCTCTCCTCCTCCCGTCGTCGTGCTTGAATTGTCACTCATCGGAAAACGCATGACCGCCGCCTCTTCGTGATGCGCCCTAAGAGTGTAATCGCGCCCCTGTGTGAAAATCGCGTCGTCGGGCTTGTAGTAGAATGCAAAGTCGGTTCCTTCCGTCAAACGAAACAGGTTCGAGAACGCATACATTGACATTATGCGCCATGCAGCAACAGAGATGTCGCGCAATTCCTGGAACACCATGACGACTGGGTCGCGATGTTCGGCGTCGAACTTCCCGAAATGAAGGAAGATATCTGAGATGACGAGAGATTGAGCCTTCAGTTGTTTCTCGCGATTGGCTTCATTTTGGGGGCGGTCCATCGTGGTCATTCCATTCACGAGAATCAGGTTTGTTCCGGTAAGTGTACAAAGACCGTTGAATCGTTGATGCATACGCCCGCTTGCGATGAGGAATGTAGCTGCGAGTTGATTTGGAATGTCGGATCTGGACGACCCGCGGTTTTCGTTTGTAGGGTGAGAAGGAGAACGATGTATTGCGCTCGGAACGTCGTCAGCTTCGAGGTCTTGAACGGGAGGCGACAGTGGATCGACTTCGTCGTCGTCGTCGCTGCCACTGTCGTCGCATCTAGGCGTACGTCCCCAGTTGAGGTCTTCTTGTTCTTCATTGTACCTGTTGGCGATCAGTGTAATCATTTGAAGTGTTCGGTTCAGAAACGCAAGTTCTTTAGCCATAATGAAGGCCAGTGCAGCGTTGTCGATGCGAAGATCGTTGTCGGTGAATAGTGACGAACGCATCGCCGCAGCTGCAGCCACATTTGCCGCCATCGAAGGCAAGTGCCCGCTCATAATACTGTTGATGTCGCGTCGCTCAAGTTCCGCCTCCAATTGCCGGATATTCGTGAAGATAGGAGCGCCTTCGCCGAGATTTTTGCGCATCGCCGTTGAATGATTGAGAAGTGCGTATTTGATTTTGTCGCCGTCCGAAGTGAAGAGTCCAGGGAGATTGGTAATGCCTCTGATGGTATTGTGGATATCGCCGGTTTTGAGAAAGGAGAACATTGTCGTCTTTGTAGTCGTTGTACTTGTTGCTTGAAGCTGTCACCCATGGTGTAGGTGAAAAAACATTTCAATTTTTTTTTGCCTCCTCCAAAAACCGGTACCCTGACGGGTACCTCAATTTTTCCGGAGACAAAAAAAGTCGTTTTCCGTACAATCCAAGTATTACATGATACACGATAGAGACCTTATTGAAAACGATTTTTTTGTGAACATAGAAATTGAGTTTCCCGCCAGGGAAACGGGTTTCGGAGTGCACAAAAAAAATCACAAAAAAAAACAGTCCATCATATAAGGAGGAGGAGGAATGCCGAAAAATATACTCTTAATCGACAAAAGAGTCCAAGACTACGAAACCATCCTCGCCGCAGTAGACACCAATATATGTATTCCAGTATTATTTGACTACTATACAGACACCGTAGAGGATATTAAGGGGCGGATCTTAGAATATATTGAAGAGGATGTAATTGAGAGTCCTGACGTACCGCAACGATGTTTCGGTTTACTTCAACACAACTATTACAATCCATTTTATACTTTAGTCGGGACTTACACCGAGGGAAGCCTGGTTGCGAATGTTAGAGACCATGATCCAAATCTTACATCATGGGGGCCTCTGCAAGATTTTATCACATGGTGTAAAGTGACTCCAGAAATCGATGCCCAATATTTCGATATGATGGCGTGTGCGCTTTACGCAAACAATGATTGGAAATATATTATTGACAAACTTACAGATGATACTGGCGTGACGATCCGTGCATCATCAAATGATACTGGTTCTGCAGCATTGGGAGGAGACTGGTTTCTAGAGTCACATACAGGAACAAACTTAAAAAACATCTATTTTACTGAAGCGGTTGAAGAATATCGAGGTATTGCTGGTGGTCGTGGATTTAGAACTAGGTATATTTCGGATACTAAAACAAAATCATTTGCAAGCGGAACTGTATATAGTTGGGGATCTGGTAGTCTGAGTAATACATCTCCAGTTGGTCTAAATAATGTTATCGCGATTTATTCTACGTCATCTGCATTCGCTGCGTTAAAAACGGATGGAAGTGTAGTATGTTGGGGTAATGCATCATATGGTGGAACTACACCAAGTAACGTATCGTCAAACGTAATAACTATTGAAGCAACAATGGCTGCATTTGCTGCACTTAAATCGAATGGAACAGTAGTTTTTTGGGGAGATTCATCAAATCTTCGTTCAACTATAAACTTGAACGACATTGTCAATGTCGCTAAAATATATTCATCTACAAATGGTTTTGCTTGTTTAACCACGAGTGGTCAAGTTATAATGGTAGGAACATACGTTAATTATGCAAGTTGGCCAATCCCAATCGAGTTTAGCTCTAATGTTGTAGAAGTATATACAAATAATAGTGGATTTGCTGCATTAAGAAATGATGGAAGTGTTGCAACTTGGATTGTAACCAATAATACCGGTGCTGACTTAACATCAAATATAATAAGTGTATTTCCGAATGAATATTCATTTGCAGCGTTAAAAAATAACGGAAGTGTCGTATGGTGGGGAGGTACCGCAAATACGGCAACCCCACCTGGTACCTCATCTGACGTGGTTAGTATATATCATACAAATAGTGCTTATGCTGCATTAAAAACAAATGGTAGTGTTGTATTATGGGGAGAAAGTGCAAATGGTGGACAAAAAAACACAAACGTAGATTTGTCTTCTAATATTGTAAATGTGATTGGGACAGAAAGAGCATTCGCGGCATTAAAAAACAATGGTACAATTAGTACGTGGGGGGACCTGGAGAATGGAGGTGATGTGACAAGTGTAATGTATTATTTTAGTAATATTTTATTTAATAAAACGCTAGGTTCTGAAGGCATAACTAATGTTGTATCTATTTATAGAAACCATGCGGCCTTTGCGTATATATTTGCAAATGGAAATATAAGATGTACAGGAAGTTATCATTCTGGCGCTTCTCCAGATGATGGCCAACTTAGAAATGATTCAGGACGATATACTGGATGGAATCATAGTACTCTTACCAATATAGTTTCAATATGTCCCGGCTCGACTTCATTTTCAACTATGTCTCAGACAGGTCGTGCTGGATCTTTTGGTATGAATGATAGTGGTGGTGGTCAACTTTTCTCGGGAGGTTTGGCGCAAAACAATACGGTACCAGATGCTGTTTATTTATCTTCACACACCACAGCACATGCTGTTATAAGATCGTCAGCAACGACAATTGATCTGTCAATGTCTTATTATACTACAATGGACCGTTATGACATACTTCGTAAAAAAGAAAATAGAAGACGAGTAAACCTAACTACTCTAAATCATAATGTATTTACTATATCTCAGCCACAGGATATTAGAAGTTTCAATCCGAGAATGCGAACAGATAATCCACTTCGTATTCTTGTTCCAAATTATCAAGTATTTCCATTATCAATAACTTCAACAGTTACAGTTCCAACCGGAACTTCATTGCATTATATCATAGCATGTGATGAAAGTGAACCGATTACAATAGGGTCATCAACCTATGTAAATTATGGTAGCAATGTGTATCGACGAGAAGCAAACAATACATATACAAAATTAACAAGTGACACAATTGGAGGAACTACGTATTCTCTTTTTGGCGGCGATGGTATCAATTCCAGTGGTATTGCAATGGTTATTTTATACCCACCTCCCACACTCTCCAATTTCCCCAATATAACCAAAGTAACAACTGCTGCCCCATTTCAACTCACTCCACCCACCAGCAATAGTAGTGGTGCATTTTCGTATACAAGTAGTAACACCAGCGTCGCCACAATTGCAGGATCTACAGTGACCATCACCGGGTTTGGTACAACTACCATAACTGCAAATCAAGCCAGCGATGATGCAAATTATGGTAGTGCGAGTATCACCGCCACACTCACAACCACTTCTGCCAACTATTTCGGCGCAGATCTTTCCGGCAGCGATTTCACTAATGTCTCACTCTACGGCGCCGTCCTGAACCTCGCAAACCTAACCAATGCGATCTTCGTATCCACCGATCTCTCGGGCGCGACCCTCACCGGCGCGACGCTCACGAACATTCTCTCGCGTAGTGTCATCGGGCTTGCCACCGCCACCCTTCCCACTGGATACGTTGGGCGCGGAGGCGCGATCTTCGGAAACAATGTCCGCATCACCAGCGCCAACCTCGCCAATGCCGATCTCTCGGGTATCCTGTTGACAAACTCCGATGTATCAGGCGCGATCTTCACAGGGACAACATTAACCAACATGCGCACCGCCGGTCTCACTGGTACCGCCACCGCGACCCTCCCCGCCGGGTATGTCTTCCGAAATGGTGTCATTGTAGGCCCCAGTGTATCACTTATCGGATCAGCACTTTCCTCGGTTGATCTCTCGGGTATATCCATTGCAGGGACAGATCTGTCGGGTACTGACCTTAGTGGTGCTAACCTAACAAATCTTGTCTCAGGTAACCTTCGCAATGCATCCGTCACAGCTACACCACCGACCGTACTGCCAACAGGTTACATTTTTTACAATAATTTCATCGTGGGTCCAGCGGTCAATCTCTCGAACACGGTACTTTCAAACCTGGATATATCCGGTGCAGGCGTCGCGAATCTCACGCGAACCCGTCTCACCTCCGCCAACTTAACAAATGCATCACTTTTCAATATGGACATTAGTGGCGCAGATCTATCGGGCGCGACCGTCACTGGTATCCGCTCCTTCGGTCTCACGGGAGGAACCGCCACGGCCACCCGACTTCCTACCGGGTATTTCGCGCGCACGAGTACCGCCAATGCTGGTACTATCGTAGGCCCCGCCGTCAATCTCTCGTCACTCACACTTCAAAACATCGATCTTACCGGCGGAATCACACTGACAGGATCCAATTTCACGAATACAGATATTAGTGGTGCGTCTACGAATCTCTCGGGAATCATAACAGGAAGCCTTACTGGGTTAGATACAGCGACCCTTCC
>Ga0194133_10007779_pt1 | contig 12724 bp, 9 predicted proteins | sample TA2KigOf40mmetaG_FD_155448 | JGI IMG/M metagenome (GOLD analysis project Ga0194133, IMG submission 155448) | Freshwater microbial communities from Lake Tanganyika, Tanzania - TA2015055 Kigoma Offshore 40m | ecosystem: Environmental > Aquatic > Freshwater > Lake | place: Tanzania: Lake Tanganyika...
TCTCCTGTGCCATCTCATCAGCAAGGTCCAGGCAGCGGCGTTGTAGATCGGTCATCGGGTTCGGGAGTTGCGGATCGATCATCGGTTCGGTTCGTTTGGTTGATGAGAATAGTATAGGGCATGAGAAGGGGGGCACGAGGTTGCTTGTGCCAGTTTCCTAATCGTCCACGGCATCAACTGACCCAATATCACACACAGGCACCTCATGCTCACCAGCAATCAGATACCAATGTTGTAACGTACCGTGATACTCTGGATGTGCCTTGAATGTCTCGGGATACTCTCGCACACCAATATATGACAATTCATTATCTGGAATATTATTGTCACGAAGGAGAGCCTGAAGTTGTAAATGCTTCAGCTCAATTTCAGATGGGACTTTCATTCGCTATTTCCGAATAGAGAATACAGTATAGATTATTCTTCTGGTTCTGTCAAGAACATCTCATCATAACGTTCTTTATACAGTTGTTCCACTTCTGGTAATGGATCACCAATTGCAATCACGCTACTATATGTCAAAGTAAATGTAGCATTTCCAGAGGTTGACATCCATGCAACATAATTAATATCAAACTTTGTCTGCCCTTCCTCATTTACAATTGGTTTGAGAATGACTTGATATGGAAACGTCAGATTAAATCCAACTTTAGTATCATTTTCATCTACCACATCTTCAACTAAAGAGACGATCTCTTCACCTGTAATAAGCTTTAGAATTTTTACTGTCATGGTCTAATAATATTCATGTTAAATGCGATTGAAATTCTATCTTCATTTGTTTGGTTTGGTTCAACACGATGAAGTAGATGACCAGGAAACATATAAAATCTCCCCTCAGTTGGGGTTACTTTATGAGATCGGACTGGCATCTTTGGGTTAATCGATTCGTGAAGATTCGATTGATTGTAATTGAAAGGATCCATGAACATCAAATCACCTGCTTTGTCAGATTCTTTAGGAATTTTAATATAGAAAATGCTTGCAAGATCTGCACCTGGGTGATCATGTAGATCATTATAACAATCTTTGTGGTTAACATTATACCACATGCCATCAACTTCTAACTTATATCCAGTTGCAAATAAATTATTCTCAACTGTCTTAACAATTTTGTTTAGAATAATTTTTAGATAGTTAGAACGATAATCAATACCAAATAAATCTGGTGACTGCCAACCACCTCTGTTGCTAATCAGCATCGTTGGCATCAGATGTTTTAGTTCATAGATTTCTTTAATCCATTCTTCTCTAAGATCAAAGAACACAGGCACATCAAACTGCCACAACGGGCAGGAAAACAAATCAATTTTTTCCATAATTATTCTGGTTCAGAAAATTTTGGTGCTTCTACAATTCCTTCTTTTAAGAATTTTTTAGCAACATCAACAATCCCGACAAATTCTTGTCCATCAATAATCACAAATGGTGTATGATCGACAGTTGGATATTGAGATTTGAATTTTTCCATCGTAATGTCTTTTCCAATCTCAACTTCTTCCCACTCTAAGTTAGCTCTTTTCAATAAAGTTTTAATATGAGTGCAATGAACACATCCAGCAGCAGTATAAACTTTAACTTCCATAATCAGTTCTCGTAAATAATTCCTTGAGCATCAACAGCATAGCACTTAAAATAATATTCGTCAGATAAATCACCAAGTTGTTCTTTAGTTGGAAACCATGACTTAGCATTAATCATAGCAGTATCAACTGTTAGAAACTTGATGATATTATCTTGATTAGTTTTAATAATCAATAAAAGATCTTCTGGTAAGAACTCTTCATAATAAGTATGAACTTCTTTAATTTTTTCTTGATCTGTGCAATTTTCAAGAGATTTGTTAAAGAAATAAACATATGCACAATCATGCTTTTCAGCACAATCATACAGTAAATCAAAGATATTTTTTGAATCAAATACTTCTATCATTCTCCTTCACCTTCCTGGTCAATTTCTTGCTGGACTGATGCCAATACACTATCAATAAATGTTTCAGTATCAAGAGCAGGAGCATCAAGAGATCTCATCTTATCAGCATAAGACTTGTAATTTAGTGGGTTTAGAATACTTTGCTTGATGAGTAAGTATTGTACAACTCTTTCTTTAAATGTTGAAACAAAATAACCAGATAGTTTGAGATACTGATTTGGTGTACTCAGGTATTCTTCATCTGGATTATCTATTTTGTAGAATATATTATAATCTCTTGGGGAGAGAGGGAACAATACATCTGTTGGTTCTACATAAGTATCAATTTGTGGAATATCTCTAAGTGCTTGACGATACTTCAACCACAATTCTTTTTCTTCTTCGGTAATTGAACTGTCTGGAAGAAATACCCAGTCACTATCTTCAAGTAAGAACTGACGAACCAGACGAATACCAAACCAACTCACATTACTTGCTTCATAATGTGCATTTGCAAGTTCTTTCTGGAAGTTTTCTTTCTCTACACTATCAATCAAATAGAACGCTTCTTTTAACAGATTGAAGATTTCTTTTGCTTCTTCAACTTCATATGCTTCCATTTCATAATCTTTCCACTCGTATTGATTGGTAGAAAAATTTTTAACAAACTTTCTTCTCTTTGCATGAAAAGATCCATTATCATAATAATTGAGTTGGACTAACTTATCCTTGTCAGAATCCCAGTTAGGATAAAGTCTTGGTCCGATCTCATCTTTCCAATAAGTGTCAGAAATCTCCCTTGTAATTCCACGATAATTTATCTGCCTTTGAATAGCATTCAATTGTAGTATAAGTTGTGGGACATTTGACTCTGTTAAAATACCCATGATTTTAAATTAAAATGCCTTTATCAAGTATTTAGTCAGAGCATATGGTTCTATCAGAGGAATAGCTCTTACTGGATCTAATGCTGGTGTTGGTGTCAAAGGAGTTCCAGAACTGAGAGTAAATGTAATGTCATTTACTTCAATTCCAGCTGGATATAATGAATTAGCATTACCTTCAATTGTATAGGTTAAAGTCTTTGCATCTGCTGGTATAGATCCTGGCGTAGAAACAAATTGAGTTTCACTAATAAACTGATAATCATAAATGAATTCACAAATACCATATTGGTCATTATTACCACCGTTGTCATTTGTAGCATTAGCTGCGATTCTCTTTTGAACAATTTTGAATCTAACGTTCTCGGTTCTTGCTCCAGACGGCAAATCTAAGAAATAAGTATACCAATTTGTTGGGTTTGTACCAGTACCAGTCCCATCATAATTGCTTGCAATATCAGCATCAGATGGTTTTGGAACTAATACACCAATAAAATTACCATCTGGGAAGTTTAGTGATCCATCAGTATTATAATACAGCAACAGTTGATCCCCACTGTCATCTGGTTTTTCGCCACCGTTAATATTATTTCCTCTTGCACACTTAACGCCAAATCTTTCTACTTTACTACAATCTTGTGCTGTGAGAACTACAAAACGTTCTAATTCTGGTCCACCAAACTTAACATAACGAGTGTATGCTTGAGAGCTACTGCCAACTACACTAATACCATTTACTTGACCACTAGAATTGATAGTTGTTGTTGCAACTGTTCCACCACCAGCACCATGTAAAAATCTAACCTTTGGTGCAGAAGTATAACCAGTGCCACCATTAGTTAGTGTGACACCAGAAACAACACTACCAGCAACAGTTGCTACTGCAGTTGCACCAGATCCTGGTTGATCTCCTTGTGCGCTAATTTGAATAACTGGTACTTGTGTTACTGGTAACTTAAATCCACCAGCAGTTCCAACTCCACTACCAGTAGCAGATACTTCAGTTATGCCAGAAGATGCTTTTACAATAATATCACCAGTTGTTGTCGAACTGCCGCCACCAATTGTATTCATTAATTTCTTAACAACAATCTTAGCATAACCATTGTTACCAGCAGAACTGGAAACTGTATTTGCAGTTTCAGTCCAATTAATTGCGGAATTGATTGTTCTACTAATACTTGATGAAACACCAGAACCAGCAGTTCCCACTTTAATTTCTAAAGATGTCGCTGCTGTAGTAGTAATAGCTTGGGAAGTAATCGTACCTTCCAATCTACCACCTCCTCCGCCACCGCCAGCACCTGATGTCCAGTAACTTCTATTTTCTGTAACTTCTCCTCTAATTCTACCATTTGTTTCACCAGAATCTCCAGAAGAAACAAGTGTCCAATAGTCGCTTCGGAAACTACTAATTCCTCTAGAACCACCGTATCCACCACCGTGACCTCCAGTTCCACCACCGCCGCCGCCAGGACCTCCAGCACCAGCAGCACCACCGCCCTCGCCAGGTCCTTGAGCACCACCAGATTGAGATGAGAGACCAACTCCACCTCCACCTCCACCTCCACCGCCACCTGTGCATCCGTAGTTACCACCAGTGCCACCTTGTCCAGCAAAAAGTGTTTGTGTAGTTGCTTGTACGCTATCAGTAATAGAACTTCCGATTCCATTATCTCCACACTGACCTTCGCCAAAACCACCACCGCCTCCACCTGCTCCAGCACCAGCCATGATAATTGTGCCACCGCCTGCGACAGTTCCTGTCATGATAGTCGCAGCACCGCCTCCACCACCATCATTGTTGCTATATCCATCACCGCCAATCCCGCCAGCTCCTGTTCCTGCACCATATGTAACTGCTGCAGATCCAAATGCTGCAACACCACCTTGCCCAGGGTACAAACCAAAATCACCAGTAATTATACCACTAGTATTTGCATTTTTAGTAATTCGAAAATATTTTCCTGGTCCGCCAAGACCAGTAGGACAATATGGACCAAAGTTACCATTATTTGCACCTCTTGCTCCCCATAGTTCAACTTGAGCAGAAGAAACTTTCCACTTAGTATCATCTTGAGCAGCAATATTAAATGTTCCCGTATTTGGATATGTTCTTTCAACGATAGTTCCAATAGCATTTGATGCAACTGCTAAGAATTTCCCTCTAGATCCACCACCATAAGTAGCACCAGATGTTCCTGCCGCACCTTCCCAAGTTAATTGACCAAATGAATTTTGTGGAGGAGTACTATATTGTGCGATCCAAAATTTACCTTGAGTTCCATTTCCACCCTTGATTACTGGATCATTACCAGTAAAATTAGTTGAAATACTAAAATATGTTGTACTGCTGTAAGTTCCACTAATAATATTTGTTCCACCATTTCCACCTTGACCTGCAGTTTCTGTGTATGGAATAGAAGCAGTAGATTCTGTACCTCCTATGCCCTTTGTTCCACCACCAGCTGTAATTGTAAGACCGCTACCATCACCCAGTTTGATATATGATGATCCACCATCATTTCCAGATGTTTTCCAAACCCCACCAGAACCTCCTGCACCATATAAAGTAATATCAATTAATGTAGTTCCCGATGGAAGACTATATGTTTGAATTCCAGGATTTACAAATTCTTGTTCTATTGTGTCATAAACTGGAGTACCACCTTCAATGACTGTAATTCCACCAATTTGTGATCCATTAGTAAAAATTTTAAATGTCGGATTTGGTGTATATGTAACATCTTGGAACGAACCACTAGCACCTGATGCCCAATATGCGCCGTTTGATTTTATACTTCCAGGTCCAGAGTCACCACCAGACCAATTAAACAAATCATAGGTAGCAATATTAGCACCACTCAATTTTTTTTTAGAAAGTGCATGACTATGTGTTAGTTTTGTTCCACCCGCTGGACTGAAACTAAGAACCTTAGCCGTTTTATTTGTATACCCACTTAAATATGGATCAACTGTGGATCCAGTTGGGAATCCTTGAGTATTTGGTGCTTCAGAGTGTAGTAGTAAGTGAGTATGCTGTGCAGGTCCGTTTAAATCATTATCTTCTAGAGTAACTGTAACTATTTGTGATCCTTGTAACCTACCACCAGTTGTTCCAATAACATTAGTATAACCAGTAGTTTTTACATTACCTAAATCAAAATATCCTTTTTGATTATCTTTAGAAAAATACCAATAACCGCCAACACTATCAAGTCCAACAGTCATTTCAATATTAGCAATTGTTGGAGATCCACTACCATAAACTGGACCATATCCAACAATTTTTTTTGCCAACAAATCTGGAACTTTGAATGTTCCCATATTTTGTGATGGCCAATTCTGCCAAACAGTTAATGGATCGATTCCAGGTCCAGGAGTACCACCATATTCATTTCCAATAATAGAATATAATAGTGGATAATCTTTAATATTATATTCTGAACCATCACAGTAAAGATACCCATAGTACTGATAGTCTGGGTTAATTTCTGGTTGAGCATCACCACTTATATTTTGATATGCAGTAATTCCATTTACTGGTGTTGATGCTGGAACTAATGAAGAATCGTAAGAATTTTTTGCTGCTTTTGCTTTAAAAACATTAATAATAGTTCCGACAGTAACACTATCTGGACCAATTTCTTGGTAGTAATTTGGTCTTTTATTTCTATAGACAGGATTTTGTGCTGGCATTTTAAATCTTTATTAAATATTCCAATACAATAAAAGGAGCAGTTGCAGAATCAATTGATGCAACAGTCGATGGTGACAGTAGTAATGTAGTATTTAGATTGTCTGGTTCAATCAAGAATGGATCAGTTACTATTTCAAAAGATGGAGTTTCTCTAACCAAAGTAATCTTGTGGTTGTGAATTGTTGGGTCTCCATCAATATCGACCTCTTCAGTTTCTGACATAACATTTCTTGCTTGAGGAGAAGTATTTGTATTCTTAAAATTAGAACTCAAAGGTAGAACATCAGATAAAGAAATACCTTTCCAATCAACTGGAACGCTAGATTTTCCTGTCTGATAAGTTGCTGGAGCACTTCCTGTCACATTATATGCCACTCCATCAGATAATGGTGTGCACAGTCCAAGAGAATCTAAGCTGTTAGAATATCTAGTTCCAGTAAATCCAAACCAATCTTGCGATAATTCATAGTTAACGCTATTATTTAATAAGCAATAACATCTCAAACTATTCAAAGAGCATCCACTATCACACCATCCCCATCTTTGTGTGACCTGATTGATAATAACAGGGATTGGCGAAAGAAGTTGCTGAGAACTTTTTTGAGTTCCTGCTAACGTTCCAGAAGCAATCGCCCAACATGCTGGTTGTCCACTTCCAGGAGAATTATTACTTGGACCAGTTGCTTTTGTAGCATTCAACCACGCATTAACATCAATTGTCGATGCTGTCCTAAAGTAGTTTATTCCACTTGGCAGGTCATTTTCACCACCAGTCAACGTTGTATCTTCTACATATCCACCAGAAAATCCAACTCTGGCAATTCCATACATGTCATATCCGTTTGGTGCATATGGAGTATTTTGCTGCTCATCTCCAGAATTGTCAAATCCACCTTCTGTACTGCCACCAGTATATTGAACTACTTGTTTAAATTTAATTGTAAAAGTTCCATTTTTATACGCTTCTGGAATGGGAATTGTTTGTGTTAACCAACTAGCGTATTGTGCATCAAATGCAGATCCACTCAATCCAGATTCTTGCCTTGCTGGTAAAAGAGGACTACTAGATTGCGAATTATCTGGCCAAATAATGTAGATACCCTCGTTAAAGTTATTTGGTCTTTCTCCACCATTAGAATCATTACCAGAAATAGAAGTAACAGCGAGAAGACTATATCCAGGATTAGTTACAGTAACAGTCCACTGTCTTGTTTGTTGAAAAGTACCAAAATTAGTTCCACCAAAAGCTACATATCCACTGCCAAATCCAGGACTAGTAAATCCACCATATTCTCCTTGCCCACTTCCATATCCAACAAATGCTGTTCCGCTGTAACTAGAATTTAAAGAAGAATCATTTGCATCTTTAAAAATATCATCAAGTGGAATTACACCACCAGTAGCTGCTGATTTTGGTTTAATTCTAACCCTACTTGTACTAGAAAAGTGCATATGTGGGTGAATTTGTGCAGCATCAACTGCTTCACTGTCAGTATATCCTTCCGTACCCCATGTCCAAGATGGTTTACCCTTTAGTGGAATAACTTGCCCAGGAACAATAAATTTTCCACTGTATGTGACTTCAGCAAGCGTACCAACGTTTGACGTTACTTCAACACCAATACCAGATCTTCTAATGAAATTGCCGCTCTGATTTTCTGTAAGAATATTATTAAACGTACCTGCGTCACCACCAGAAACTGGCCTTGGATATTTTGATCCTAAATCTGGAACAACAAATTCATCTGCTCCAAGAGTAGTCAATGGATCATCATTTTCATCAAATTTTAAAAACTTACAATTTGTGCCAGTTCCACAAACTTCAGCAAGTTGTGGATAGTCATTTGCATTATACTTTGCACCATCGCATCTCAAATAACCTGCTGGCAAAACCTGTTTATTTTCTTCGTTATTAGGATTACCAGCAGAAGCAACTTCAACTGGCCAGATAATGATACTGCCAGTTAAAGTACCATATTTACTTCTTTCTCTTGTGTAATGAACTGCCATTAGAATGCCCTAATAATATACACAATATTTTGCGAAGCGCAAGCAATATTTGCTAATATATTTAGTGCTCCGTTAATAGGCAACGGGTTAACATCTCCCTTGCTGACATCATTTACGGGGTGTGTTGTTGGTCCTTTTAATCCAGCACCCATGGTAATTTCAAATGTTCCGTGATTGTGCTGACCCCATGTATTTCCTGCAGGATCTTGACCAGCAGGAACAGTATTCATCGATGTTGGATATGTACCATCTCGGAATGAGACTGTTACCGATTGAGTTCCAACACCACCAACGTTCTGACTTAATTCTAGAACATAAGAGTAATTTGCTGTTGTAGTGCCACTTCTTTCAATACTTAGAATCTGTGTTCCTGGGGAAATATAAACAGGATTGGTAAGTGGAGATGAAATAAACTGGAATGGTCTAACGTTGTTAAAATCAGTTCCAATATTTGTTCCAGCTGGAATTGTAACTGTAGTAGCGTTTGCTACTATAGTTAAGGCAAGAGTAAATTTTGGTCGATATTCTGGATCATCTTGGATACCAGTTGGACCAGTAAATGCTGTATTATATCCAAAAAAGTTTCTTCTGCCGTTAAATTCCATCGGTCTTGGAAAATAACCAGTCCATGCTTTCATAGCATGAGTTGTTTTTGGTTTTGCAGTAAAACTAGAAGTGAACGCACTTGGAGATTCATAAATTACATCTCCAACAGTTGATGGTGGAATTTGTGTTAAATCTTTTTGTGCAGTGCTAATAAATTCATTAAATTGCTCAGTAATAATCAATGTAGTATCATCATAATATGTAATAGATCCAGCACCATTACACCAAGTAGGAGAATTTGCTGGGTCGCTCAAGAATGCTTGATACCAACTCTTTGCTTGACAGTTTGCCTGAGCACCACCACTACCACCAACTTGGAAGTTAGCTGGTGCAAAAAGTTGTGGACCAGAATTACCACCAAGAGCAGTGGAATAATCACCAGGGTGAGTGTGTGATGGAGTGTGATTAATACCCAACTTTCTACCAATTGTGAATATCGTAGCAGTAAAAGATGGATTACTAATTGTAATGTTGGTTTGACCAGTTCCGCCAGTCATCTTGCCAACAAATACCAAATCAGAAGTAATTGTAAATACTAAATTAGTATCAGCAGATATTAAGGTTGGAATTGATTTTGTCAATCCATCATCAACCACTAAAGGTGCTCCAGCAGCATCACTTAGTTTCTGGTACGCATCCGTTTGTCCAGCATTATACTTAGAATCAAAAAGCATCGATGGTTCTAAGTCCATCATCACTCTTCCAGTTAAATTTGGAATTTTAATTGTTCCAGAATAATGAGGAAAAGAACCAGTTATGTTTGTTCCGCCATAACTATTCCCAAGAAGTGATGTAAGGAGAGGATATCTAAATGCTTGGTATACTCTACCATCACATAGAATCCACCCTCTAGGAATATTAGAAAGTAATGTTCCCTCGTTACCATCCCCCGCCCATGGCATAATTGTGCCAATTTTGGCGGTCTTCATCTTTTTGATTTGACCGTATGTTTGTGCCATAAGATTAGAGTTCTACTAACCACCAACCACGTAAGTTGCTAGGAATTTCGGATGCATTAGGATCGTTAGGAGCATCTGTATTGCCGACATATAGAAGACCAAATGCTGCATTTCTTGTTTGAATGATCAATTCTCCACTGTCATATGCTGTTGGTAGAAGAGTACTTCCAGATCCAGCAACCAGTTTTGTGCCAGTAGAGTCTCCCTGAATTGGCACTGCTGTATTATTAATCTTTAGTGATCTAATAACAAGATTTGTATTATAGCTTAGATTTCCAGATAGTTCAACAAATCTAATAATATCACCAGTTACAGCGTTGCTTGGTAAGTAAAGAACCATGTTACCACCAGTCGATAGATTCAACAGATAGTTATTGTTTGGTTGCAGCGGATTACCAATTGTTTGACCAATTCCAGTTGCAGATGCTGCAACATATGTCCATCTTCTACCGCCATTTGCAGTAAAGTATTGAGTAATACCAAATGCATCAACTGACCCATCTTGATACATGATAAAATCTTTTGGACCAGTTACTGCAGATCCAGCACTGCCAAGATTGTCAATATGAAGAATCTTGGTAGAAGCAGATTCTGTTGCAAATACTTGACCCTGAATATACAGGGAATTGCCCATTTCAACAGATCCAGATAGTCTTTCGACTTTAAATACTAGTTTATTATTACATACTCCATTTTCTTGACATTGTTGGTTGTAGACTTGAAGGTTTCCAAAGATATTGGCAAATCCATTCAAGTACATGCCGTTCTTACCAGTTTCTTCGTCAAGAATTGCTCCATCACCAGGGTGCCCATCGTCGTTTGCGACGTTAAAGATAAGTGTTTTACCATCAGAACCATACATTCTAAGGTTGCCACTAGTAACTGTTAGATTACCATGCGATGTTAGATCTCCACCGCCAAAAAATCTTTCAATAAGTGATGTATTAGGATCACGATATGATTTTGGTAATCTTACTCCATAAGTAGGATCATTTTGTCCATTCTTACTATCTGGATAGAAAAATTCATTATCAATTCTGATTAGTTGTTCGTAATCAAGTTTTTCTGCAACTAAATCACCATTAACCAATCTCAATCTAATCTTATTTGGATTAGTATTTGGAGCCTCTACTTGAATTCTACCAGTTGCTGGTATTGCTTCTGAGAGAGTAGTGGTTCTTGTATCCTTTCTAATCTTAACAACAACTGCACCACTACTCCAGTTTTGAGCGGTTGTAGTTTCTTGTGCCCTACCGCCAGATTGATAAGTAGCATTTGAAGATGTTGGTAAGAAGTTTCCAGTTGCATTTGTAAATGGAGCATCCGTAATTCTAATAATCTCAAACTTAGAGGTTGTCAAAGTTGTTCCATCAAATATAGCAACCAAGTCACCAACAGCAAATGCGCTAATACTAGCAACTGGAATATTAGAAGTTGCGGGAACAACAGAACCAGTTTGCTGCGTTGCAAAAATAGTTGTTAATGGTCCATTTGGTTGGACGCTAAATGGATCTCTGGTGTAAACATAAACTGGAGTTGATGTAGTATGTGCTGCAGCAGATGTTCCTGCGATAGCTCCTACAGCAAATACTGTTGCAAAATTGCTTCCAAAGAATGCATCACCAGTACAAATGTCAATTTGTGCTGTAGTATAAAGCTCATTTTTGAATGTAAGTTTTGTATTATCTGCTGTTCCCGCACCACCACACTGACCAGTTACAGTTAGATTTCCATAAATGAATGTATTTGTATTAATATTGCCAGGGTCACCCAGAGAAACACTACCAGTTGTTGAATCAACTTCAAATACTGTTTCTTCTGCTGCTGTGTCACAACCATTCTTAACGCTAAACTTCTTAGCTACCTGAGATAGTAACGAAGCAATCTTAAATACTTCACCCTTATCAGCAATACCGTCATTATTAGTATCTTCTCTATCAATAATTACATAATCATTAGTAGTTAGAGCACCACCAAACTCAGCAAGATAGACATTTTCCTGAACTCCAGAAGCATCAATAGCTTGAGTAATCCATGTCGCATCAAATGCAACATTCACTTTCCAGATATTTGTTGTATCTGGGTGGTTTGTCTTAATTGTAGTAAATGTACCAAGTGGTTGACGACGAACCTTGAGGTAGTAAGGTGCATCTTCTGCACCTTGCAATCCATCTTCAGTAATTCTTACAATTTCTGGATGTGTACTTGCAGTAATTCCAGTATCAACAATTACGTAATCACCAGCTTTGAAGTATGGAGTTGGTTTGTACTTAACTGGCATATAGTATTCCAATCCAGTTAGTGCTGGTAGTGTTGCTCCTTCAGGACCAGCGCCAGGAATTGCTGCTTGGAAATTAGAAGTGCCAGAGTTTCCACCCCATACACCAGCACCTGCAGTATCAATTCTGTTGAATCCAGCTGTTAGTTCTGCAACTGTTGGAATATTTTGATTTACGACATTTATTACAAATACGTTAACAATATCAATATTTGAATTGAATGCATTGTTACCTAATATTCCAGAAGCATGACTAAATGGTGTAGAACCAAGTTGTGCTCTATTACCAACAAATGAGAATGAAGCAAAACCACCACAAAGAACTATATTAGAATTGAAGCGAGCAGCAGCGTCAACAAGTAAGTTGTTTCTGACT
>Ga0194133_10007781_pt1 | contig 12723 bp, 8 predicted proteins | sample TA2KigOf40mmetaG_FD_155448 | JGI IMG/M metagenome (GOLD analysis project Ga0194133, IMG submission 155448) | Freshwater microbial communities from Lake Tanganyika, Tanzania - TA2015055 Kigoma Offshore 40m | ecosystem: Environmental > Aquatic > Freshwater > Lake | place: Tanzania: Lake Tanganyika...
TACTTATATAATCTTCAAATTTTGAATTCAAAATCAAATCAAATTTTGAATAATTTCAAATTTTGAAATCAAAATCAAATCAAATTTTGAATATATGACATTATTTACTTAAAGGAACTATATCTAAGTGTATTTAGTAACCACATTTATTATACAATTTAAAGCATTCATCCACTAAAAATGAAGCCGTCTAACTTACCTTCCCATCAACCAACGTTGACACTAAATAATAAAAGAGTGTATGACTTTTATACAGCAAACCCGCATATAAGCTTCGAGTCAATGAATTTGGTATTGCTTGATCTAATCGAACAACTGCATAACGATATAAGCAAAGTAAGCGCAGCAACCGCTACGGCTGAAATATTAGCATGCGTTCGAGAGATTAACAATGGGGTTGCAAGCCTTGGAGATACCCTGGCATTAAAACTCCACGATAGCAACAAGTCATTCGTTGAAACTACAAAACTAGTTATAGGAATGGCATCGAGCGAAAATGCAGATAAGATAACTCAGCTGCTAAACAGAAACACTGATGCTTTTATCGAGAGAATAAACAACAGTATTCCCAAAATGAACGACGAAAGCAACCGGCGAATACAACAGTTGCTTAACGAGGTCCAGCATTCTCTTCAACAGGACTTGCGATCATTACTTGACGCCACGAAGGGGAAAGACGAAACGCACGACCGCGGAATACTTGATGCATTAGAAAATAGACTCGTAAAACAGCAGCAGCCACTGTTTTCGTACATTTCCGCTAATCAGGATCAAATCATTTCTCACATCGCCGGAATTAAAGAGTCCGCCGCAGTAGGCCAAGCCGCATCCGATAAACTATTTTCGGAACTGGGCGAGTTTTTGGGCAAATACCGTTCTTCCTCGCAATTCAAGGGTCAGTGCTCTGAAAATATGTTAGAAACGGTGTTAAATAAATTATACCCTACAGCCGACATTGCAAACACCACGGCTACAAAAGCATCAGGCGACTTTATCATGAAGCGAGACGATCGGCCAACAATAATGTTTGAAAATAAAAATTATGAGAGAAATGTAAACTTGGACGAAGTGAAAAAGTTTTTAAGAGACGTCACGGACGTTCAGTGTAGCGGTGTTATGATGTCTCAATTTTCAGGAATCGCATCTAAACCAAACGGATTTATTGAGGTTCATGACACTAACGTACTTATCTATCTGCATAACGTTGACTATTCTCCGGAAAAAATAAAGATGGCAGTAGACGTGATCGACAACCTTACTGCAAAACTTGAAACAATAGCTTCACATGAAGAACAATCTGGTATAACAATTCGAAAGGACGTTCTTGATCGCATAAACGAACAGTTTCAATTTTTTATGGCCCAAAAGGAAACGCTTCTTTGCGCAATGAGAGAATCTCATAAAAAACTACTTTCACAAGTAGATGAACTGAGACTGCCGGACTTGTCAGCGTTTTTAAATGACAAGTATGCATCCATCCAGAATCAGCAATTTGTATGTGATATATGCAATCTCTCGTTTACAAACAAGAGAAGCTTAGCATCGCATCGAAAACTGCATAAAAATAAATCGCTGTCGCCCGGTGACGAATAAACCCCCGACCCGATATGAAAAATAAAATAATAACACATTATATAATAAACTAAGTAACAAGTAGTCATGTTTCGCAACGTAACTAGTATACGCCTTAGCAAGAGAAAAGGAATTAAGAACCATAGGACAAGGCGTGGTAAATATAGAAAGCATGCACTGAAAGGTTCAACTGGAGGAACAATTCGAAAAAAAAATCGATACAGACATCATTCAAACGCAACAACAGTTAGCGCGCGACCTAAATCAAATGACGTCGTCATAAAAATGAAACACGTTGCAGATCTTGATTCTTACGATTCACATCAGATCGACCTCTTGATTAAAGAGGCGTTCGGTGACTCTAGTATAACACATATTGACGGTGCAAACTATTGTATATTTTCAAAGCTCGGTAAAAAAATCATTTCCGCTTTATTTCTTAAAAAAACGTGCCAAATACCTGGGAGCGTACCAACAATTGCGCTGGCACCAATTAAATCGATAAACACGAATACCAACGACGATTGTATGTATATTCATACCGTATGTGTTTCGGATGCATATCGAGGGCACGGACTTCTTCATAAAATGCTACTCTATATCTCTCAAATTGAGAGATTCAAAAAAACAATATTTAAACTTGAAGCCGCAAATACGCAAGATCACGGGCTTAATCAAGACCTCAGGTTTCAAATATATTCAAAATCGGGGTTTACTTTGCCAATAGGGACATTCGTTGAACCATACCGGTTTACAATTAAAAACGTCGAAACAAGTAATAAAAACGAAAAAGTTATAACGTATACTGTTGAACAAGATAATGGAGACACTCGCACGTTTTCGTACGCTGATATACATCCAGAAGCATGTTATTTCGATAATGTGAAACAGAACAGGGGTTGTGTAATGGAAACAACTGCGTCAAATTTGAGAGATTTTAACACAAAAAAATAAAATACTACACAAAAATGAAATTAATATGGCAAATAAAATGTTATTCCATATTAATAAGAGTATAAACTTAGAGGAAAAAGGGTATTGAATGAATAAGGTAATTAGCTTACTAAAGATTACAGCAAGGTCGATTTGTACCAAAGATTGTATTGTACAACAAAAAAATCAGACTATATTGTTTGTTGCAGCAATATTTACAGTTTGTGTTATATGCGTTACAGCAGTGTATTATATTCGAAACCAGTCCCACGAAGTGTTTCGTTTCGGAGGAGGTGAAACTTTGATCGAGGGAGCGACAAATGGTTGCGAGCCCAAAGATATTATCAAACTAGCAGATGAACTTTCACAAGATCCGTTAATAAGTAACATGAAACCAGCCGAAGGAAAGGGTTTAGCAATTTCTCTCGATAAATATCCAGAGCTTAAAAAGTCGATGGAACAATTCTTCATGTTTTCATTATTGACCAAATTCACATCAACGATGCGTTCGAAACCGGACGAACAGAAAATACGGCAGCAATTTTCAGATATGGCTTCAAAAAAAGAAACAGACTGTAAAATGAACAACCTTATGAAACATATTAATAGCGGGCCTTATAGTGCCGATGACGCAGCCACAATTAAAAAATATGCAACTCGATTCGAAGAAATAGGAAACTGCCTTGGTATTTGTAAACCTGACAAGACATAACATAACATAACATAACATAACATAACAGAAGATGGAAGTTATGGATGAAGGAGTCGGGTAATTGGAGTTCTGCAAACTGGACAGCTGTTTTTTACCATTTTACAATAACATTCAGAACAACAAACTGTATGTTCACATGGAGAAAATTTAACGTTTATTCGATACATGTTGCACAATATACACTGTTCAGTTTCGCTATCCGTCGATTCAACTGCTGACAAATGACTTGTAGATAAAAATGGCGTTGATGGTTCATCATTGTTATTGTTGGTGTTGTATGTCTGCGCGCCCGGCGGGATTACAATTAGCCCGACGTCCATCGTAAGTCTAGTGTAGTATCCAAGATACCCTGCTCTTGCAAACTGATTGTCACACATTCTGACGCGCGATCTTTGCGAATCATTTCTCTCAAAAAAAATACTGTTGTTTAGGTTTCGAGCCACGTTGAATACAATATTCGGAGATAAATTGGGCAAGTCGATTGTAACGATCTGATTCGAAAGAATGTTATTTGTAAACGAGAGATAGGAAGAATACGGAGACATGTATGACTTTTTAATGCTTTTATTTTTATCATATATAAAATCTCGAAATGCCCACGCCTGATATTCTCTACACGCCATCCAGTTTGAACGCGTTTGCGACGATGCCTGGTCTATAATGAATGCGTATATGTCATACATATCAATGATTGGCATTTTTGTTGTTAATCGGTCGTGTATTTCTTGCCTAACTCGTAAATGGTCGCCTGGTCCAACTCCGGAATCAGGCCCATCCCCTAATGCAGTAGGATCAATGTCATCAACGCGAGCAATGTATGTACCTAGGTATGGATCGTTGTCTGGTCGATAAACAATATACTCCCCGGTTATGTAGGGACATTCGCGATAGTAATGTTCGCGTTCTTTGTAATTTACATACGCAGTTCGGATAGGCGGGGTAACCTTATCTACAGCGTGAGTCCATTTATCGGTTTCGGGTGGTAATATGTAAATATCCATCAGACTGTCGGAATAAATAAAACAAATAAAAAGTAAAAATGAAATGAGTAGATTAAAAATTAAAAATTAAAAGTTAAATATGTTACAAATGAGAGATATTTAGCATTTAAATAATTTACACATAAGTATATCTCGGAGTTCGTTCGCGGTTTTATTGACTGAGCACTTTCAACAAGAGTGGCTGTATATCGCCTATTTCAAATCTCAAGTAGTCTCGATTGGGATTGTCCGGATGAAGACAGACAATATACATTCCAGTGATTGTCATTTTATATTTTGTAGTTAGAATTAGCTTGTACACATTCAACTGAAGGCTGTAGTGCCAGTAGTTGGTATCAGGTACAGTTTCCATTCCTGGTGTCAATGCCCACTGGTTAAACGCGTTATTTTGTACGATTTCCTTGCACCGTTTCCAGTCATATATACTAAATGTGCCGTCGGGTTTACCAGTTACGGGGTCAACGTTCTCAAACACCATATCGATAGTTCCAGAAAGTTTAAACTCTTCATGAAATACAGTCCATTCCGTGCGATACGGTCGAAGTAGGTCTCTGAATGTGGAATCAAATCGTTTGAAATATAAAATTTCTCGTTTACATTCATAGGGCAAGTCCAGTGCGTCGATTCCATCATTGTAATACAGTTCAATCGCCGCATGCATGCGAGTACCTTCTTGTGCTGCCGTTTCACGATTCGCTTCCCATTCTGCTTTGATTTCGTCTTTTGTTTTTCCAGCATACTTTTTATACCGGTCGGCTTTAGGCCAATACGGTGATGCCATCATTTTATCAATTGTCGCATCACTATCAAACGCCTTGAAATGCGAATGCACCCATGTGGTAACCGACGTGTAATCCGATTTATCCGGATCATCGTGATTGTCGACCGTGTAAACATGTGGACCCGGATGAAACACAATTCGTTTATCTCTTTCATGCGGGTTCAATAACTTAAGCCGATTAGGAGTAGGAGTAGTAATGGATGATTCGTCGGCAATATTCATACTTGCGTGTTGGAGTGGGCGATCGAATAAACGATAAATATACAGATCTTTGTGGGTTTACAAAGAGTAAATGTAACTTGTGAGTCAATTTTATAGATTATAGATTATTCGAGACTAATATATAGCATTTTATATTTTTTTGTGTTTTTATATAAAATTGACCATACGTCGTTTACTATATAGTATATAAAAACAAGAACCTCAGTGACGTAGAATTCGAATTTAACAATAACATGCAATTCCAATGTGAGCAGTGCAAGCGAAAATATAAACAAGTTACCAACTATAATCGACATGTCGCAATATGTTCACTCATCAACTCAAAAACGATACAAGAAAGCAATATTAATTCAAACTTGTTTAGCGATAAAGAAGATATTTCAACTCAGACTCCAAGCGCGGGACAACTTTACACCGTCGTTCAACACCTTGCTCAAACAGTAATTCAGCTTCAAGCAAAAGTGTCTCATTTAGAACAACTGGCGTATATTCGAAAGCCCAAACCGGAGACGCAGTTGGAGTTGATGAACAAAGGACCTTACCCAAAACGTACATTTTGTAGCTGGATAACAAACGGGGTTGTCACGCGCATTAGCCGCGAAACATTGACCGAATGTATTTTTCGAACTCCGAACTTGATTGATGCAATGTGTAAACTGTTTATGAAAGAGTGGGTAATTGTGAATTCAAACAATACCGCGTGTGTTCCAATATACGCGGATCCCTATAAAAATGGACGATTCTTTACTTATGATAGCTTATCATTCTCAAGAGGTCAGTGCAGCGGCGAATATACCGAAGAAGAAGCAGAAGAATGCGGACAAGGAATAGAATGGCGAATTATGACCAGTGATGCATTTCGATGGACTGTAAATGCTATTCATCGACAAATACTAAGTGAGTACCACTCCTGGCGTGAAGAGTGCAACGATAACAGCGACGAGTTCATTGAAACAAGCATGAGGTATGGAAGCGTAATACTGGGAGGTAGTATGGACTGGTCTACACTAGTTACTAGGTTTGGCGTAAAGTTGTGGTCAATTATGTGTGAAAATCAAAGAATGGTTTAATAATCATTTCAATCATTTCAATCATAGATTATAAATCATTTTTTTATGATCTATGAATAAAAATATAAATACATAGTTATACGTTTCTTAAATCAAATACTAATAGAAACAAATATTAAATTACCATTATTGTAAAACTAATAAAAATAATTAGTATATTATTTAACAATTTACGGTAAAAATGTCATCGTGGAAAAAAGTGGGATCGTTTTCTAGACGATCAAAGTTCAACTATATTCGCGCGCCTGATGCTACAGTCGACAACGCGTCAGTTACGCACACTATAGGCGGACAACTTGATCTGGGAGAGTGGGAGGATGCATCCAATAACACTCGAGCGTTAACAATAAAAAATAGAATTATTAATGTATGCGACCCAAGTGGGCAACAGGATGTCGCGACCAAAAAATATGTTGACGACTTATTTGCAGGACGTTCGTCAGGAAGTGGTGACGCTTCTCAACAGATAATTACCGGGCCAGAAGGACCTAGAGGTCCGGCTGGTGTAGCTGGCCCAAGTGGTCCTACCGGCCCAGCAGGAACAATCGGACCTAGAGGTATACCGGGCGAAGCCGGCCCCACCGGCCAAGATGGCGCATATGCTGGAAAAGGTGATACTGGACCAGGAGGACCGGCCGGACCTACTGGGCGAACTGGCTCGGCAGGTCCTCAAGGCGACATTGGCCCAACTGGCGAAAGAGGGGCACAGGGGATCCAAGGATCTAGCGGGTTGCTGGTATATTTAAACCCGGACGGTGATTCGATCACGGATACTGGTATTCCAGATAGTTTCTTAATGTCCACCACCAATGTAAATTTTAGTACCCGCGTAATGGATTTTACAATCTCTGCAAACGAGACGAAACCCTTGGTTTTTTTCTGGAACTCTAGGTTCAATATCACACAAGCACAAACCTCCATACCAGGAGGTGAAGTATGGACTCTAAACTTGTTTGCAAAACCGGTAACTTCTGCTGACATTCAAAACATTGAATTAAAATTCAAAGTGTTTAGAGTCACCGGAACAACACGGGCGCTGGCTACATCATTTATTCTTGACGTATCTGGAACTAAGATGCCGCCAGAAAATCTTCCACCCAATGTACTCAGCGTAGGGACTGTAAGTACGGGGGCTAGACTTAACTCCAACGGAATCGCGCTCTACCAAATGGCTCTTAATGTGCCTTTCACTGATGTAAGTGATCCCACAACATATTTGCAAGTTCAAATTTATGCCACAAATTTAGATACGGATAAAACCCACTACTGTAAACTATATTTTCAAAACACAAACGGCGGGTACACGGATCCGGCAACCGGACTGTCATATGCATCAACGTACTCTTATGTAAGAACCACGTTCGGCGCGGCCGGTATTCAAGGTGCGCCTGGTTTGCAAGGTGAACAAGGAAACACTGGACCAAGCGGTCCAAGAGGCATGACTGGAAGTGCTGGACCTCAAGGGATAGCTGGAAATACAGGAGACCGAGGAGCTCCAGGAATTCAAGGTCCAACTGGCTCTGCGGCTGGCCCTAAACAGGCTATTCAATATAAACATCCGGTTACCGAAGTTCTTGCCGGAACACAATATTTTTTATTTGATGCCAGTGACAATAACGGAACGATGCAAATTCCGAACATTGTCATGAAGGACTCACCACAAGGGTCTATCATTACGCCGCATCGGATTGATGTTAATAATTCAATTGACACGACAGTAGCCCCAGTTTATTTGAACACTGGTGCGTACGGAGCGACAAATTACACAAATGGGTTTTTGACGGTGGGGTTGAAACATACCGGATCTGGCGTGGGAACTGTTACAAAACCAACAACGGCCGCCGAAGTGAACTTTGGATTCCAAACAACGTACGGCCTTCAATCAACTTCAACTGGAGTGTTAGCCCTAGGCCCGGATGCATCATACGCATATCGTTTGTCTCGTAGAAATAGCGGACCGGCGTATAATGTTATGGAAATTCTTCAGAAGGGAACTCGGTTTAATTTGAATTCGGACCGATTTTTATTCGCAGCGGCTGACGGAAATACCAACGGTGTAACGGAAACAATTTTTGACATATCTGAGCCGGTATACAATTCTAGTAGTAGCTATATGTTGAGCACGTGCGTGAATAATAATAACGAATATCCAATATGGATCTCGGGGCATCGCGGTATAAGCACATATGGGAATACTGGTGCAATGATGAAAATAAAAGACGACGAAATTGCGTTTATGGGATCAGTTCGATTTTTAAAGGGAATGAACATGACCGGTCAAACTGTAAACATGGATTCGGACATGAATGGAACGATCAATATTGGAGCACAATCGTCATTTGTGAATATTGGAAACGGATCGCAAATTTCTGCAATTAGTATTGGTAGTGGAACCAACAGCGTGCCGTCGACAATTGATATTGGTACAAAAACAGTTGGAACCATTAATGTTGGGCAAAGTATGAGTGGAGACTTGAATTTAGGGACTGGTATTTCAATTGGAACGGTTAACCTTGGTACAGGCATGAGTACGGGGGTTATAAATATCGGCACTTCCACCAACGGAGGAAAAAGCACAATAAATATCGGCGGTCCGGGCGATCAAGTAAATGTTGCCGGATCCCTTACCTACATTAATACAACAAACTTGGATGTGTCTGATTGTTTAATTACCCTGAACAAGGGAGCTACTGCATTATCATCAACGCATAAAGGTTCGGGTATTCAAATTGAAAGATTGAACAACGTAGGCATGGCACCAAGGGCTATGGGGTGGGTTAGAACGGATACGACCAACCAAGGCTATTCATGGGAAATAGTGCCGCCTATACATCCATACACCACTTTTACAGAAGCCGGCGAAGAAACGGTTAATCCACTTACTGGTAATGGATTGGCAGTAGTTAACCTTGTAAATACGTCTACCACGGAACCAAGGTCCAGTATTGTAGGGCTGAGAAATATAAAATCGCCGACAGACAAACCAAATTTAGTGTTAGACATTAGCGGAAATGTTGGATTAGGATATGCAGATGCTAATGGAATCAAGGGGTTTCCAGCCACCAACTTGCACATTGAAAGTACCGTCGGAAATCAAGTTGTACTGGGCGGAGGAGGCGATGGGAGTTCAACTAACTATGTCAGGACATTTATTACATCCCCTACAAGTGTAAATGGAAACACGATTATTGCAGTAGGACGCGCTGGAGTCAGTTTACAACGAGCAGCTTCGATTGGCGAAATCATTAGAGGATTTCGAATTGCATACAACGAGTCGGATTTGGGATCCGTATCCACGTTTACGCTTGCATGTACTAAGAATGACACGTCATTTAGTAGTCCCAACTTGACATTTTTCCGAAACAACGGAACTGCGCTTTTTACGAGTAATGTTTGTATTGATGATAGCCGGTTTTTTAGAATGTACAACTCGACGTTTAGTAATGCGGCCGGATCAGAAACAACAAACCTGACATTTGAAGTGAACGGGTCAAATGGAGCGATGCGTATAGGGAATGGCGCCAATGTCGTAGCGGATACAACCGCAGGGTCATTGACGTTGGGTAGTCACATTGTTTTGAACAACGATAGTACCATAACCAGCCGCCCGACGGGGAGAAAAGGATTGTTGCGATTCAATGATAATACCAATTCAGCTGAGATTTACGATGGATCAAAATGGGCGGATGTAGGGTACTACGCGGGGCTGCCGCTTGGCGCAATTATTGCGTACCCATCCGATAATGCACCCAATGACACATTTTTGTTATGCAACGGCGCTGAAGTGAACCGAACCACGTATGCTGACTTGCACGCTCTGATTGGCGTAACATATGGGTCGGGAAACAGCAGCACCACGTTTAATGTGCCGGATATTCAAGGACGAGTCATTGTTGGAAAAGGAAACAGCCCATTTGCTAATTTAAACAATACAGGCGGTACAACAAATGAAACGCTAAATATAAACCAAATACCGTCTCATACCCATACAGTTCCAATCCCATCTTTGCAAGTGCAAGCATCTGTAAGTTCTTCCTTTACAGCAACTGCATCACAATCCACTGGTGCTGGAACTGGACATAGTCATACATGTACAGATGAAGGGCATGGCCATAGTTATGTAGACGGTATTGCGCAAGATCAGAATGGAACATGGGGGGGTCAGGGCTATAATATTGCAAGGTCAGGAGCGACCACCAGAACTACTGCGCAAGGTAATGCGCAAATACAGTGTTCGCAAGAAGGGGCTCACACGCATCCATTTACACCATCTGGAACAGTATCTTCTCAATTTCAGGAGGGTAAAACCGTAGAATCGCAAACATCCGCACAAGGAAATGGAGGCAGCGGCTCTCACAATAACTTGCAGCCTTACATTGTGTTAAACTACTTTATCAAAGCTACGAAAGAGTCAAAACAATACAATACAACACTTACATCGGATATTCGTGTAAAATGTAATATCAATGCAATAAACTCGAATGACGCAATTGAAGCCATACGTTTATTACAACCCAAACGGTACGAGTATATTGATAGAAATATGTCAGCGTTTGAGAAGCATATCGGGTTTATCGCACAAGAAGCCAAACTCTGCATTCCAGAATGTGTCCATACAAAAAAGGAATTTATTCCGAACATATATTCCATGGCGAAACTTACATCGTCAGGTCCACAAGAATATGCACTACTAACATCAGTTCAACATCCTGTAGCTAAACTCATACGAGATGAGTTGTTGGTTCAAAATACAACAACACCTCCTTCATATTTAAAAGGCACAAAGCTCAAAATGTTCAACAAGCTCAAAGAATGTTTTTATGTGTGTTGCGTAGAAGCCGTAGACGATTACAACATTCTCGTAGAACCATCGGATGCGAATACAACGGCAGTACTTGTAAGCGCTGACTATTTCATTTATGGTCAGGAAATAAATGACTATCACTATATGAACAACGATGCAATATTTTCAACACTAGTAGCAGCATTCAAGTGTTTAGATAAAAAAGTTACCCAACAAGAAATTTTGATTCGAAACCTATTAGATAACAGTAAGTGTTGAAAATGAGCAAGTAAGTAAAGCCAAAATGAATTAAAGATTTTACTTAGTTTTAGTTAGAATTAGAAATAATGGAAAGTAATAGTTTTAAAATATTTGACAACTTTTTCACAGAGAATGAACTTTCAAAATGCACGGAGGCAGTATCTCGACCGGCATGGAAATTTGGACAAATTTCACAAACATCGCCAGTTGCAACCCCTTTTTGGATGATGAATCTCGATGATGATACATTTTTTACAAAAGATTTGTTTTTGAAAATTGAAAGTGTTACCCAAAAAAAATATACACTTCAACGAGTTTATGCAAATGGACAAACGTTTGGTCAAGATGGTACTTATCATCAAGACGATTCTTCTGACGACACGTACACGTTCTGCATTTATATAAACAAACAAATTACACATGAAACAGTTGATAACATTGGAGGAGAATTTGTGTTTAAATTATCGAATTCGGAAACCCAGTTTTCACGCGTTATGGTAGAACCTATATACAACCGAGGAATATTGTTTCCTTCTAATATTTTTCATAAAGGTCTTGCATTCAACCGTTATAATAGGGGATTACGAATATCTATCGCATGGAAATTGAAACTTATCAGTTAATTAACTACTTTAGATTAAGGGTTATTCATTTAAAACTAACCTGTTACTATTTACTAAGATCACGAAAAACTGATGATGAATGATTTTGATGACAGACCATTTGTATATGATACATACTTGACTAACGACACCGTTTCAAGTAGTACAGAAATAAAAAGTGAACATTTGATCTCACTTGAATTAGAAGAACGTGGAGAAAAGGGTAGTTGTATATTTACAGCCGCAAATTTGTTTACCGATGCTCAGTGTGACGTTATGATAGATTACATATTAAAACACTCTGCATTATGGGAAGAAAAGGACGTTAGTAGACAAACGTATAACAACGTTAAATGCAAGTATATAACGTTAGATGATATGGTTCGATTAAATATACCATATTCAAAAGAACTGGACGAGATTATTTTTAAGTCAATTGGCAAAATTTTAACCAAGCTTCGCGAAAGCACGTCGTTTACAGGTACACAAGATACAGGCTATACTTTGCGAAAAATTTATGGTGGTACTATCCTGCATACAGACGGAGTTCATTCTAGAAGTTCGGGGTTTAAAAATTTTGTTCGTTGCCTGTCTATCATTATTGTTTTAAACGATGACTACGATGGCGGCGTATTCTGTTTTCCGAACCAAGGGCTTAAATTTCGGGTTCAAAAGGGTCAGGCAGTCATGTTTCCGCCGTATTGGACGCATCCGCATTCTGTGACCAGTGTAGGCGAAGGTCAGGCACGGTACACCATTAACACGTGGATTTTAGAAAAGTTTATT
>Ga0194133_10007784_pt1 | contig 12718 bp, 9 predicted proteins | sample TA2KigOf40mmetaG_FD_155448 | JGI IMG/M metagenome (GOLD analysis project Ga0194133, IMG submission 155448) | Freshwater microbial communities from Lake Tanganyika, Tanzania - TA2015055 Kigoma Offshore 40m | ecosystem: Environmental > Aquatic > Freshwater > Lake | place: Tanzania: Lake Tanganyika...
CAAATAGATATTTTAGTTGTTCTTTTGTTTCAACAATGTAATACATAACCTTTATTATTAGGTTAAATATATAGTAGAAATTTTAGGTAGGCAAACTGTTTTATGAATTATTATTTAGAACATTTTTATTAGTTGTTGCTATACTAAACTTAGCTGTACTAAACTGAGTAGGATTATTTAAATAAATAGATAAATTAGGTATTATTTTTTCAGCTTGTTTTGTAATACGTAAATTAGTATCATAAACACCATCTTCAATTCTAATATTATTTTGAAAAACATCAAAAAAAGAACCATTTAACTTCCAAGGTATAGCTATAGTATTATATGATTGAAGAGCTATAAAATCATTTATTAACTTATCATAATTTTCTTTATTTAATTCATATATATTTTTTTCAGGAAATATAGCTAATTTTAATTGAGCAAAATATCTAATAAAATATCCTTTACTATAATCTGAAAAATTAGGCTCAATAAAATTAGTTGATAATAAAGGAGCCTCTAAAGTATTATTATACTTTTTAGTGAATCCAATAGCTCCAGCTTGATTTTTAGCTATATAATTGTTATCAATAACAATAGGAGGTCTACTATCAATTAATTCTTGAGACTTAGAATTATGAAATTCACCTGTCCAATATAATCCTTTATTATCTTTATGATAATAACCAGTATAATATAATTGTGTTGATCTTACTATAAAACGAAAATCTTGACTATATCCAGTTTCAGCTATATTTGAAGATGAATTATTCATTTTTTATTTAAGTCCTGATTTTACTTTTGATTCAAATTGTTTTTCATACCATTGTGAGCCATAATATTTTTCATTTTCTTTATTATCAAATCCCCAGAATATAGATATTGGAGTTGTTCCTCCTCCTTTAAATATTTCTTGTTTTGTTTCTGTAAAATATGTATTATCTATATATTTTAGATAGGAAGTATATAACCCTTGAACATCTATATATTTAGCTTCTCCAATAAGTACCTGGTCTGTAATATTACCAGTTGAATCTATTTGTTGTGATTCAGGATCAGCAGATTTAGTAACAATAAAGCTTTTAAAAAAATCCTCTAAAGTACCATTTAATGGTATAATAGCTGGAAGGGAAAATGGTGAATTATTAACTGTAAAATCCACTTTAGGTGTACTTAAAAATGAATTAGCTTTATCAGTTTCTATCTTTCTTAATTCTAAATCTATTTTAACAGATTCAGGTAATGTTTCTCCTGTTGCTGTTATAGCTCGTGTACTTTCAGAAACGGCGAAACTATCACTTACATATCTTTTTCTCTCATTTTCTGTTATTTCATTTTTTGCATCTTCAAGTGCTTTTTTATCTTTAGCTGCTTTTACTTTATCAAAAATAAATATTTCAAAGAACTTAGAATCAAATAGAACTTTCTCATTAGTACTTGGATTAACCACAACACCTATATCACCACTTGTTTTAGGAAAATTTGGTAATAATTCTGTTTCACTAAATTTTGATAATCCTTTTCTATATGATGGATTATAATATGGACTTTTAAATCCTATATCTTCTTTAACTTGAAAACTTCTGATCCAGTTTCTTAAATAAGCATCAAAATCTAATATATTACTTCCTATACCATTGAAAACTTTAGTAATTTCATTATATGTTACATTAATTTTAATAGGTGATTTTTTATTAATTGATAAAAGATGATAAGTAAGATAAACCATATAATCAGCCATAGCATATTTTAGATAACTAACTGTTTTTAATGCTGATGTTATAGTTGTAATAATTTTTTTTAAATCATTTTTTGGAATACCTGGATAAGGATAATCATTATTATTTAATAAACAAACTTGAGTTATAATATTTGTAATCCAATCATTTCCTTTTAAAGCATGACTTTGTTTTGTTATAATAAAACCAATATTTTTATTATGGTAATCTTTAGGTAAAATATTTTTATTAATTCTAAAAATCTGTCCTGTAACAAATCCACTTATACCATCTAATGTTATTTCAAGTTCAAAAGGAATTAATGCTTTAAAGTCAATATTATCACCATTAATTTGATAATGAACTGATTTTAATAAACTGTTAGCATTAATAATTTCCTCTTCTTGAGGAACACGAGTTATTTTAAATGATATTGGCTTATTTTGCCATATATTTGTACCTAAAACTTTACGTTTAATATAATTAGATAATGATAAAATATTAATTGCTATTTTATAATAATAAGATACAGATCCTGGGTATGTTTTATCATAAATTGTTATAGATTTATCAGTATTTGTGGTGTCATATTGTATGTCTCCTATAATTCTATCTTTTAATCCTCTATTAAAAGCAGTTTGAGTAGAACTATAAATATCTCCAACATTATTATAACCAGATGAAGCAGCTCCAATACTTATCATTGTTGATTGTTCAGAAAATATTCGTGAGTTAATTTTTACATCACGGCAAATACTTTTTAAACCAATTAAATCAAAAATAAATTTATTATCTTTATCACCATTTTTATCTGTTTTACTTTCTAAATAGTGAGCATCAATAATTTGAACTATATTTCTATTAGTGTAAATAGTAAAATTATTAATACCTCCTAAAGCTAAATTAACATTTTCCATTATTGATGTTAGTAAATCAATAATAGATACACCATCACCTGTATTATACAATTGTCTATAAACATCTATAATTTTTTGAACAGATATACAAATATTACCTAAAACTCCTGTAAAGGAATTATTTTTATTAATAATATCAGGCAATTGAAGTGGTTTTTTATTTCTAACTTTATTAGACCAAACTGAGTAAACTTCTGGATCAAAGCCATTTATATCATCATCTGTTATAAATTTAGCTTTGTTATTGCGTATTAAACATGTTGTTGGATCTATTGATACTGTATCTTCACTTATTAAAAAAGGTGTTTTATATGGTAAAATAATATCAATTATATTATTTTTATTTTCATTTTTAAAAATAAAAAATGTATTTAAAATAGCTATAAAAGAATCTAATGTTATATATTCTATAGCTGAACCATTAGTACCACCATCAATTGGTCTAATATAAAATCCTCCATTATTATTAAATTGAATATCAAACTCATTTATAGGCTCAATATCACCAACTTCATCTGGATTATATCTTTTTAATTTCATACTCTTCACTCTTTTAATAATATCATCTCCAACTGATTTTATTGTTTCTCTAATTTTTTGTTGTTGAGCTTGATCTTGAGTTGGATCTGTCTTTATAATAGGAGTACCATCAGGATTAAATATTGTTGTATTAAATTGTCCTTGTTTAGCTGTTATTTCTGAGTCATTAATATAACCTATAAGATTTAAAAATATTTTTTCAAAATAACTAATTGATGGTTTTTGTTCAGCTTCATTTATTAATGTTGTAATTTGTTCATTTGTGTTACTACCAATAATTATATTTGGATTAGCGCTAGCTTTAATTGTTTCTAAAACTTCACCTCTAGATATTAATGTTGTTGAACATTCATAACCACCATTAGACATTAATTGCCATGAAAAGTTTTTAACATAACCTAACATAGCATCATAATTACCATAGTATTTTCCAACTAAAGTATCTATTCTATCATAAATGTTTTGTTCTGTTAATCCTTCTTCAAAAGCATTTATACCAGTAGAAAAATTTTCTATTGTTATATCATTATAATCTGGAGTTTCGTTAATGTTTCTACCTAATGGATGTTTTAAATACTGAGACCATCCCCATTCTAGTAAGCATGTATAACCTGGTCTCATGTAAAGAATTTCTAATTCTTCTAATTGATGTCTATCCCAAGCATAAAATCTGACAGTAGCCTCTCTTAAAGAACCATAAGCAGATATATTAATAATATTGGCTGATTCAATACCTGGCATTGGTCTAATACCATATAATCTATCTACTGTGTTCTTTTTAGGGTCAGCTGATATTTTATCTAATTCACTACCATAAACTGTTCCTGTTTTATTAATTCCAACTCCTGATCTTAAGTCTTTATTATTGAATAAAGTTCCTCCTTCTAAAACATATTTTTTAGCTAATTGATTACCTTTATATCTTCCATCATCAATCCATTCTCCATTTTTGAAAACTTTTGAGTCATAATTTACAAATGAAGATAATTTAATCCAAGCATTTTTACCAGCTACATAGCGTAAAAATTTATTGTCTCTAGGTGTTATACCAGCTTTATATATTGGATTACCTTTAGGATCTTTTTCTCTAGAATTTCCCCATTGTGAAACTACAGTTTCACGAGCTTTTAGTTGGGCAGCTATAATTGGGTTAAGTGTATTTTTAAATATAGACATAACACGTTTTAACTATTTAAATTTTCAAAATCAGTTAAAATTTGATTAATATTATTTGGTATTCTTAATTGAAAACCAAGTGTTGGATATAATGAATCATTAGGCAAATCTGGGTTAGCTATTTGTATAATCCACCATAATGTTGGGTCTCCATAAAATTGATATGCTAGATTATCTAATCTATCACCAAAAATAGTGCTTAAAAAAATATCATTTTCTGATAAAGGAATATCTGGATAACGTGTTGAAGCACGATATCTAGTAACTTTAGGATATTGGACAGTTGGTTGAGTCTGAATTATTAGATTATTATCATAGCGTTCCATGATAATAAATATTAAGCAGACAAGTATTTATTTTTAGATTCATTTGGTGTAATGAATGGAGTCTCATTAAATTTATCAGATTTTACTTTTCTAGGTAAGAAATCATGTATAGGTTTAAAGGATAAATTTACTTTAAAATGTTTAGGTACTTCATATTGGTCAGTATCTAAAGCTATCTCCCAATGATGATCTAATATTCCTGATAATTTAATATCAGTAAATATTCCTGGTTGCCTATATAAATAATCACCAACAGTTAAATAGCCTATATTACCTCTCATTTTATTAAAATTATTGTAATCAGGCGCAAATGCTGATAGCAGATAATTTAATTTTTGATATATTGGTTTCATTTCTTCTGGTGAATGGGCAAATATTGTAAAATCAACAGTTATATCTCTTGTGAATCCATTATAAACATAAAACTCTTCACCACGACCCATATAACGATAAGCATCCCATTTAGCATTCATATTATCATTAAAATCATTAATATAAGCTCTAAAAGCTAAAACATCAGTTTTTTGTGTGGATGAATCATTATCTAAAAATTCAATTCTAAATTTAATTATATCTTTGGCAAATTTTCCATCAACTTTATTCTTATAATTAGTTAATATTTCAGAGGATAATTTTTTATCATTATAATTTTGATAAAAAATACCATCATCCTTAATATCTATGACATTAATAGAGTCAACTTTATGGGTTGTTTTAATATTATTAGGACCAAATTTACTAGTTGATACACCTACTCTTGATTGAATATTATTTGTTTTGTAAAGAGGATGATTATAAATATCAAAATCAAAATTTGGTATTTGTATGGCTTCAGCCTCTGCTTCTAATTTATCAGCGTTAATATTTAATTGGTTAGATATTGGTGTTAATGTGGAGCTTATTTTACCAACAGCACCTCCACTTAATTTTTTAGCCATTTCACGATTAAAAAGTGCTTTGGATTTTAATTGTATAACTTCATTCTGTTGAGAAGATATAAAACCACTGCTAGTTATTGTTCTATACCCATCAATATAAGATGATATATCTTTATATGATAGTGTTGATTCAGTTGGATTATCAGTTTTTACACTAGTAGTATAAATTTGAGTTTTTCCTATACCATAAACTGAAGCAGCTCCACCACTATATTCTTGTAATAAAGTAGGTGTTGTGTTTCCTGGAGTTATTGTTTTTATTTTATTTAGGTATCCAATTAATCTATTTCTGTTTTTATCTTTTTTATCATTTTCTAAAACAATTTTTTCATAATTATAACCTTTAATGTTACTTAAACTATCACCTTCTAAAAATCCAACTCCTCCAACAGGTAAAATACCATGTCTAATAATATGACCACCTAAAGCATTTAAAGGAACTTGAGCTAATGTGTTTATACCTAAATTATATAATCTAGTATTATTATTACTTAATGTTATAAATTTTTCAGGTGTTTCTAATTTAGGATTTGAGCGTTGTAAACCAACTTGTTTAGCTACCCATATAAGTCCTTTAGGTGATTTTAAAAAATTACCTATACGAGCTGTATCTTTAATTGATGCTAACCCAACATTTAAAACACCACCTCTAATAAGACCATCATCAAATGATTTAAATTGATTTGAATCTTTAGGTATTTCAGGTTTATTAGCAAATGGCCTATTATAATACTGAGCTAGGTTGCTAAAACTATTATCTAATGTTATAAATGGCATTAGTATCTTCCTTCTTTAGGTCCTTTATTTTTATAAACATTACCAACAGGTAGTCCACTAGCATCTAATCTTGATGGTGGTACAAAAGTTGTAAATCTACCTTTACCATATTTTCTACCAGTTAGTAAATCTTGAGATGAGTTTAATATACTATTTTGAGTTTTAGCTTGAATATCAGATGTAGTCATTTGTCCTACATTTTCAAATGATGGTTGGATTTTACCTTGTAAACCTAATTGGCTAAAATCTAATCTTTTTTCAAGTGTGAGCCCAGTACTTGTTGATGAGTTAAATTGAGAGGTATTAGCATTATTAGATGATCCTAAAATATTAATATATTGTTTAGGTGTGATACCACTCAAATCTAAAGTAGATGGAGCAATTCTAGTTCTATTAGGAGAAGATCCATATATCCTTCCAGATTTTAAATCTTGAGATGATACTAATTGATTATTTTTAGTTAAAGCTTGAATATTTGAAGATACTTTTTGTCCTTCATTTTCAAAGTTAGGACCTGGTTGTCCTTTTAAGCTAAGTGTGCTATCTGCTAATTTACTAAATAATGCCATGATTGTATATTTACTATAAATATGTTATGATTAATTAAATGAACTACCTCGTGTACCATATTGATCAGCTGCTGTGTTAAATTCCATAATAGTTTTACCACCAACATTTAATACATTTGGTCTAATAGCTAATTGCTCTAATAATTCATTTGTACGTTTATTTTGATCTTCTTCTGTTTTCTCTCTAGCTTCTTGTCGTTTTATTCTATTTTCTTCAGCTGTGAATAATGATGTCATAGCTCCTGCTAAACCACCTACAACAGCTCCTACAGCTGTACCAACACCTGGTATAACTGAACCTATTAAAGCACCTGTACCAGCATATGAAGCTGTTGTACCAATACCTTCTACAGTATCTTTAGCTCCACCTTCATCCATTTGGCTAGCCATTAAATCAGCACCAATGCCTATGGCTGCTCCTATACCAAATCCTTTAAGTCCTTTAGTTAAACCACCAAATCTACTTGGTGGTCTTTTAGCAAATCGACCTGTTTTAGGATCTCTATATCTTCCTTTACTTTTCCCACCACTAAACATATCACCTACACCACCTCCTCCACTAGATACATCAAACACATATTGTGGATTAGCTATAGTTGATCCTCTAGCTCCTAATAACATTGATTTAATTCCTCCAGTTAACATTCTCACACCACCTATTAATAATGGAGCTCCTATAATAGCGGCTCCTAAAGCGTCACCTAAAGGACCACCAGTCATTTTTCCAAAGAAACTAAATATTTTTTCTACAAACCCTAAAGCTTTACTTAGTAAGCTCATAAACTTTTGCATAGGGCCTGATGTTAATTTTCCTAAAACTTCAGCTAATTTTTCAAAAACATATTTTTGTTTATCTGCTAATGATTTAGCTTCAAGTTCTTTTCTAACACTATCCTCTATTTTAATACCTCTTTTTTCAGCTAATTTAAGTTGTTCTTCAGCTGATTTTTTAGCATCTGCTCCTAATTTATTTTCAAATTCTCTTTTACGAAGCATATCACCCATCTCAGCAGCTGTCATACCAAAAGCTTCAGCGTATGCTTTCTGTTGTATAACATTCATTCTTTGAAAATTAGCTATACCACCTGTTTGGTTAGCTATTTCTGTTGTTAATTTAGCTAAGTCACCTGATAAAGCGGCTGCTCTGGCTCTTTCTAAATTTATTTGTTTACCAGTTAATAATTCTGCCTTAAGTTCATTTTCAATTGATGACTCAAAATCAAGTAATGATTCACCTATTTTATTAACTTGTTCTAAATTTAAACCCAATCTATCAGCGTTCATTACTGCTTTAGCTAATTCCTGAGTATTACCTTTAAATTTGGTTAATATTTCACCACCAGTAGAACTTACTTTTTGTAATACTTTTTGGTAGCTCATAGTGCCACCAAACTGTCTTTTTTGTTCATTAGCTACTCTAATAGTAGAGTTAAGAATATCTTTAGTTGATTGTCCTTGTTGAGTAGCTAATTCAGTTAATTTAGCAGCACTATCTTCACTCACACCATAATAGTGAGTTAAACGTTCAAAACCTTCAACTGATTGATTAGTGTATACTACACTAGTACCTAATAATTCATTTAATTTATTTCTACCTTCTGTTATTCGTTTTTCAGTGACAAAAACATCATTAGTAGCGTTAGCGTATTCAAATGTACTTTGAGCTAATCTTTGTGATTGATCGGCTGATATTCCTAAAGCTCGTTGTTGGGCAGTTTGTCTTTCATTTATGTCTTTATTAAGATCAAAAATTTTCTTAAATAGAGCTATTTGAGCTGTTAATAAAAATAATGGATCTGTTAATCCTTTAGTTATCTGACCAAAAGCACTTTTAGCCGCCAGTCCCATAATTTTAAACTGACCAGCGCCATTAGCCGCAGCACTTCGTAACTTAGTTTCTAATTCATCTGCTTTTATGAATTGACCTATACCAGGTATTTTTCCTAATGCTCCAACTAATTTACCTGTTATACCAAGTCTTTTTTCAATTGTAGCATTATAAGCAATAGCTTCTGCTAATATTTGTTCTTGGTAGTCTAAGGCTTCTCTAGCAGCCGCTACATCTTTTTCATCAAATTTAGCCCTCATCATTCTAGCATGGGCTATTCTAGCTTCTAATAATGCTCTTTTTTCCTCTATACCAACTTGTTGTTTAGCTAAATCTTTAGATCCAATTAAACCTTGTTTTAATTTAAACATGTTAAGAGAAATATCATCAGAAGCTTTGACTAAACTCTTAAAAGTTTTAGTTAAATCTTTTTCAACAGATGATATAACCTTTTTATCAAGATTATCAAACGCGTCTTCAACAGCTTCAGCCATTGTTTCTGAAAACTTGGCACTGATGGACATCAATGTATCTTTCACATATAACTGAAAGTCATTTACGTTTTGTTGCGCTTGTGGATCTAAAGCCATTTATACTAGTTTACATCGGGAATAAATATGAAAGCGCCCTATTTTTTGGGCGCTTTTGGTTTGGTTGTAAAATCTGGTTTTAATGGAGGACCTAATGGAGTTTTGGATTTTTCATCATTAGTGAATGATTTATTCATAACTTCCGCTTGTTTTTCTAAATGCTCAATTACCTTCTTTAAATGATAATGTCTGTATCTAATAGGCATACTATATACCTCATCATAAGTAAATCCACCTTGGCCAAAATAACACAATGTGTGAATTTCTTCTAATAATATATTTTTATAGCTCGGTGTCAGGCCAAAAAAAGCTAATACCAATTGGTAATTCGATGCCCTCCACCACATCACCATTTTCTTTAACAGCATTAACTTTTAAGTCAACATCTGGTGTTATTTTATTAATATGATCACGTAAAGCTTTTACATCTCTAGCTAACATATTCTCAGCAAAACTACGTATTGTAGTTACTTCTCTGTCACCATTAATAGATGTGATTAAATGTTTCAAACGAGTTGTTATAGTGGCTACTGATTGTGGGTTAATTTTTTTCAATCCTTCAATTTCTCTATCAATCTTTTTTTCATCACTATGGGTTAATAACTTAAATGTCACCATTACTTTAGAAAACGGTAACTGAAAATCAAATTCATTTTTACCACGAGTAAACAAAGACTCATCTAGTGGTTTTGATTCAACCTGACTTAAATCAATTGTTGCTTTTTCTTGAGCACCTGTATTAGGATTATTATACATAAATTCATAATCTTTACCATAACCTAAAATACGAGCTGCTATTAATATAGCATTTTTATCCCCATTTAATAAATCATTATAATCAATTGGTGTGATAATCATTGACTGTAATAATTTATCAATAACTGTACCTTGTCTAATAAAGTTAGAGTTAGTTAAAATATCTTCTTCTTTAGCAGTCATATACTTCATTTCAATTACTCCTTTAGACAATGGAGATGATTCAGGATAAAGTAAACCTTTAGATGGTAATTCAATTTGCTCAGTTGGATACTTAAATTTTTCTTCCATAACGTTTTTATTGTTTTATATATATAAATATACAAAGATAAAAGAAGCCATCCAAATGGACGGCTCTTTAAAATATTTTGAACTGAATTAGTAGTTCAATATGCAATAATCCATAGCTACAGTTACACTGATGCTGATATAAGTTTCATTAGCCCAATCATACTCACCAAAGTTAGCTTCTTTACAATAGGCACCTTTAATAATCCATTCACCTACTACATCACCAACTGGACCTAAAATGTCTAAACGTAAATCTTTCTTATAGAAATCAGAATAACCATCACGACCAGTTACTGATTCATGAGCTAAACGAGCCCATTCCATTATAGCTTGAGCACCACTTGGGGTTACAGGGTCATACATTTCAATTGTCATATCATTCCAACGAACTTTACCTTTTACTTTACGGTAAACATTGATATGATCTAACACAATCTCACCAGCATTAAATGATGGAGTTGAAGCTTTTTTAACTAAATAAGTTGGTACACCATCAATATACATTAAAAAGCGATTCTGAACTTTAGGTTCAAATGCGGTGAACATTATTTCATTTGGATCTAATACTGCCATTGTATTGTTGTTTTATATAAATATTAATAATTTAAGTTTCTTATGAACCAAATTCTACACCAGTTGGTAAGATATTGAAATCTAATAGGATAAATTCAGCTGTACGAGTTGGTTGTAAGAAGATTTGTCCTACTAATTGATTACGATCAATCACATCTGGAGTGTTATTTGTTTCATCCATTACTACTTTAAAAGCAAATAAACCTTGACGTTGTTGTACACTTTCTAAGTATGGAGTAACTTGAGATAAGAAACGGTTTCTTGTCACAGTTGTATTTTGTTCAAATATTAATGTTTTAGCTACATTACCAATAAATCTCTTAAGAGCAATTAATAAACGACGAACATTAATTCTATCTAAAGCACTAGCTTTTTGTTGTAATGTTTTCTGACCAAATGCAGTCACACCAACATTAGGGAAGGTAGCAATTGGATTTACTTTACCAGCATATAAATTATCACGATTTGTTGGAGATAACTTTCTTTCAGCTTGAATAACACCACCTAATCCACCTCTATTTAAACCAGCAGGTGCAAACCATTCAGCACTTACATTATCATTAAAAGCATAAACACCAGCCATAATTGTTGAAGCAGGAACAAATACTAATTTACCAGTTTCTTGAGACACTACTTGAACCCATGGCCAATAAGCACCAGCATAGTTAGTATTTAATGTGGCGGCTGAATTTACAACACTTGTTAAAGTACTATTATATTCTTTTAAGTCAGTGATATAAAAATAATCACCTCTACTTTCAGCATTAGTTATAAAACTAGTTACAGCTGATGAGTGTAAAGATTTAATTAAACCTGGAGTTACTAATAATTCATAATCATATTCATCTTTATTAGCTAAAATATTACTAGCTGTTAAATAGCTGGAGGCTGGTATACCTTGAGTTTTAGTTGAAATAGTTTTAAATAATGTACCTCCAATAAATGGAATATCATCACCTACTCCACCATCAAATGATCCACCATAAGATCCAGTTCCAGCAAATGGTAATGAAGCTGAATAGCTTAATCCAATTAAAGCACCTGGTAAACCATTAACTGCTACATTACCAGTATTATCAAAATAATTTGGAGTTGGAGAATTTACAGATTTAACTCTTACATAGCGACTATTATTTGGATAATCACCATCTATATCAATATAAAATCCACCCATATCAGAATCATAGGATAATGCTTTTAATTGATCACCTATTGCTGATGCTATATAGTTTGGTTGGTTTGGATCTAAAGATACATTAGTGAATGTTTCTAATACAACTTTATTAAGTTCATTATCATCACCACGACGAATTACTACAGTAAATGTACCTTGAGTTTGATTAACATTTGTTATTTCAAATCTAACATTTTCTGAAGATCCACTACTTAAACCACCATTACTTAAAACAGATCCACTATTGTCAGTAAATAAACCAACATTTAATGTTTCTAAAACAAATGAAGCTGTAGAAGTTGATCCAGATATGAAAATACTAGCTGATGATGGAGTAAATGAACCACTAACAACTTTTGTTACCAAAATTGACTCACCACCTTGTTGAAAGTAATTATAAGCGGCTATTGAAGTTAAAAATTCATAATTAGCTCCACCACTAACAAATGAACCACCAAATCGATTAATATAATCACTATATGAAGTGACTACAGTTGGAATGTATGGTTTACCTTTAACAGTTGGACCAACTAAAGCTAAGCCAACAGTGATTGGTAATT
>Ga0194133_10007789_pt1 | contig 12714 bp, 14 predicted proteins | sample TA2KigOf40mmetaG_FD_155448 | JGI IMG/M metagenome (GOLD analysis project Ga0194133, IMG submission 155448) | Freshwater microbial communities from Lake Tanganyika, Tanzania - TA2015055 Kigoma Offshore 40m | ecosystem: Environmental > Aquatic > Freshwater > Lake | place: Tanzania: Lake...
TGATATATCAGACTATTACAAAAAGCCTGAACCGAAAGATATTAAGCAAGAAAATAAAGAGTTAGCCGATATTTACGATACAATTCAAAGAAAAAAATTCTTTGTTAAAGAGGATGTAGATCAACCATCGCCTGCTATAATTCAAAAAGTTGAAGATACAAAGCTTACATTTGACGATGTATTTGAATTTGTTAAAGACCATGAAGGATATAGGCCTCATGTTTATAAAGACTCCCTAGGTATTCCTACTATAGGGATAGGGTTTAATTTAACCAGACCGGATGCAAAAAATATAGCACAACAAGCAGGAGCAAACTATCAAAACATTTTACTCGGAAAAGAAGATTTGACCGACGAACAAATAAAAGAAATTTTTAAAATTACAATTGGTATTGCTTACAAAGATGCAAAACAATGGATACCTAATTTTGATGGGTTACCAAAAAATATAAAATTAGCTGTATTAGATCTTTCTTTTAACATGGGGTATACTCGTTTAAGTAAATTTATAAAAACTAGAGAAAACATACTGACAGGAAATTATGAGGCTGCTGCAAAAGAATTACAAAATAGTAAATGGGCAACTCAAGTAGGTCGTCGTGCTAAAAGTGTTATTGGTCTTTTTTTAGCTTCTTCTTAAACTTTTTTTTATTTAATTTTACATTAACAGTTTCGATTTTACTGGGAAAAGTATTTTGAGGCTGGCCTACAGTCATTCCTTGATCCGGCCCAGTACTTGGTGCTGTTTGATATTGGGGCGTTACGTTAAAATCTTCTAAAATAGCTTTAACGAGCTTTTCGAATTTCATTTTCTAGTTCTTCAACTTTATTAGAAAGCTTTTTAATACATTCAACAAGCAATGGAGTAATATTATTATAATTAATCCCTTTTATGCCAGTATGTCTTTCTTCTACTGCGTAAGGTAAAACTTTCTCTACATCTTGAGCCATTAATCCGTAAGATGTTTTATTTTGCAGATGCTCAGGTGCATCCTTAGTAAATGTAAATATATACCCGTTTAAGCTTTTAATTTTTTTAATTGGCTCATTAATAAGTTCAATATCTTTTTTAATTTTAATATCTGAGGGCGGTTGATAAGCAACAATATCATTTCTGCAAAATATTGTTCCCTGGACTGTTGTATTACTAGCAACAGTTAAAGTACCATTAAGCACTGCATTACCGGTTACTCCGAGATTACCTTGTACATCTGTAGATTTTTTTAAAAATATTTTTAATGGCGTAGCGGATAAAACTGCCCCGTCGATTGCAAAAGTAGGTGTAGCTAGAGTCTTATCAATTACTATTCCGTTATTACCAATATAATTTGCTAATTGAAATATTTTTTCAAATGACACAGATGTAAGGGTTGATGTATTAGTTCTACCTAATACATGATTGGGTTGAATGACCTGATCCACTGGTTCATATAAAAAATCTTTATTGTTAATTTTAACTGTATATGGATTCATTTGCGCCATATATGCGTTTGCAACACCATTAGATTTTATCTGTAATGGCGAGGCATATGTAGATTTTTGAAGTGTAATATTATCAACTGCATTAAATCCTATTTGTGCGGGTCCTACACCGCCTTGTTTAATTTGTAATTGTTTTAATGAATTGTATTGTAACTGCGTATCGTCTAAAAGCGGTGAAGCATCATACTTTACAAAATCTGAAGTAAGAGGAGGAAAAGATGTTACCCCTGTAAGAGCATAAATACCACGAGTATCTTTATCATAAATAAAATCTCCTAGTGCTGCCCCCTTGGAATTAAACTTATTAAGAGCCTCGGTAGAAAATCCATTAGTAGATGTACCAAAAAAGGTATTAACAACACCAATATTTTGAACCCCAACCGGCCACCCCCCGTAAACAGAGCCATCACCTATAAAAACTCTTTTTGTATCTATACAGAACCCAGGCTCACCGGTGCTAAATAAAATGCCAGTCGTATTGGACGTACGTCTTTGTACATCTGTACCCTGTCTAAATTGAATTTTTGTAACTATATCAGACATATTAAAATCTTAATTATTTATGATTTTATGCTATTAAACAACAATAAATAATTATTGTGAAAAAGATGTATTCTGCTGTGCTTCATGGTAAGAATGCTATTAATGTTTTTGATGTTCTAAAGGGTATAAAAACTTATAGTATTAGCTTAGGGTCTGTAGAAGTTATTAATGGACCCATAGTTACACAAGATAAAATGACTATTGTTGTCAAAGAAAAATCAGGACTTTCTAGAGGTAAAGTTTATAGTTTACCAAAAGGTATTTTACTATATTCTTTTCAAGTAAAATAAATAATTTTATGCCGAAACGCAACATCCACAATACAGCAGTAATAAAAAAGCTTCAAGAAGAAGTTAAAGAAGTATATAAAACTGTTTATCAAGGCAATGGTAAGCCGGCAATAGTAACACAGCTTTCTGATTTACAGGGTAGAATAAAATCACACCACGAGCAAATGGATACTAAAGTAAATCACGTTTATGAAAAAATTGAAAGCCTGGAAACCGAAATTGAACTTAAATTTAAAAACATTACCGATATTGTCACCGAAAGATTTAATAATATATCTGCACAAATCGCTAGTGAATTTGGTCGTAAACAAGCAGAAAAAACGAGCATATGGAATTTTAAAACGGCTATAACCACAACTATATTAGCCTCATGTACCTCAGTATTTGTATTGTTATTATCGGAATTTATAAAAAGAATAAATGGTTGATAAAGCATAGAACGTTCGTATAATACGTTCATGACCATGTTAGACATTGAATTAGTAAATGAGCCTTTAGATATAGACTCCTTTTCTTACTTAAATGATGTGGATTACCCCGCTTGTATTCTAGGTTTTCAATTAAAAAATTTGTACGATCAAAAAAGATTAATTCTTAATAAAGATTATAAGCCAGTAGATGTTATTCACCTTGTACCCAATGATGCAGTGTTACCTAAATTTTTTAGAGGTATTAATATACCAATAAAGAGGGAATTTTTACCCCTTATAAGTCATCTTGATTTATTAGGCACACAAAATATTGCTCCTATTAATATTGAAAATTACAAAAATATTTTAAAAAATTATAATTTAAGTTGTGATAATTGTTATGCATATTTGAACAAAGGTATATATCCAATTGATAGTGAGTGCTTAAATATGATTTCTTCTACAAGCCTCACTCAAGATGAACTTTATGATAAAGCTTTAATTCATGAAATTTCAGTATTTCAAAGCTTTGGTTATTTTGTTATTTATATTTTGAGCAATAAAAATGTATATAAAACACCAACAAAAAATTATTTACATGCCGTCGTAAAAAAGTATAATTCTCTGTAAAGAGATAATAAATACTTTTTTGTTTTCTTAGTTATGAGTACACAAATATTTGTTAAAAAGCGTAATGGGCAATCAGAAAAATTTAATATTGAAAAGATTAATAAAGTTATTTCTTGGGCAGTAGAAGGAATAAGCGGGGTAAGTTTATCTGAAGTAGAAATTAATTCTAAGCTTAACATTGTAGAAAATATTTCTACTCGCGATATTCATCAAGTTTTAATTGAATCGGCCGCAAATTTAATTTCTTTAGAAAAGCCAAATTATCAATATGTAGCCGGCCGGCTCTTAAATTATCAGCTGAGAAAAGATGTATGGGGCGGAAAACATTCACCACGCTTACTTGATGTAATAAATTTAGGGCTAAGAAAGGAGATTTACGATTCAATTATTATAGAAAAGTATACGGAAGATGAAATTAATAAAATCGGTGAGTATTTAGACCATGATCGTGATTTTATTTTTACGTATGCTGGTATAAAACAGCTTTGTGACAAATATTTAATAAAAAATAGAGTAACCGGAAAAATTTTTGAAACACCTCAATTTGCATATGTGTTAATAGCAATGTATGCATTTATGAATTATTCTGCTGTTACACGCCTTGAGTATGTAAGACGGTTTTATAATGCAATTTCAAAGCACAAAATTAATCTTCCTACCCCTATTATGGCAGGTGTTAGATCTCGCTCTAGAAGCTATGCAAGCTGTTGCTTAATTGGAATTGATGACACTAAGGAGTCTATTGCGGCATCTGGAACGGCTGTATCTATTGCTACAGCTTCAAGATGCGGGATTGGTATTGATGTTTCTAAAATTAGAGCTATTGGCTCATCGGTAAATAACGGAGAAGTTGTACACACCGGCTTAATTCCTTTTTTAAAAATTTATGAAGCTTCCGTTAAAGCGTGGCAACAAAATGGGTTAAGAGGCGGTTCTGCTACTGTAAATGTTCAGTGGTGGCATTATGAAATTGATGATATTGTTGTATTAAAAAACAATGCAGGTACAGATGATAATAGAGTCCGTAAATTAGATTATACTGTTGGAATGTCTAAGTTATTTTATGATAGAGTAATTAAAAATGAAAATGTTACATTGTTTAGCCCCGGCGAGGTACCTCATCTTTACGAGGCCTGGGGTACCTCTAAATTTAATAAAATATATGAAGAGTGCGAGACAGATAAAAAAATAAAAATTAAAAAGAAGATATCTGCAAGAAAATTATTTTCCCTTATAATTAAAGAAAGAGTTGAAACAGGAAGAATTTATATTTTAAATGTAGATACAGCTAATGAGCACACTCCGTGGTTGGATAAGGTAACGATGAGTAATCTCTGCACAGAAGTTATTCATCCTACTATACCTTTAACTGATTTTAATGATACGGATGGCGAGATCGGTATGTGTATTCTTTCTGCTATTAATATGCTCGAAATAAAAGATTGGAAAGATCTAGAAAAAACTTGTGATCTTGCAGTTAGATTTTTAGAAGAAATAATTGACATACAGCATTATTTTAATAAAGCAGCAGAAAATTTTGCTAAAAAAAGAAGAAGTTTAGGCATAGGAATTACTAATCTTGCCGCTTTTTTAGCAAAGCATCAAGCTTCTTATAATTCGAAACAAGCACTAATAATAGTAGATGAATGGATGGAACATTTTCAATATTATCTTCTTTCTTCCAGTAACAAATTAGCTAAAGAAAAAGGTAGGTGTGAAAAGTTTGATCGAACAAAATATTCAAAAGGAACTTTACCAATAGATACATACAAGAAAAATGTAGATGGGGTATTAAAAAGAAAATTGTCTTTAGATTGGAAAACATTGCGTGAACAAATTAAAGAATATGGTTTAAGACATTCTACCCTCTCTTGCTGTATGCCTTGTGAGTCGAGCTCAGTCATTCAAAGCTCTACTAATGGTATTGAGCCAATAAGATCACTTATTACGTTTAAGATGTCAAAAATGGGAAAACTACCCGTACTGGCCCCCGGTATTGGTAAATATGATTCCCATTATGACTATGCTTTTAATTTTATAGATAATACCGGTATTATTAATTTAAACGCCGTTATCCAGAAATATCTAGATATGGCTATATCAACAAACATTTATTATAACTATAATCATTATGAAAATAATGTATTACCAGATAGTAAGGTAATGAAAGAGATAATGTATGCTTACAGTCTGGGTCTGTTAAGTTTATATTATAATAATACAGATGATGGTGATAAAGAGCAATTAATGAATCAAAAAGAAGATAGAGATTGCTCTAGTGGTGCCTGTAAGCTATAATAAATATTATTATGAAGTCTGTTTTAAATATAAAAAATATAGACCATACCAAACAACCTATATTTTTTGGAGAAGACTTAAATTTACAGAGATACGATAAATTTAAATACCCCACATTTTTTGAATTGTTTAAAAAACAGGAAGAATTTTTCTGGTGGCCTCATGAAATATCTTTACAGAAAGATAGAAGCGATTATAAAGAATTAAAAGGCGAAGAGAGGTTTGTTTTTGATACTAATTTAAAGTTTCAAACGCTAGGGGATAGTATGTTATCTCGCTCTATACATTCATTAAAGGATTATGTTTCTAATCCTGAATTAGAAATATGTATGAATACATGGCAGCGATTTGAGGGTATTCATAGTTATTCCTATTCCTATCTTCTTAATAATGTACATCCGGATGCTTCTAAATTTTTTGATAGTATAATGGAAGATAAAGAAATTGTAACAAGAGCTGAATTAATTAGAAATAATTTTGATAAAATATTAGGAGATGAATCTAAAAAAGACTTAAAACAAAAAATCTTTGATTGTATATTATCGGTTAACGTAATGGAAGGATTAGTTTTCTACATTTCTTTTGCTTGTTCTTTTTATTTTGGTTATAGAGGTAAAATGGAGGGTAATGCAAAAATTATAAAATTTATTCAAAGAGATGAAGCTTTGCATTTTGCTATTACACAAAATTTAATAAAAATTTTACGCGATCAAAACGACGAAGGGTTTACTTCAATAGTTAAGAAAAGCGAAGATAAAATTTACGCGTTTTATGAACAAGCTGCTAAAAATGAAATAGAATGGGCTCAATACTTATTTAGTAAAGGTTCTTTATTAGGATTAAATGCAGATGTTTTAGGTGATTATTCTAAGTGGTTGTGTGATAACCGTTTGCGCTCTTTAGGGTATAAGAAGATTTTTAACCAAAAAGAAAACCCTATATCGGGTTGGTTAGATAGTTATCTAGATAGCAGTAAAGTACAGGTTGCTCCTCAAGAAACAGAAATTTCTGCTTACAAAATTGGTGCAAGAAATACTAACATTACAGAAGATGATTTTGCTAATGTAAAGTTATGATTTATAATTCAACTATAAATACGTTATCAGAAGAAGAACTATCTATTTTATTTTTAATAAGCGATAAATTTTTATCACCACTTAACATTGATACTACTATACATTTTGTAAAAATGTTAAAAATTGATGTAGTGTGCCTTATAATTGATGTCTTAAAGCCTCAAGCTCAGGAACAATTTCAAAATATTTTTGATTCACTTAAAAAAAAGCTCACCGAATAATATAAATAAAATTTAGAAGGAGTAATGTACATCGTACACTAGGGGTGGGACGGTGGGCGCCGCGTAGGCGACTAGTGTATTTTAGTGAAAAAGAGAATAAATATCTTTGTATGGCGCCTTTATCGTCATTAAATGCAGAGCTTAAAAATTCTGCTCTTTATAGAGAGTTTTTAGCTGAAAGAGAAGAAATTCTAAGAAACAAATGGTTTATGTCTGAACGCGAAGGAAATGATGTAGGGTTTGAAAGAGCATTAATCGACTGGGTTTATAAGCATAGAAGCGGATGGAAAAAAACTAGATAATTACTTTGGTCCTGCGGAGGGAGGTTCGGCGTTTATAGCAGCATATTGACCTGAAATTACTTCTCTTGCTTCAAAATTAGTTTTTGTAAGAGTGGAAGACACTCCTTTAAATTTATGACTATGGGCGGGGCTTAGAACGCTATCAGGATCAGCACCGGTACCGTAAATTAAAAATGGAAGCTGGCTTGCAGTGGCAGATCCACCTATACTATCGATACCAAAAGATACAGAGGTTGCACCAATTCCAGCACCGTATACAGGTAAATTAGTTATAGCTTTAATGTCTTTGCCGTCACCATCAAGAGCTAATATAGTACCTACCTTTATAAATCCTACTATTTGTGTTGTAGGTATAAACCCTTTACCTATAAGCATACCCTCAATTGGAGTGCTATATACAATTTGTTGTTCTGTGTTCTGCACGTCTGTGGGAATCGTTATATGATTAGCAGTTAATTCGCCTTCGACATGCATACCACCAGCTACTAATAGGTTGTTAGTAACACCTAGCGAGCCTTCAACAACAACTTGTTTACCCTCACGTTGCCTAATACTAACTACATCTCCTACTAACGACAGTCTTTTACCCCCGTCAATATTAACTTCTAATTCACTAGAAACATTAACTTGTTCACCCGCGATGTTAGTTATGGCACCGCTTATAGTAACTGGCCCATATGATTTTACACTAACACCACCTGCTCCAACCATTACGTTGTAACGGTTACAAACGTTAAGCGTATAGTTACCACCCGGCAGATCATCCACATGAACTAGTTCTACTAACGGTGTAGGTGTTCTATTATAAAAAGTACCATATTTACCCACTTGTACTTCAGAAATATACATTTTACCGAACATATCTACTCTAATTGAACCGAAATCATTCATTACAGTACCTATAGTTTCAATTTTATGCTTTGTTATTTCGATAATTTCACTTCCACCTATACCTAATGTTTTTTCTATTTTAGCTAAATCTTTAATTTTACTTTTAATAAGATTTTGTAAATTTTGCTTTTGAGGTTCTGCTGGCCATGAACCGCCTTGAGAGCTTGGATTAACGCCTCTCTTTTGAGGATTACTTTTATTTACATCATTAGGGTTACATGCAGGACACGGTACACCAAAAATATATCCCGGTCCGGTTTGAGCTGTAGAACCGTCTATAGAGCCACCTAAATCGTCTACAGGAGATGCAACCAAAGGTGTACCTAAATTACCTAAAAATTTCATACTTTGCTGTATACCGTTTGGCGAAAAAGTATTTCCAAAAGGAAAGTCTCCCTTTACATTAGTTGTACCGCCTAGCATCCCAAGATCAAAACTGCTTTGATAAGAATTATTAACTGTAAAATAACTTGTTGAACTGGTATTACAAACTGGGCAAGGATTATTTAAAGACCCGTTAGCTTTTTTTTGCTTAGAAGATGTTAACCTTAAGCCGCCAATTGTAGAAGCTGTATCCGCTCTTTGAATATCGAAAAGCTGTTTCACATCAGCTATTTCTGAAACTAAATTCTTCCACTGAAGACATGCTTCTCTATCTAAATTACCTACCTTTCTATAAACATCTCCTTTTGTTACTTGATCATAATCTAATTGAGTAAATTCATTTCTTGTCCCCCTTACTGTTAAAAATTGATCATTTAAAACTAATTTTTGATCATTATTAGTAGCTAATTCAATATTTGTAAAATTATTAAATTCTTTAAAAGAACCTGAATAATGTGTAAGCTTTAATATTTCTCTATTGTCCGTATTTACAAAAGCTATAGTTCCACCCTTTTGGTTTATAACATATTTGTTTCGATAAGTTTCTGTATTAATATCATAATTTTCATTATCAAGATTGGAAATATTTTCGTACGCGCCTGGATAATCTAAACTAGTACTTGTTGTAGATAATTCTGAAGAAGAAGTACTATCGAATATACCTTGCCAGTCACTAGCTCCAAAAGAGCTTCCAAATACAACCGGTTTTAAGGGATCTCCGTTATTAAAAAATACCCAAACGTGCGCACCTACATTTAAAACAGGAAATGACCCGCGAGCACAATTACTGTAGCATTCCGGGGTATAATTAAAACTGTATTTGTTTGCATTGTTAACATTCGTCTCCCCGGGATTACTAAATGCATCTTTAAGTTTATAATAGGAAATATCAAACAAGTTACCCGGTTTTTCGCCAATATTATCTTGATTTTGTGAATATTGAGTAAGCTGAGATTGATCAATATCTGAATTTGTTGGACTATTGTATGTGCTGTTTAAATTACTACTATCACTGACAGTGCCAGTGTTCTTAAAAGCATTATATCTACCACTACTCGATTCTCCTGCTAGAGGTACAGAAAGCTCGGCCCACGGTAAAATTTTCTTAAGGTCGTCTATAATGTTAGATAAATCGCTATTAACATTCTTTCCTAAAAATTTAAACTTTTTATCTGCATTGTTTTCTGTCCAGTTCTTATAAACAGATGGTGATATATGAGGTACAAATACCTTGACTCTACCCCTTTTTAGGGGATCATTATTTTGAATAATTATGCCCAAATAATTACCGTGAAACGTAGGATAATTCATTGTTGATTATATCTATATTTACATTTATAATACTATTATGCTAATAAAAGTATCTCACGAATCTCCTATTTCTATACTAGAACAATCCAAAGGCTACAATGATTTTGATTATGCATTAGTTCATTTATTTGAAAAATATCCAGCTTATTTAAATTTTTTTAAAGCTTCGAAATCAATATATAATAGAGAAATTTTACTAGACAACTCAATATTTGAATTAGGTAGAGCTTTTGATCCGCAAAAATTTTATGATGCAGCTAAAGATTTGCAGCCAAATATGTTTATTGTACCAGACGTTTTAGAGGATGCAGGCGGTACAATTAATAGCTTTAAATCATTTTCACCAGCTAAGAACTCTTTAAAGGATAGCTTCACTACTAAAGCTATAGGAGCAGTACAAGGAAAATGCTGGCAAGATTTACGAGATTGTTATAGGTTTATGACAGATGAGGCAGATATGATAGCCATAAGCTTTGATTTTAGTTATTACCAAACAACCGGTGAGGGAAGAACAACCTTGGAGAGATTTTGTACAGGTCGTCAAAGATTTATAATGGACCTTATAAATAATAATGTATGGGATTGGAGCAAGCCTCACCATCTTTTAGGCTGCTCATTAGCAAAAGAGTTTCGTTATTATGTCAATAACAACATTTACAATATTGTTAGTGTTGATACTAGTAATCCAGTTGTTGCCGCTATTCATGGATTAAAATATGATGCAGAGTATGGTTTGCAAAACAAACCAACTACAAAGCTAGCTGATCTTATTGAGCATCAATTTACACCCGATCAGGTTGAAATATTAAACTATAACCTTAAAATGTTTAGAAAAATTATATATAGATGAGACCCTGGGTAGCTTTTTTTTCACAAACAGGTACAGAAATTAATAATATTTGTAATGGATTACAAATATATCCAGATGCTATTATAACAAATAGACATACAACAGAAGGAATAAATCAAAATCTTATTAATACCACAACATTTAGAGAACATAAACTAAATCGAACAATTTGGTATATGCTTCCTAATAAACCTACATTAGAAAGTTATAAAGAAATTTTATCTCATTTTAATAACCCGGTAATTACTCTTCACGGTTATTTGAGAATTATACCAAAAGAAATTTGTGGGAAATATGAAATTTATAACCTACATCCCGGTCTTATTGATAAATATCCTTCTCTTAAAGGATTTAATCCCCAGGTGAAAGCGTTTACAGAGGGCTATAAGATAGCTGGGTGTGTTATTCATAGAGTGGTACCTGAAGTTGATGCAGGGGAAATTCTCCTCAGTCAGGGAGTAAGTATAGAGGGGTTAAATCTTCACGGTGTATATGAAGCGCTTCACGATACAGCACTTGATTTATGGAAAAGCTTTTTTAATGCATATAAAATTTTAGAAGAATAAAATGGATATTTCTTTACATTATGAGAATGTATTTCTCAAGCCTAACTATAATTCAGTCAAGACGAGATCTGAAATAGATACAGATGTTAATTTTTTAGGTAAAGTATTCTGTCTTCCCGTAATACCCGCTAATATGAAATGTTGTGTTGATTTTGATGTATGTCAAATACTAGATTCAAAATATTATTTTTATATTATGCATAGATTTGAACATGATATATTTGCGTTTGTTAAAGATGCAAATGAATGTAATTTTAATATTGTGTCAATCAGTGTAGGTATTCAGGAAAAAGATAAAGCTTTAATAGCAAACATAGCTAAGCATAATTTTAGAGTAGACTATTTAACGATTGATGTTGCACACGGTCATCATTCTAAAGTTGCTGATCAAGTTAAATTTATTAAAGATACCCTAGTAAATACTAATGTTATTGCAGGTAACGTTGCAACGCGTAAGGGTGTTGAATATCTCACGGCTGCTGGTGCAGATGCTGTTAAGGTAGGTATAGGCGGAGGATATGCTTGTACAACAAAAGATAAAACTGGGTTTACCTATCCGATGTTTAGCTGTATTATGGAATGTGCAGAGTCTGCAACTGTACCTATAATAGCTGATGGGGGTGTGCGTTGTAATGGAGATATTGCTAAAGCATTAGTAGCAGGAGCCAAAATGGTTATGTGCGGGTCAATTTTTGCCGCTTGCTCGGATAGCCCTGCTCCAGTAGTTAAGGATGCCTCGGGAAGAAGATTTAAACAATACTATGGGTCAGCAAGTATACACAATAAGATTGATAAAAAGAATATTGAAGGTACAATGAAGCTTATGGATACAGATACTTTTACTTATGGAGAAAAAATGTTAGAGATAATTCAAGACCTACAGAGCGCAATTAGTTATGCAGGGGGTTGCAATCTTAAGGCGTTAAATTTAAATAGCGTGGGTTACGGAGTAAGAATTTGAATCCTGAAGATGTAGTAAAAAGTGTAGAAGCAGCGTACCCGGAGACGTGTGAAGAATTTAAAAAAATTCAACGCGAACAATATGAAACATTTTGTAAGAAGCAATTTGACTATGGTCCCCATAATATTAGCCTGGGATCCGATCTACATAAAAAAGAAGACATAGTAGCCTCTGTATCTGCAATTGTTGTCCGTTTAAATGATAAAATACAGCGACTAATAAATTTAGTTCTTCGTAAAAAGACTTTTGAGTCTGCTAATGAACCTATTTTTGATGCTTTTAGCGATACGTCCGTTTATTGTATTATTGCAGAGATCGTCAAAAGAAAAAAGTGGTGTAAGTAGTAATTTAGTATATAATAGAATATTGAACATTACATTTACAGGGCCGCAGTGTTCGGGTAAGACTACTCTATTAAAGCAAATGAAGCAGACGAGAGGTATTATGGATCAGTTTTTTTATATTGATGAGGTCACTAGATTAGTAAAAAGAGAGTTTA
>Ga0194133_10007791_pt1 | contig 12712 bp, 14 predicted proteins | sample TA2KigOf40mmetaG_FD_155448 | JGI IMG/M metagenome (GOLD analysis project Ga0194133, IMG submission 155448) | Freshwater microbial communities from Lake Tanganyika, Tanzania - TA2015055 Kigoma Offshore 40m | ecosystem: Environmental > Aquatic > Freshwater > Lake | place: Tanzania: Lake...
GGTCGCTGGTCTCATAAGGGTTTACCAAGCCCACCTTCATATACATGTTACCGCCGATGAGCGGCCCAGTGTGGCAGGTGGTGCAACCGGTCTTGAGAAAGAGCTCAGCCCCCTTGAGTTCCTGCGCGTTGAGCGACGTGTCGTTACCTTTGAGCAGGTCATCAAACCGATCGTGTGTGACCAGCGTCCGCTCAAAGGCCGCGATAGCGCGCGCCAGATTGTCGTAGGTGAGTTGGTCGCCGCCGGCAGTAAAGGCCTTAGCAAAAAGCGGCGGATAATCGCTGGTGGCCTTGAGTTTTTTGATTACCTCGGCCTCGCTGGGCATGGCCATTTCCCCGGGATTGAGGATGGGACCCTTGGCCTGCGCGACGAGATCAGCAGCGCGGCCGTCCCAAAACTGAGCAAACTGAAAACCAGCGTTGAGGGACGTAGGTGAATTGCGCCCACCGCGCTTGCCAAAAGCTCCGGGGGAAGTTGGCTCGTTATCCACGCCCGCGCCCTTGCCCTCGATGTTGTGGCAGGAATTGCAAGACTGCGAATTGTTGGCGGACAAGCGTTTGTCGAGGTAGAGCTTCTTGCCCAACGAGACGAGCGCGGGAGTATCGTTTTCTGCGCCGGGCGGTTTGTCGGGCAGCGGAACGATGAGGGCCGCCTTGGCGGACGCGCGCACATCGGCTGCTCCTGCCGCACCAGCGGACGCCGGGATGAGGACAGAAATTGCAGAGGCAACCAGACAAAGGGATTGAACTGTGAATTTGTGCATATTTATTTTGGCAGAGTGTCTGACGCCGCGATTCAAATTAGATTCGGTTTCAGTTTAGAAAAAGTGCCTTGAAGCAGGCCAATGGCAAACTGATTTATGGCATGACAAGGCGGTAGAAACAAAAAACCCCTGCCGGTTACCCGGCAGGGGGTGTTACTGAGCGAGGCTCAGATTAGAACTTGTAAACCAAGCTCAACGCAACCAGGTGGGCGTTATTGAGACCCCCAGCGGCGACGCCACTGTTCACATTGCCCGGGAGATGGGCACCAGCACTGCAGTCGTGATCCCAGCGATACTCGAGGCGGCTAAGAACATTGGCCCAGAGCTGATAATCAAGGGTGATGGTGGTGGCGAGGATTTCTGCAGCACCCATGCCAGCAACGTTAGCTGCACCTCTTGTAGCTTGTCCTACAGCACCACCGAGAGCGAGTCCGACACCATTATCGAAGTATTCAATACGGGTATTGAGCGATAGCTTCTCGATGCCAACGTTTTTGAACGTCAGGTAAGCAGCCAGAGAGGTAGTATCGGCTGCATTGTCATTGCGGATGGTGTCGTAAGCGAGCCCGAGTTTGATGCTCTCCCAGAAAGTCGGGAGCGTGCCGCTCACGTGAATGTTTTGGAAACTTGTTGCATTGGCAGCAGCGGCGCCAGTCTGTCCAGTGACGACGCCGGCGTTGAGCGTGGCGCCCTTAAGGAAGCCAAAGCTGTCCGGTGCGGTGAGACTCACGCTGCCCAGGTAGGTCTTTTGTGATTGAACGGTGCGGCGGAGGCCAAGACCAGTGTCTTGAGCGTTAACGACACCACCCTGGATGCTCATTACGTCGTTCACCTTGTAGCTGGCCAAGATGCCCTCGTGCTGGAAGGGGCCAACGGTGTAGGCATAGCTGCGGCTGTAGTTCGGATTGTCAGCGCTGTTATTGCCTTCGTAACCAACGATGGTGTTGAAGGTGCCGACCTTGACGGTGAGACCATTGCCCACAGGGACGTTCAAGGCGATGTAGCCCTGAGCGAGCGAAATATTGCCCGCCGTGCTCGCACCGCCGCCCAGCGTGTTGCCGAGCACAGCAGCATCTGGACCCATCCAAATTTCAGCGAGGTAACCGGCAGACCATTCACCCTCATCAAGGGGCTTCTGAATGGTGAGTTGGATTACGTCCAGGTTAAAACCATCGCCCTTGCGAGCGAGGTAGGATGAACCTTGACCGGCAGCGAAGCCAGTGGATTGTCCGGGGTTCCAGTGAACCGACGTGCTGACATAACCGCTGATTTGCGTGCCGGAGACGGCCGTGAGCAATTGATTTGCCGGCTTTTCTTCCGCTTGAGCAACCGCGCCGAAGCTGATCACGCCTGCGGCGGCCAGCCCCATTGTCCATTGATTGACTTTCATTTTATTAGTTCCTCTTTCGAGTTGTTGACTGTTTGTTTCTTTGCGTTTTGCTTGCGGGCAAAAACCGTTTGCCCACACACCAAGAACGGTGCATTGAGGAGGAAATTAGCAATCAGCCGGGGTTTGGCAACTGTTTTTTTTTTGTTTTTTTTACCCCCCCCCACCGGCGGGGCAAAAGGTTGCGTCCAGGGGAGATCACTTGGCTGGCTTGGAGGGGGGCTTTTCCTTGAAAGTCGAGCGCAGCAGCCAATGGCGCTTGAGGCCCTGCACCAAGTCGTCCGTGTGGATGATGGCGGAGGAAATCTCGGTCAGCAGGTTGGTGTTGGCGGCCACTTGGGCATTCAGATTGCTGGTGAGGTTGGCGAGGTTGGATAGCGAAAGGTCCAAGTTCAGGGCGAGCTTGGTGAAGTTGGTGTCGGCCTGAGCTAAGGTGCCGTCGGCGGTTTGCATGAGGCGGCGCGTCTCGGCGAGGGTGGAATTCGCGTTGCTAAAGGTGGTGCGGGCCTCGGCCAGCGTGGCGCGGACCGAGGCCAGCGTTTGATCGGCAGAGGTGTTCAGGTTCGTCGGTAGCAGCCAGGTGCCGAGCGAGCCGGCGGGGTTGGTAAGGTTGGCGGTGATGCGGTGAACGTTCGCGCTGACGGGGTGGAAACTGGCAACCAGGTGGTTGGCATTGCTGGCGATGGGCTGCAGCTCAGCGATGCGCGTGTCGAGGTTTGAGAGGGTGCGCGTGGTGGTGGCCAGCAGCGCGACGACTTGGTTGGTGAGGCTCAGAATGTTGGGCAAGGCGGCCTCAGCCTGCGTGACGAGCTTTTCCGCACGCTGAGCGAGAGCGGGCGATTCGTTGGCGATGATGTGATACGGCGGGGAACCGGCGGACCAGTTGGTGTAAGTGGCGGCCGGTTCGTGCCAGATCCGGGTGATGAGCTTGCCTTTTATCTCGTAGGCGGCGCGCAAGTTCTTCTTGGAGCCGTCCGAGTTGGTATAGCCGTTCCAGCCGCCGGGCATGATCTCCAAATAACGCCCACTGAGCAGATCCGCGCCCACGCGCACGCGCGAATCATTCCAGATGTAACCAATGGAGTGGCTGCGGACGATGAATTCCACATACACGAAATGTCCTTCGTAGTATTCGCCGGAGTCCGGCGGCACCGGGCGGATGCGCGTGATCTCACCGGCATCAAAGCCCATCAGCTTGATCTTGTCGCCCTCCTTGAGGCCCGCCGCGCTGTCGACATAGGTGTAAAACGGCGCGCGCAAGTCGAACCAGCCCCGGTTTTCCGCCGTGTGATAGAGGTAATAGCCAAAGCCGGAGAGCAGCAGCACGGTGGCGAGGATGACAAACACGCCAACGGCGTGCTCCACGCGGCCGAGCCGGGTGCGGAGTTGCGGGGTGAGGTCTTGCAGTGCCATGGCTAATTAGGGGACGGAGATGTTTGTGCGGCGCTCATGCAGCCAGAAATTCGCGGATAGTGGATTCCTCGCTGGCGATTAGTTCCGTGCGTCCGCCCAACGACAACCACCGACGGCCTTGCAACAAGGCGAACTGTCGCGCTTGGTCGCGCCACAAGCGCAAGTCATCCGTCGTGGCCACGATGGCAAGTGGACGTCCGCCCAGCCAGGCGTGGCCGGCGTTGAACGCGGCCAACGTGTCGAGCCACCAACGGACCTGGCGCGGGTCAAGGCCGGCCAATGGGTTGTCTAGCAACAGCACTTCGGGCCGAAGCACGAGCGCGCGGGCGAGGGCGACGCGCTGTCGCCATCCGCGATTAAGCTGGCCCGCCAGCTGCGGCGCGGAGTCCGCCAGGCCCGTGAGCGCCAGCACGGTCTCGACGGCCTCGTTGGTTTCCTCGGCCGGGCAGTTGCGATGATAGCGCAGGGGCAGCGCGATGTTCTCCCGCACGGTCATCTGCGGGAACAGCCGCCCGCCGTTTTCAAACACCACGCCAATCCGCAGCCGTGCCGCCACCAACTCCGGTTGCGTCATCACCGTGATGTCCTCACCAAAGAGCAAATGCTGCCCGCCTGACGGATGCTGCAAGCCGGCCACCGTCGTCAGCCAATCGCTTTTTCCCGACCAATGCCAGCCGCCGACCGCCCAATATTCGCCCGGCCGCAACTGCCAACTTACCCGCTCAACCAGGGCCACGTCAGGCTCCAGCACGGCTGCAATGTCCGCCTGCACCAACTCGATTAGCGGCGCAGCAGCATCGATGGAGGCAGGCGTATTCACATCACAACATAGACCAAGATGAACAAGGCGTCCGCCGCCACACAACCCGCCACGCTCTGCGCCACCGCGCGCGTGGTCGCATCGGACACATCCTCCAACCGCAACGGTTGCGCCAGCCCTTGAAAACAGGTCACCGTCGCGATGATTGCCCCGAACGTCGCCGTTTTCAACGCGAGCAACGCGAAATCCTCCCACCGCAAAGCGCGGGCGATTTGGTTGAAGTAATCTCCCGGCGTCAACGGCACATCTTGGAGAAAAATGAACAGGTAACCGCTGAACACCGCCACCAAGATCAAATACACCGTCAGCGAGAAAATCGCCGCCGCCAACCCTATCACGCGCGGCATCACCAAGTAATGCACGGGGTCAATGCCCAATGCCTCTAGGGCTTCCACCTCGCCCTGTGCACGGCTGAGGCCCAACTCCACCACGATGGCCGTACCCACGCGCGCCAACACCAACAGGGCCGTCGCCAAGGGCCCCAGCTCTCGAATCAGCACGGTCACCATCACTGTCCCCGCATATTGCTCTGCCCCAACGCGTTGCAACAGCGAAACTGTCTGCGCTACGATCACCAACCCCAGTGCCAACCCGAAAAACACCACACCCGGCAGCAGCCGAACGCCGGCGCGGTCAATTTGCGTGCGGATGAGCGGGTGTGTGACCCGCCACGCCGCGTTGAACTTGGTAAACGTGACGCCAAGGGTGATAAGCGCGAACGCGCCGACGCCCTGAATGGTTTGCAGCAGCCGGAAAATCTGCTGCCCCACGAAGTTGAGGTAACTGCGGGGCAGTGCCAGCCCGCTTGCCTGTAGCGGCGGTGCGGCGGGCTTGGCGGAGTCTTGATCCACGCGCACAGCTTAGGCGGCGCGGGAAGCGGGGGACAACGAGATTTTGCGTGGCCAGAAAATCCCCAGCGGAAAGCGCCAGCCATGGCACGGGAGACTCGCTGGGCGCTAGGACGATTGGCACACTCCGCACCTCGCTCAGTAATCCTTCAACGCTCCCTTGCGCAGCGCGTCCTTCTCTGGCTCGGGCAGCCCCCGGTTGTAGCGGTAAATCGAATCCTCAAAGTCACCATAAAGCGGGTTCGGCAGCACGATGAAGCGTCGACCAAATTCCTTCGCCAGCCGGTCCACCTCGGCAATGCGCGTGGCCGCATCCTTTCCATCGAAGGCTTCGCTGAAATCATTTAGATTATCGCCCAGCAACAGCACGATCTCGTACGTCGCGCTGACCGCGGCACGGCGCTTGGCCTTGCTACCCTCGGTGGTGCGCAGCAACAGGTGCGCGTCGTCCGCATTGGGGAATCCCTTTGCCCGTAAATTCGCCAAGGTACCCGCCTGCTCTTCTATGCGGCGATTTGAAATGTAAAACACCTCCACCCCGCGCGCCGCGGCGTGCGTGAGAAACTCCACCGCCCCCGCCAGCGCCTCGGCACGGGCGAGATCCACCCACTGCCGCCACGTCGCGGGCGCGTAACTCTGCCGCGTCTTGACGAGCCGCGCCTGATACGGGCTGTTGTCGAGCACGGTTTCATCCACATCCACGATCACGGCGCGTTTCTTGGGCGCAGGATTCGCCTTCAACTCCTCGTCCAGCACGCGGCGCGCGAGGTTAAAGGCCTGGTGACACAGCGCGCGATATTCACCCGAACGCTGCACCCACAGCACGGCTTGTACGGTGTGTTCGTTAGTCGGGTAGCTGGTGGTGGGCGGGGAGGGGGCAAGTTGTGGCGGGGGGCTGGGCCGAGGACATATGCAGGCCGTCAACGCGCCAGCCAGAAGCGCAAGAACCAAAGCGCGCGAGAAAAGGGTGCCCCTCATTGGTTCACTTGCGTTGGTGAGACAGAAACCATTCATAGAGCTTCGGCTGGTTGTAGGTCACCGTCCACGAATCATGGCCCGCCTCGGGATAGACCGTGAGTTGCACGTCCTTCAGCCCGATTCTTTTGAGCAACGCAGCCAAGCGCTCAGATTCCGAGAGCAACACCACCGGGTCTTTCGCACCGTGAAACGCCCAGACCGGCGTGGCCCGCAGCGCCGCCGCCTTACCGCGCGCGGGCAAGAGAAAATCAATCGTGTTGCCGCCGCCACAAATGGGCGCAACGGCCGCAAAGCGCTCCGGGGCCTTCGCCAGCAGCGCCCAAGCGCCGTAGCCGCCCATGCTTAGGCCGGTCAGGTATACGCGGTTCGCATCGACCTGGTGCGCCGCGAGCACGCTGTCGAGCAGGCCGAGGACCGCGTCGCAGTCCCAGGACTGGTCAGCGGGGCATTGCGGCGAGACGACAATGAACTTCTCCGCGAGCAACATGGTCGCCGCCTCGCGATCCGCGCGGGCAGCGTCGGGCTCGTTCTTTGGCGCAGACGGATTCTTCTTCACCAGCTTGGGCGGGCCGTGGACGGAAACCTGCGCGAGGTTCGTGCCTCGCTCGCCGGAGCCATGGAGGAAGAGGATGAGTGGCCACCGCTTCGCCGCCTTTGCATCGTAGCCGGGCGGGAGGTAAAGCAAGTAGCTGAGTTCGGCCTGTCGACTAAACTGGCCGGAATATTTATGACGAGTTTGCATGAGTTCAGAATCGGGAGCCTGGGCGATGGCAGCGGTCGCGGCGGCGAACAAAAGCACGAAAACGAGCGAGCGCGAGAGGCGGTAAGGGCGGTGCGATGTCATAGGAACGGATGGAGTATGGCTACGCGCCGCAACCGAGGCAAGCCGCCGGCCTGCAAATGTCTTGTGACGTTGAAATGGGCCGCGTTACGTTGGGCGGGCATGACTGATGGTTTGGCAGACGCACCGGCGTGGTATTGCGTGCGGTCGCAGATCAAGCATGAGCACATTGCCGCCGGCCACCTGCGGCAGTTGCCCGGCCTGGAAGTGTTTTGCCCGCGTGTGCGTTTCCAGCGTGCGACCCGACGTGGCAAGGTGTGGTTCACTGAGGCGATGTTCCCGAATTACCTCTTCGCGCACTTCGCATTGCGAAACTTGCGCATCATCCAAGCCGCGCACGGCGTGGCGGGAGTAGTGCATTTCGGCAACCACTTCGCCCCGGTGCCCGACGAGGTCATCAGTGATTTACGCGAGCACTTGGATGAAACCGACCTGAAAGTTTTCCCCGAGGCAGTTCAGCCCGGCGACGAGGTGGTCATCGCGGACGGCACGTTTATGGGCATCACGGCAGTGGTGCAACGACTCATGCCCGCGAAGGATCGTGTACGCGTGCTGCTCGAGTTTCTCGGCCGGCCCGTGGAAACCGAACTCGCTTCCGCCAGTCTCGTTAAAACCGGCGTCAACCCGCGCCTGGTCTAACCTCCTTATTCCTCATGGCCGTCCCGCTCTTTGACATCAAGCCCCAGAACCAAGCCCTCGCCGAGGATCTACAGGCCGCGTTCACGCGCGTGCTTGCATCCGGCCAGTTCATCCTCGGTCCCGAGGTACAGAACTTTGAGCGGCAATGCGCGGAATACCTCCAGGTGCGGCACGCACTGGGGATTTCCTCCGGCACGGACGCCATTCTGCTCGCGCTCATGGCGCTGGGGATTGGACCGGGCGACGAGGTAATCTGCCCGAGCTTCACGTTTTTCGCCACCGCTGGCTGCGTCGCACGCACCGGCGCAACCCCGGTCTTCTGCGACGTGCGAGCAGACACCTTCAACCTCGACGTGGCCGACGCCGCGCGCCGCATCACGCCGCGCACGAAGGCCATCATGCCGGTGCATCTGTACGGGCAAGCGGCGGACATGGCGGCCGTGAACGAACTCGCTTGCCGACATGGCCTTAAAGTTATCGAGGACGCTGCACAGGCAGTCGGGGCTACGCAAGGCGGCCAACACATCGGCAGCCTCGGTCACTGCGGCGCGTTTAGCTTTTTCCCGACCAAAAATCTTGGCGCGTTTGGCGATGCTGGCCTGTTTACGACGAACGATGACGCGCTCGCCGAGCACGCCCGGCTCCTGCGCATGCACGGGGCGTATCCGAAGTATTACCACCGGTGGATCGGAGGAAATTTCCGGCTCGACGCCGTGCACGCCGCATTATTGGCGGTCAAGCTGCCGCATCTGGACGGCTTTGCCCGGCGACGCGCGGCAAACGCGGCGCGTTACACGGAATATTTCGCCAAGCTGCCCAGCATCGGCGCACGGCTTATTCTCCCGGCAGCCCAGCCCGGCAATGGCCACACGTGGAATCAATACACGGTGCGCGTTCCCGGCGCGGGCCGGCGTGACGCGCTGCGCGACTGGCTCGCCGCGCGGCAAATCGGCACAGAGATTTACTACCCCGTGCCACTGCACGCGCAGGCGTGCTTCGCGGCACTCGGGCAGACCGACGCGGATCTGCCAGTGTCTGCACGGCTGGCGAGCGAGGCCTTGAGCATCCCCATTTTTCCCGAGTTGACCACAACTCAGCAAGACGAGGTGATCGGGGCAGTCACTGAGTTCATCGGGGCGGGGAGGTGAGGAACCTTCGCAGGCGAAAAGCGCAGGGCAGCATAGAAAGCCATGCACTCAGAGAGTGCGGATGTTGAGCAACGGGGCTGGCGCGCCGCAGCCGCAAAATCCCGCATAACTCATGAGTTCAAACTTCGCGCCCAGGGCCAGTGGCCCACTGAACGTCCGAGGCTGAAGCGAGAGCATTGGGCAAGCGTCAGTAAACCGAAGCAAAATTTTACCTACTCTCACCTATCCCCATCTATGACCATGCAATCCACATCGCAAATCTGCCCCGAGTGCTCCGCAAACGTCGCTCCCAGCTCGGGGCTTGCCCGTCGCGACTTCATCCGCGCGGTGGGCGTGATGGGCGGAGCGGCCCTGCTCCCGACCGGCGGGCAGGTGGCCCGTTCCACCCGACAGAGCACTGCATCGTTGGCTTAGCCGCCGGGATGCGCCCGCAACCAGGCAACTGTTTCCCGCACCCCATCTTCCAGTGAAACCAAAGGGGGCCCCAGGAGCGCCAAAGTTTTCTCCATCGGCACCAAATAGTCATCTGTCATGTTTCGAAAGCGTGCGGAATAGAGCGGAAATCCGCGCCCCGTCAACGCTTGGAAGACATCGCCGAACCGTGCGCCCGCCTGGAGCAGCAACCGCGGCAGGATCACCACTTCACGACCCCGGAGCGCCCGGGAAAAGGCGTTCACCCAATCCAACAGGCGAAGGTGTCCGTCCCCGATGTAGAGCACCTGCTGATGCACCTTCGCACTTCCCAGCAGAAGGATGGATTCCAACTGGTGGGCCACGCTCTTGGCGTAGCCAAATCCTTGCACACATTGATGGCCACTGGGATGCACGTAAAGCCCGCGCCGCATCATCCGAAATAAAGTGTCCCGATACCGCAGATGCCACGGTCCCCAGACCGTCGTGGGCCGGACGAGGGTCCAGACACACGGCAAGCCCGCAGCCCGCGTGGCCCGCTCCGTCATGACCTTGCTGACCCCATAGAGAGTATGCGGGTTGAAGTCCTCATCGTTCGCCGGCGTGTGGCCGGGGCGGCAGACATATTGCGTGGAGGTGATGATCGCCCGTTCCACAGAGGACGTGCCTTTGACCGCTCCAAGCAGATTGCGTGTGCCGGTGATGTTGACGGCGTAGGCCTCCTCCACCGAACCCCCTTCCGCCACATCAGCCCGGGCGGCGAGGTGGATGACCGCCTGAGGCTGCAACTCCGCAAACCGGCGGTTCAACGCAGTGGCGTCCATGATGTCGCAGGGGATGAACCGGTTGGTCTGCCGGGTGTCCAACGGTGTGGCGACGTCCAAATTAAACACTTCATGCCCGCGTGCCTGCAGCACCTCCACCAGAGTGGTGCCGATGAATCCCGAACCGCCCGTGACTAGTATCTTCATGCCTTTAGCTGGTCTTGGCCGGGCTGGTTGAGCCACCGCGCGGCGGCGCATGCCCGGCCAAACGGAAATAAAGCCGGCTCAGACTTGCAGGAAGGATCTTTTTGACCTCGGCGCGCAGAGACCACCAGCAAGCCTGCCACAGATAAACCGGGGTCAGAAAATGCCGACACTGACGCTGCCGCAGCACCAGCCAGAGCATCTCCTTGCCGAACTGGGCCAGCGCGGCCCCCTCGCGCATGCGGCGGGCGGCCTCCTGATGCTGCGGTTGGGCCAGATGATCCAGCATGGCCCGATAAATCACGAAGCGCTCGGCGGTGTTTTGCATCCCACGCCCAGAATAGCTGGTCGAATCCTTGGTGAACTCCCCCAACACCTCGGGCACGTGGCAAACTCCCGTCTGATAACCGGCCGTCCACACGGCAAACCAATCGGTGCACCACTTCAACTCGGGAAGATACTTGCCATTCGCGATGAGCCGCCGGCGATTCACCATCATCGGCGTGGCAAACATGTGCATCCGTCCGGCCCGAGAAAGCCGGACCATTTCGTCCGGTGACAGATAGCAGGCCCGGTCGGCCACCCCGACTCCGTAGAGGTATTCCAATCCCGCCCCCTCGTCACGGAAAAGCGTGATGGCTCCGCAAAAGGCCGCCAGTGGGTGTTGCGCCAACAGTGTGAGCATCTTTTCAACCACCCCCGGCATCAAGCTGTCATCGGCCGACAACCCCAAAAAATAGTCACCGGTCGCCAGATCCAGTCCGCGATTGAGACTCGCAATGACCCCCAGGTTGCGCTCGTTCCGATGCACCTTCACCACCGGGCTTTGCCGAGCCAACGATTCCATGACCGCCAGGCTGTCATCCGTGGACCCATCATCCAACAGGATCAACTCCGTGGGCAGCACTGACTGGGCTAACACACTGCCCACACATGCCGGCAGATGCCGGCCGTGGTTCAGGTTCGGCACAAAGATGGTCAGACTTGGCAGTTTCATGCGACGGCTTCAAAGTATTGAAGTAAATCTGGGTTGTCCACGCCGGGTCGCTCCCATTCGCGGCGGCAGGGTTCGCGGTGTCCGTCCTCACCGCGCTGCCACCCCCACTGCCTCCCGCAATTCTCTCAAACCCCTCCACCTCCAAGCGCCAGCGCAAGCCTTGCACCAGGTCGCGGACTAAACCGGGGCCTCCGTGAACGAGTCCGGAATACACCTGCAGGAGCGACGCCCCAGCCGTGATCTTCTCCCACGCATCCGCCGCGCTGGCGATGCCACCGACGCCGATGAGCGGCACCGCCCCTCTGGTCTGGCGATGCAAATAGCGAATGACCTCCGTGCTGCGCGCGCGGAGCGGACGTCCGCTCAGCCCCCCGTTCTCGGCATAAACCTGTTTGAGCCGCAGGTCGCTGGTGTCTGGGCGCGTGGTGGTCGTGTTGGTGGCGACTAGGCCAGCGAGTTGGCGCGGACCGACGAGTTCGAGAATCTCATCGAGCGCTTCAAAAGTAAGATCAGGCGCAACTTTCACCAGGATGGGCTTGGGCTTCGCAGCCTTGGTAGCCCTTGCCTACTTCGCATTTACCTGCTGGAGCGCGGCGAGAATTTCATCGAGCGCGGACCTGTCCTGGAGTTGCCGGAGATTCGGTGTGTTCGGCGAACTGACATTAACTTCGAAGAAGTCAGCGTGCGGCCAGAGCACGTGGAAGGAATTGGCGTAATCGTCCGCCGCTTCTTCGAGCGGGGTGACCTTGGACTTGCCGAGATTGATGCCGACCGGATGGTCCGGCCAGCGAACCTGTTCGCGCCAGGCGGCGAGTCGCTGGGCCAGCGCGAGCGCCGGCATTGTTAAAACCCATGCGGTTGACCAGCGCCTCGTCGCCGACGGCACGGAACATCCGCGGTTGCGGGTTACCCGGCTGCGCGTGCCAGGTCACCCCGCCCAACTCGCTGAAGCCGAAGCCGAGCGACCGCCAGACCGGGACGGCGGCAGCCTGCTTGTCCATGCCGGCGGCGAGACCAACGGAGTTGGGAAAGTGCAGTCCAAACAGACTGATGGGCAACCCAGGTGCCCCGCAACAAGCCTCAATCATCCCACACAGCGCGCGGCGGCGGGCAACGTAGCCGAACGCTGCCAGCGTGCGGTTGTGGATCTCCTCAGAGGGCTGGGTAAACAGCGCCAGGCGGATAAGCGAACGGTAGAACCAACTCATGCAGCAACGATGCTAACGCAAACGGCTGGACCAAGGCCAGTGCGACGAGCTTGCCCGCAACGGATTGGGGATAACGCATGAGCCAGTTCACGAGGGTGAACCGGCGGCTTCTTGAGCCCAATCCCCATTATTCACACCACCGCTACTTGTCCCGTGTAAGCAAGTAGTGCGCGAGCGCTTTGAGCGCCGCGGCCCGGCCTTGGAACGGCTGCAGTGCAGCGAAGGCCTGCCGGGTTAGGCGTTGCGCGATCCGCCGGCTTTTTTCCAAACCCACGATGCTCGGATATGTCG
>Ga0194133_10007796_pt1 | contig 12708 bp, 12 predicted proteins | sample TA2KigOf40mmetaG_FD_155448 | JGI IMG/M metagenome (GOLD analysis project Ga0194133, IMG submission 155448) | Freshwater microbial communities from Lake Tanganyika, Tanzania - TA2015055 Kigoma Offshore 40m | ecosystem: Environmental > Aquatic > Freshwater > Lake | place: Tanzania: Lake...
TTTTTTGTATTTATAAATTTTAATGAAAAATTAAAACATCGATATTTATCTTTAAATTTGAATTTAAAAGATTTTAAAACTGAATTTATTTTTACCCTTAAAGAAAAAAAAGAAGATTTTGAGAAAAGCGGTTTTGATTATTACTCTTATGGAAAAATTTACAAAGAATCTTGGCAATTCATTATGTATGAAAGGACATTTTTAGGCTCTGGAATAAAATCTTTTCCTGAAAGATGTAAAAACTTAAGGATTAAATACGACAAAAATTCTAAGATATATGGATATTATTTAGCTTGTCCACCTCATAGCCATAATCTATTTTTAGAAATAGCAATAAGCTCTGGTTTAATAGGATTTTCTTTGTTTTTAATATTCTTGTTAATAAATATTTTTAATATTTTTAATCGAATAAAAGTTAAAGATATTTTTGATAATTCTATTTATTTAAATATAATTTTTATAACTTTCTTAATTGAAATTTTTCCTTTTAGACCTATGGGCAATATTTTTAGCACATACAATGGATTTTTATTTTTTTTTAAAATTTCAGTATTAATATTCTTATTAAAAGATAAAAAATTTTTTGAAAAAACATCCTTATAAAAATTATTTAAAAACATATTCTTATTCACTAATTTTTTTTAAAAAAAAGTTATACCGATATTTAAACCAATTTTTTTTTGTATAACAATAATTAGAGCTAAAAAATTCTACTGAATTTTTAACGCTTTTTTATTTTAAAATTTTACTCAATTTATCCCACATTGAAAATTTTTCAGAGGGTATATACCTAATGTATCTACTTATGTAAGAATTATAATTATTTTTAATTCTTTTTTTTACCAATTCTAAAAAATTAATATTATTTAAATCTATATTGATAAATTGTGCTTTTGTTTCGATAGCAAAAGAGAGTATTTTAGTAACATTACCCAAATCAAACATTATTTTACTATACAAAAAGAATAATGGTTTATTTAAAAGAACTGCCATCGAAACAGACGTTGATGAATGAGCAAAAACACCTTTTGAATTTTTTATAAGTTCAAATGTTTTATTTTTAATAAAACTTCTATTACAATAATCATTACTTTCCTGTGTATTTAAATTTTTGGGGTGAGCAGCAATAATAATCTTAAGACCTGTGGTTTTTTCGAATTTATAAAAAAATTTATTTACTAAATAAAAATATTTCTTTTTTAATTTTTCTTTATGCTTAATTAAAAAACTCTGATAAAAGGAAAAATTATCTGGATGATCAAATAAATCCTCATCTAAAAAGACAAAATAATCTTCAGTAATTATTTTGCAATTATTTCTGGAAAACAAATACTTTTCATAATCTTTATAATGAGTAAATACTTTTTTTGCTCTTGGGAAATAAGAGTCTGTAAATTTTTCCCAAAAAATATCTGAAATCATTACATAATCAAAATAAAACTTATTATCTATTATTAGATTATTTTTTTTATTTTTTTCTAAAAAAAATTTTTTTATAAAAAATAATAGATAGGAGCATTTTTTACTTTTAAAAATAAAACATAATATTATTAATAAAAATTTTAATTTATCTAATAATTTATGATTAAAGAAATTAGGTATAGATCCGGATAATATTGTTATTTTTTGAATATTTTTGATTTTATTTACCTCATATAAATATTTTTTTATTTTATTTCTTTTAAATTTATTTTTTAAAAATAAAAAAGTAAAATCTAAAATATAATCAAAACTTTTTAATTTTTTTCCTAAATCTTTAAGATTTTTTAAAATAAAATAATTATTTATTTTATTTTCAACAGAATTTTTTTTATATGAATTGACTATAATTTTATGTCTTAAAAAAATATTGGATAAGTCAAAAAAACTAACATTAAATAATTTTTTTAATCGCTTAAAATTAAAAGTATTATAATCGTTTAAATTAAATTTATAAATCACTATCACCGCGATTTTTTTCTTCATACTGAATAAAAAATTATAAAAAATTAATATAATTCATGTAAAATTATGTGTACTTTTCATGTTTTTTTATTTTTAAAATTACTAGAAAAAATTTAAGAAATTATTACAAAGTAAAACCATCATCAACAATAATGTTTTGACCTGTAATTTTATCTGACTCGGAGGATAATAAAAAAGAAACTAATCCAATTAGATTGGTCTTATCTAATAATTTACCATCAGATGTAAATTTACCATAGTTTTTTACAAATCTTTTATTTTCACGATATCCTAAAATACCACCAGGACTAATATTATTTATTTTAATATTTTTTTTTAAAAAAAATTTTGCTGAATAACTTGTTAGTGTATTAATTGAATTTTTTATTAATGCATACTGTAATGGCATTGTTTTAATTGACGTATTTTGGTATATTTCAAATTTTGGGTTTTGAGATCCATAAATTGAAGAAAAATTAATTATTTTAGAAATATAATTTTTCTTGAAACAATTGCTAAAACACTGCACTACATTCAAATAAATTCCTAAATGATCAGCAATTTCTTTTGAAAATTTTATTGAATCAATATTTGGTAAATTTTTCCTTTGCAATACTTTAGGGTAAACGCAATTAACTACGGCGTAAATATTTCCAAATTTTTTTAAAACTTCTTTTATTGAACTAGAAATCTGTTTTGACTTGCTTGCATCTGTTTTAATAAAAAAAGAATTTACCCTACTTATTAAATCAAAATTTATGCAATTAAAATTTTCATTTATTTTTTTATCTGAAATTAAAGCAGAACCTACTAGTCCCGAACCTCCTATAAACACAACGTTCTTTTTCAATTATATGTCCTGAAAACTGGCTTTATAGCCTCACCAATTAAAAAATTACTAACCCCATATTTTAAAGCTTTTTTGTAAACATATAAAGTTTTTTTTAAGGCTTTTAAAGTAATTCTCAATTCTTTGTCTCCGTGACTATAACTTATTGAAATATAATTTATAAGAACTCTATGCTTGGCCATTTCTTGTATAAATAAAGTTCTAAATTTTAAAGAATTTTTTTTTTCTTTATCTAAGCATCTATAAATTGGTGAATAGGCAGGCCCTGAAAAAAATAAATATTCATCTAAACATTTTTTTTTTATTAATTTATTAGCCTCTCTTATTAAAATAGACCCATAATTCCACATTTTTTTAATAACTTTTTTTTCTTTATAAATTTCTAAATTTTTTAAAAAAGCTCCTAAACTTGTCATTTCAGCCCCATGAGTAGTAGATAACAAAAATACTCTCTCTTGTTTTTTTTTATTTATGGCTCCTAATGACATAATTTTTTTTTTTCCAACCAAGGCAGATAAAGAAAAGCCATTAGCCATTGATTTTCCAAAAGTTGATAAATCTGGATTTAGCCCAAAATCATATTGCGCTCCTTTTAAATTTCTTCTAAATCCGGTTATCATTTCATCTAAAATAAAAACAATCTTTTCTTTTCTGCAGATTTTCTCAACTTCTTTTAAATAATGATTTTTATCTCGATAATTTCGATTACATACATTTTTATTACAACAAGATTTTATTTCATTTCCTATTTTAGGACACACATTAGTGCAAGGTTCTAATACCAAGCCAGCAATTTTATTTTTATATTTTTTTATTAATTTTCTTAATGAATCCAAGCTATTATATTTAAAAGTTTTAGTTAAACTATAAATTTCACTTGGAATTCCTTTTTTAATCACTGTAGAACCTATAAACCAGTCGTCATATGAAAAAAACGGATGATCCTTACACACTAAAATTATTTTTTTATTAGTATAAGCCCGTGCTAATTTTACTGCTGCTGTAACTGCTGATGAACCATTTTTTGTAAACTTTACCATTTCAGCAGAATCTATTAATTCAATAATTTTTTCAGCGGCTTCTAACTCTGCATAACTTGGCTTACTTAAATTATTTCCTAATTTTGCTTGTTTATTGGCTGCATTTAATATTTGCCTATTCGCATAACCAATTCCGACTGATCTTAAACCCATTCCATAATCTAAAAATTTACGATTATTACTATCAAATACATACGCACCTATACCTTTTTTTAAAATTACAGGAAAATTTTTTGGTACCTGATCACTGCCTTTAGAATATGTATGTGACCCGCCTGGTATTAATTTTTCTAATCTTTTTAAAAAATTATTTTGCATATTTTTTTTTAATTAAAGATTTGTAAATTAATAAATCTATTCTATCATCAATCTCATAAGATTTATATTTTGGTACAATAAATGCCATAGTTTTTTTTGTTATAAAAGAATTATTAGATAATAAAGAGTTAACTTTGGATAAATACAAACTACCATCTAAAAAATAACATTTTTTGAGATCCTGCCTTCTTAAATATTTTTTTTTATCTAAATATCTCTTTAATAAATTATTATTTTTTATATTAAATAAATATTCCGGATGTTGAGAGCTACAATAACTAACACTTACAATCGAATCTGCTTTGCTATAATTTTTTGATAATATCTTTATGGCATTATCAATATCATTGCTAGAGGTTAATGGTGATGTAGGTTCTAAACAGAGTACATAGTCAAAAATATAAAGTTCTTTACTTAAAAATTTAATTGCATGTTTAATTACATTAACTGTGGTAGCGGTATCACTTGCTAATTTTTTTGGTCTTAAAAAAGGAACTTCAGCACCAAATTTTTTAGCAATTTTTGAAATTTTCAATGAGTCTGTAGATACTAAAACCATATCTAAATACCTTGATTTCAGAGCAGTTTTTATAGGCCAAGCAATCAAAGGATGACCACCTAGTTTTTTAATATTTTTATTTCTTATACCTTTGCTGCCGGATCTGGCAGGGATAACACAAAGAATTTTTTTTTTTTTAAACATTAAAAGATCTAATTATAAAAAATATCTTTTATCTTATTATATTGAGATTTATTCCCTATATCAAAAATTCTTTCATAAATTAAATATATTCCAATTTTTTTTTTATTTTTTTTTAAAAAATTTATAAAATTATTCATATCTAAATATTTATTAAATTTTAATAATTTTAAAATTTTTGATTTAATAATGTAAATCCCACTATTAACCAAAAAATTTAATTCTGGTTTTTCATCAATAAAATCTAATGTTTTTTGATAAGGATTAATAACTCCATATGGAAATTGATACTGTTTTCTACAAGCACATAATGTTAAATCATTTTTATAACGTTTATGATGCTCAAGGATTTTAGAGAAATTTAAATCTGCATATATGTCACCATTTATAACAATTAAATCTTCTTCAATTTTTTTATTTTTTAAAAGTGATAAAGATCCAGCGGTGCCCAAGGGCTTTCTTTCTCTTAAATAATTAATATTTAAATCTAGTTTTTTTCCGTTCTTAAAATATTTTATTATTTTATTTGCTAAATAATTAACTGAAAGAATAAAATTACTAAAACCTTGCTGTTTAAAAAAAATTATTTGATTCTCTAAAATAGATTTTCCATTGATATTTAACATTGGCTTAGGCAATTTTTTTGTAAGATTGCCCATTCTTTTACCTAATCCACCAGCTAAAATAAAAACTAAATTATTAAACTTATTATAATTTAAGTCATCTTGTAAAAGTAAATTAATAATTTTTTTTTTTTTTAGAATAGGTACATGAACAATTTTTTTTTTAATTTTTTTTAAATCAACTTTATGTAAATTATTAGTATTTATAAAAAAAAAGTTTTTATTAAATTTATTTTTTATTTTGTCTGAAAGTTTCACTCCTTTTAATAAAAGTCTCCTAATATCGCCATCGGTCAATAAACCCTTTAGTACTTGATTACTATCAACAACTAAAGCAACGCCTTTAGTGTTAAAATTTATAACTTTCATAACTTCTGCTAAAGTATCATTTGAACTAACAAAATATCTCTTAAGTTGTGAGTGATTCATCATTTAATCCTAATGTTTTTTTTCAAAAATCAACTTAAATGCTTCTGCGTACTTGTAATTTGACTCTGATCCTCGAATAATTGCCAATGATTTTATTACATCCACACTTCTTGGGAAAGGATGTTTCTTAATCTCGCTTTTATATATTTTCATCAACTGAATTTTTTTTTTAAAAAAAGGAGTAATATTGAAATATGTGTTTGGAATAAATTTTTCTTTTTTTATAAAATTAAAATTTGTCTCAGAAAGAGTCTCATATAAATAACATCTTTCTACAAACGGATATCTAAACGACTTCAAAATATGGTTTAATGCATAGGTTGTGTAAAAATGGTCAGAATGACTATCATGCAAGTAGGGTGCAAAAATTGTATCTGGTTTAATTAGCTTAATTAAACTACTCAATTTCTTAATCAATAAACTTAATGAAACTTTATTTAAGTTGGTTGCCCCAAATCCTAAATTAAAAACTTTTTTAAAATTCAAATTAAGACTAATTCTTTCTATTTCTTTCTGTCTTTGTTTTATTTGATTGCTTGAATAACCATCTTTTTGGTTCATTTGAGTTATAATTATCCAATACTTCCTTTTTTTTTTTAATAAATTTAATACACCACCACAACCTAATATTTCATCGTCTGGATGAGGGGCTATTACTAAAATTTTTTTCATAAATATTTAATTGTTTTATAAAAATCTCCATTAGAAATAAAAAATATTCTAATGACTCCTTCTCCACACTTAACATCAAAAAAAAGACGACTCTTTTTTAAAATTTTTCCCGGTTCAAAATTATTTATAGTAGAAGAATTTTTTTTACTTATAATTTTTGCTTTAAATACTTTTATTTTTCTTTTTTTTTTATTTCTCTTATTTTTACAATAAAAAAAAGCATTTGAGTATGGTTTTGATAAAGCTCTAACCAAATTATATATTGATACCGCTGACATTCTCCAATCTATCCTACCTTCATTAGGAATTCTTTTTCTCCAATAATTACTTTTAATATTTTTTTTTAAATAAGTTTTTAAAGGTTTATTAATTTCTATTTTTTTTAAAAGAGTTAAAAGTTGATAGCATGAAGTTTTAATAATTTTTTTATATAAACTTGATGCATTATCTAGTTTGCTTATTAAAATTTTTTTTTGACTAATAATTTTGCCACTATCAACTTTTTCAGATAAAATAATAAAAAAAGTCGATGCAGTTTTTTTTAATCCTAAAACTAATGACCAAATAATCGGATGTTTTCCTCTGTTTTTTGGTAACTCAGAAGGATGAAAACCTATTGTCATTTTTTTTGCCAATTTTATTACATTTTTATTTAAAATTTGGTTCCATCCAAAACAAAATATTAAATCAGGTTTTTTATTTTTTATCCAAAGATAATTTTTTTTTGAATTTATATTTTTAGTATAGATCGAAAAATTGTTATTTAATTTAAAATATTTTTTTAGATCGCAAAAATCATCATTTCTACTTTTTTTTTGAGTACAGACTCCGACTATATTTAGTTTTAATTCAAAACATTTTTTTAATAAGAATTTTGAACTGTTAGCTGATCCTATAAATACAATTCTCATAATTTGCTAATATCATTAAATTTTTTTATTAAAATATTTTTTAAATTAATTTTTTTTAAAATCCTTACTATTTTAACGGACGCTCCAAATGGCCCATGTGGATTTTTAGAATTCTTTATCTGATTTTTAAATTTGTTTGAATATATGATTTTTAATGAATTCAAGATTTCATTTTTTTTTATTTTGCAATCAATAATACTTTTGCTTTTTAATCTTCCAGATTGCCTGTCTCCAATATTAATAGTGGCTTTTTTAAAAGTCGGCATCTCTAATATTCCGCTAGAAGAATTTCCTATAATAGCGTCAACTTGATTTAAAATTGAAAAATAATTAATCTGGCCTAGGGATGGAAAGTAATGTGCATTTTTTATTTTTTTAATAAAAATTTTAATTTTTTTAGTTATTATTTTATTTTCAAGTTCTAATCCTGGGCTAGTAAATATTATGGTTGTATTTTTCAATTTGATTAATGCACTTAATAATTCATTAATCTGGCTCTCTGCTTTTTTTTTTTTTAATGTTTCAGGGTGAAAACTTACTATTAAATTTTTTTTGTTAAATTTTACTTTAAGTAATTCTTGAAGTTTTTTTTGAGATAATAATTTTGTATTCTTTATATTATCAACCCCTAGTCCTCCAACTGAATAAACATTTTTTGGACTTTCTCCTAATTGAATAACTCTATTTCTGTAAATTTTATTAGCCGTAAAATGAATATGAGCCATTTTAGTTATAGAATGTCTAAAAGCATCATCTAAGATTCCAGACGTCAATTCTCCACCATGAATATGAGCTATAGGAATCCTTGAAATATAAGCGGCAATTGTTACTGCTAGTATCTCGTGTCTATCTCCCAATACAATTAATAGGTCTGGATTTAATTCTTTGAATATTTTTTCGGCAGAAGTAATGTGCTTTGAAATAACGTAACTGATGGTTTTTTCGTTATCTGAATTAATTTTAAAATAAATTTTTTCATCTATTTTTATTCCAGAGTCTTCAATTTCATTGAAAGTATTTCCAAATTTTTTTAAATAATGTGTTCCTCCTGCAATTACTTTAACTTTAAAATAATTTTTTTTTAATTGTAAAATTAAATTTTTTAATAAACCAAAATCAGATCTACTTGTGGTGACAACACAAATTTTCATTTAAGTAATATAAAATCATCATAATTAAAATTTCTTATAGCTTTTCTTCCAATTACTTTTTTCCAATAAATTGGCGACAGCCCTCCAGCCGGACGCTTTGTCGTTATATTTTCTTTTGTAAATCTTTCTCCTTTTTTAATATTATTTTTTGCCACTATAGATTTTCTTATAATATGAATGTTTTTTTTTTCCGTTTTTGTAATTTTTTTTATTTTATCGCCTAAAGTTTTTTCAACTATTCGTATGCTTTGAACCATAAACTTGAATTCCTTTGGATCTAGACTCGCTCTATGGTCAGGCCCCTTTAATTTTTTATTTAAAGTTAAGTGTTTTTCAATAACTTTTGCTCCTAGTGCTACTGCTGCAACACTAGCCTGAGTACCCAAACTATGATCTGAAAAACCAATATTTAATTTAAAAATGTTTTTTAGTGTAGCTATAGTGTTTAAGTTTATCTCATTATAAGGAGCTGGATAAGCTGAAGTACATTGCATTAATGTAATATTTCCATTTTTAGTGCCATTTATAGATAAAATTTTTATAGCTTTTTTAATTTCTGGGATACTAGACATGCCGGTTGATAAAATAATTTTTTTTTTTATCTTTGCTAAAACTTCTAAATAAGGAACATTTATAATCTCACCCGATGGTACTTTAAAATAGCTAAGCTTAAATTTATTTAAATAACACAAGCCCTCGATGTCAAAAGCTGAAGAAATAAAAATAATTTTTTTTTTTTTACATTCTTTAATACAGGCCTTATGCATTGCATCTGTAAATTCTAATTTCTTTAACATTTGAATTTGAGTTTCTTTTTTTGCTGATTTATACTTTTGATATTCTGCTTTTGGCGCGTAATCTGTGGTTAAGTTTTCTGCTTTAAAAGTCTGAAATTTAATAGCATCAGCACCACATTGCTTAGCAATACGTATTAGCTTCAAAGCATTTTTTATAGACCCATTATGATTAACTCCTGCTTCAGCAATAATAAAAGTTTTATTAGAATTTTCTTTCATAAAATATTTTTTTTAAATTTTTTTTAATGTACAAGTTAGCTCCAACAACACTGCAATTTTCTATACTAATATTATCTTTAATTATTGAACGGCTTCCTATAAAAACTTTATCTCCAATAATAACTCCGCCATTAATTGTTGCTTCTGTGGAAATATGAGTATGATCTCCAATTACGACATCATGCTCAATTAATGAATTTGTATTGATTATACAATTATTTCCAATTACCGCTCCAGCATTTACAACAGCACCATGCATAATTATTGTTCCTTCGCCGATAATAGCGTGCTTAGAAATATAGGCGAAAGGAGATAGTATTGATGGTATTTTAAAACCTAAATTCTTTAATTTATAAAATAATTTAACTCTAACTTTGTAATTTTTAATTTGTCCAACAGTAATAAGGGCATAATTTTTTTTAATTAAAGTTTTATTTAAATAACTTTCTGAAAAAACTTTATAATTTAATATTTTTTTTTTTTTTTTTTTATCAATTACCCCTATAATTTTATATTTATTTTCGTTCTCAATTACATCTATACACGATTTACAATGACCTCCTGCACCTATTAAAATAATATTTTTCATAAAAATCTTATTTTTTACTTATAAAATATGATGCACTGCTTGGTAGATTAATGCATGATACATATATTTTTTTTGCTACATCAAGATTCATTTTTGGCATTTTTTTGAAGTGCTTTAATGTATGTAATGGTTTCCAAACAGGTCTTAAAAATATTTTATTCTTTTGGGCTAAACTTAATACTTTATTTCTCTTTTTTATTTAAGTTTTTTTAATAAAGATTGTATTTAACCAGTTATTGCTTTGAGAAGATTTAGGATTCTTAATTAACATTACTTCATTTACTTTTAAAAATTCTTTACTGTATCTTAGAAACAGTTTTTTTTTTGATCTTAAAAATTCTTTCAAATTTTCAATTTGCGCAGATCCTAATGCTGCGTTAATATTTGGCATTCTAAAATTGTATCCAACAGCATCATGGATGTACTCCCAGCGATGGTCAATTTTTGCAGTAGTTGAAAGGTGTCTTATTTTTTTTGCCAATAATCTATTATTAGTAATTATTGCTCCTCCACCACCGGTAGTCATTATTTTATTACCATTAAAACTAAAGCATCCAACCAGTCCAAAAGTACCAGCATGCTTATTCTTAAAAAAACTACCTAATGCTTCGGCAGCATCTTCTATAACTAACAAATTATATTTTTTTGCAATTTTTAAAATCTTATCAATTTGGCAAATATTGCCGAACACATGAACTGGCATTATCGCTTTAATTTTTCTTTTAGTTTTTTTATTAAAATAAAATTCTCTTTTTTTTATGGTTATTTTTTCTAAATATTTTTCTAATTTTTGAGGGTCAATACCTAAAGTTTCAAATTCACTATCAACAAAATGAGGTATAGCTCCAGAATATACTATGGCATTTGCTGTACCTGCAAATGTTATGCTTGGGACTAAAACTTCATCATTACTCTCAACTCCACAAGCAACTAAACTTAAATGCAAAGCCTCCGTGCCATTAACGACTGAAATTGCATATTTGGATCTTGTAAATCTTGTTATTTGATTTTCGAACTTTTTGACGAAGGGTCCTGCTGAAGATACTAAATTTGTTGTAATTGTTTTTTTTAAATACTTAATTTCATTCCCAAAAAACAGAGGCTCATGCAAATGATGCTTTTTTTTGCCAACTACATTTATTATAGATTTAATTATATCGTCTGGTAGAGACATGTTTCTTAATAAATTTTATATTATTAATATAAATTTTTAAATTTAAGATTAAATATTATAAATATCTGACTTATATAATCTAATATTATCTGGTTTATTGAACCATTCTATAGTTTTTGCTAAACCTTTTTTAAATCCAGCAATACCTTTGTATCTTGGCTTCCATTGAAGCAATTTTTTTGTTTTTAAATCTGAAGCTAGCAGCCTAAAAACTTCACTTTTTTTTGATCGTATGCGCTTTTCATCAATAACAACTTTAAAATCATAGTGAAAATCTTTTTTAAAAATATCTAGAATGCCTTTAATAGAAATCTCAAATTTATTACCAATATTAATAACTTCTCCTGAAATATTTTTCTTTAAAGCTAAAATAAAAGCTTCAACAGTATCATCAACATAAGTGAAGTCTCTTGTCGGTTTTAAATTTCCAATTTTTATAATTTTATTTTTACTAGCAAGTTGTGAAATTATAGTTGGGATAACAGCTCTTGCTGATTGTCTTGGGCCATAAGTATTAAAAGGTCTTAATATTGCTACTGGCAAATCAAAAGATTTATAAAATGATAAAGCTAACTGATCGGCTGCAATCTTTGTAGCCGCGTAAGGCGATTGTGCATTCAAGGGGTGATTTTCTTTAATTGGAACTGTTTGAGCCGTACCATATACTTCGCTCGTAGATGTTACTATAATTTTCGAAATATTATTTTTTTGAGAAGATTTTAAAACATTATAAGTGCCAGTAATATTAGTATCAATATAACTCTGAGGAGAATGATAAGAATAAGGAATAGCTATCAAAGCGGCCAAATGATATACTACATCAACATCTTTTGTTTGTTTTTCTAAAAAATTATAATCTCTAATATCTCCAGAAATTATAAGCAAATCTTTTAATAAACTTTTATCAATACTATCAAGCCAACCATTAGATCCTCTAAAATTATAAAAAGTAAAAGCTTTTACTTTGTGGCCAAGTTTAATTAATCTTTCAACTAGATGAGAGCCTATAAACCCATCGGCTCCTGTTACAAAAACTTTCATAAATTATTATTTAGAATAAATAATTAATGTTTTTACGTTGCTAAAAAATAACATTGTAATTTGTATCTAAAAAATTTTTCAGTGCATAAATCAAGCCAATTGAGCTATTAGTAACGGTAAGCTTAACGTGTTGCCACGCTTCCACACTCGTCCTATCAACGTCGTAGTCTACGACGGCTCTATGGGAAGAACTTGTTTTGAGGCGAGTTTCTCGCTTAGATGCTTTCAGCGATTATCTCTTCCGTATTTA
>Ga0194133_10007797_pt1 | contig 12707 bp, 2 predicted proteins | sample TA2KigOf40mmetaG_FD_155448 | JGI IMG/M metagenome (GOLD analysis project Ga0194133, IMG submission 155448) | Freshwater microbial communities from Lake Tanganyika, Tanzania - TA2015055 Kigoma Offshore 40m | ecosystem: Environmental > Aquatic > Freshwater > Lake | place: Tanzania: Lake Tanganyika...
GGCCGGCCTCAAGTAAGTGCTGAGGTAATCATATCATAGAAGTGATTAATTATAAGGCAAATCCAGGGGTTAAGATTTTACCTAGACTGGGGATTGAACCCCACTCTACCAGTTTTCAGCCAGTTGTCATATCAGTGAGCCACAAATGACCCCTTTGATGATGAGTTAGTATTTAACACAAATGATAGGCCACAATAATCTTTTAATTTTTCAAAAGCAATCTTTATTGACTTGAGCTGATAGAAATATGAAATCAAAATTAATAGAAAAAGTCCAAAAATATTAAGGAAGCTTCTTTTCTACAGGGAAATGAGATGCCATTCCTTCAATAATCTTCTGACTGTCCAAGCCTGCTTTGACATTCTTTTTATCTTGACTGGAGTTCCAGGTACGTAAATTAGTATATCTATTTCCAAGAAGAAAAACTTTTAAAAATGTTAACCAACTTTTATTGAACGACTTTCACATCTGTTCAGTTTTCCAGACAGTTCAGAATTTATTGTGAATAGTCTTTTGACACTTTTGACAAAGATTACCATTTTCTTTTCTAGTTCATGTGTCACCGATTTTCAATCTTGAAGGATGGTTTTACTCCGTTATCTACCCATATTTTTTATATCCTTTCACTGCCGTTTCATTCACTGGAAGCATTTACATGACTGTGGCATTGACAGTTGAAAGGTAATAACACTTCTGTCAAAATATTTTTCTGCTTAAAATGTTTTTTGAGGAAAAAAAGAGAATGATTTATTATGTATTGTTTGTTAAAAATTTGGCCACTTTTAACCCTCAATAAGATGATTATAGTTAAAAATGAGCCAAAAAAAGTTTTTTCTAATGTTTGCTCACCTCATTCTTTGTTCTTTCAAAGTTTAACATGGATATCACGAATCAAAAATGTTCGTCTGTAAAATCTGATTCTCCATCAAAATTGAGATGAATGAAAAAAGAGAGCTAAACTTTCCAAAGTCAAACAATTAAGCAAGGAAACTTGTATTTTAATCAATATTTTTGTTCAAAATAATGAAGGTTTTTTATCAAGAAGACTATTTGAAAGCTCTAGATGGTCTTTTTTCTAGATAAGTTCATTTTTTGTTTTTACCTGGTTTTTGTTGTCAAACTAGGCCTTGTAATCAGAAACTAGTAAAATTGAGTTTGTAGTAGCATTTTGTAAAATATTTCATAATTAAGTCAAAGGAAACTTTGATGGTGGATAACTTGAATTTTTTTCAAGATTGAGTTAATTAAAGTCTTCCTGGAAAACCAATTCTTTTGACAATAAAAGTCATAAAAAATGAAGAAGTTAGTCTAACTAGAAGTTTTTTTTAATTTAGCCTTTAGGGGCTTCTTGAAATTCATAATGAATGAATAAAGAAAAATTAATTTTCATGCTGACAAGTTAAATAATTGGCAAGGCAGAAAATTCTGAAATCGTTTTTTAAAATATTAGATTTCACTTCTTTTTTGTTCAAATTTTGCCTTTGTTTTGGTAAATTTCTAATTATTTAAAATCAGATTTCTGGAGTCCAACTAATAGTTATAAAAAGTTTAATATCTAAACTTGAACTAGCCCTTCAATTTGGTTCACATACAGACAGATTTTGAAGTTTACACAAAAAATTTGATTTACCATTTCAAATGCAGATAAACATAGCTCTTCAATAAAAAAATTACCCACGTCTATTCTTCATGAATCTCAGACATAATTTTACTTGAAAATTTATCTTAGAATTTAAAACAATTAAGTATGTGAGTCTAATTTATTTTTTCGTTCAGGTTTTGCTTAACTAAGTTCTTCAATATGTTATTTTCTTTTAAACATAACCAGGTGATTTATTGTAAGAGATTGATTGATTGATTGACAGCATTATAGTTGTTTGAGGAGCTGACTCTTCTAATACTGTCAAAGTATTAGACTTTACAACAATTCCCTACACTATTATTGTGTCTTGCAGTCATCTGAATTATCCCTGGTTAACTTTTGGGAATGGTGTTTTTCTGATGTAATTATTATGTGTTTTTAATAATTAAATGAGGTTTTTTGTTCATGTGATCTGCACAACCATCAATTCTAACTGTGGTAACCATCATGTTAGATGATTATTTAAAGTCAAATCCTGGTGTCAAAGATTTGCGTGGACTGGGGATTGAACCCCAGACTCCCAGCCTACAGTCAGATGCCATAACCATTAGGCCATGGCGACCACATTGTTGTTGTTTGTTTAGTCAATGATTGTGATGCTGTGGTCTGGAGGAAAGTGTTGGGATGAGAGAGCCTGCTTGAGAAATCCATTGATGACCTTCCCAATCAAGAATAGAATCAATACTTTACTATGTTCATTGGTAGAATTGCTGCCCTTTGTAAAGGAGGGACTTGAATCCCAATGTGGGGGATCAGCCAGTGATACTAGCTGATTGGGGAAGGGTGTATACTTTGCGACAGATTGCTATCTTGATATTAATTAAGCTGTGGTAATGAGAGACTAGGGGTGAACCTGTCTTGAAATGAGTTTGATGGCGCGGGAATGTGAAATAAACTGAACTCTGTTATTAAAATATTGTGAAAGCAAAATAAAGAAACTATCTTGAATTTGGTGTATTGTACAACAATTGGCATCCTGCTTTGAAGGCCTTTTTTTTAACAAAGTTAGGTAATTAATATGGAAATCTTGATTTCAGATACATAGCTGTTTGTCACCCTACGCATTACCGCAACCTGAATGTTACCATCAGCAACATGTGTCGGGTTTTGGTCTACACCCTGCCAGTGGCTACAGCGTCAGTCCTCCTCAACATACCAAAATTTCTAGAAGCAAAGGTAACGAAAACATCATAAGCATTTTCCCCTATATAAAAGGAATGAGATTCTCAAATGAATTCTATTTCTTAACTGACACTGTATTCAATCAATCACAACCTTACAAGGCAGCTCAAATAAAAGCATTAGACCTGTTAAACAAGAAATAGAAAAAGATGTGATTGATAAAATGTAATAAAGACTACCATAGAAAAGATAGAATTAAAAACAAACCTATCAGGAAACCAAGCATGTTCAGAATATTAAAGATCTCAGATTATTACTCCTGTTTATAACCAACACTCATTCATTCGGGCCAAGTATAATTATCTAAAGACCCAATTTTGTTGAGACTCATCCTGAGGTTTAAGTTAGTGATTCATCCCAGGTCTTCATAAGACATATAAGGATCAAGTTGAAAAATTGATTGTAGAAATCAGAGGGCTGAGATTTTTTCCTGGTCTAAACAAACTGGAGGCTCAAACTAAATTGTATCAGATTTTTTCTTCAGAAAGGGTTATAAATAAACTCCCTTTCCTCAAATAAAAACTGAGCAGTCAGAAAAAATTCAAACTCATAAGATAAATATAAGTATGACAGTTGTCTCTAGGGAAATTTATCACCAGGAATTTTAGAGTTTAAAAAAAGTTCAAATAAACATGCATTCATTCTTTTGGAAACATTTTATGATCTTAAAGTCTTTAAACGATCACCCTTTTTGGTTTTTGTCTAAAAGAAAAATATTCTGTACACTTTCTCAGTTGTAATTATCATGTTTTTCCATGATAATGAGGAAAAAGTTGAGTTCAATGGGAAATTTTTTTATTTCAAATATTGAAACAAAAAATGAAAGTTTTTTAAATTATTTTAGAAGTGAAACTTTCCACTTAAATAAAAGAGTTTATTGGCTCTTCCAACTCCTGAAAGAATTCATTTAGCATGACTTATAGATTGAATAAAAGAAAAAGGTTGATTATGGCAAGATCTGGAAATCTTATCTTTTAGCTGCTGGACTTGGCTAAGAGCCATAGCTAGGAAGTTCAATATAAATTGTGCCAGTTTTGAAAAGTTTGATTCTATCTTGGCAAGATTCGAAGGTTTGAAAAAATAGTTGCAGTTGCCAAAGCTTGAGATAAGATTTAAGTTTATAAGTAGAAAGATATCTTATAGTCTATCTTTCCAATATATAAACACAGCATCAGGTGTTGCCACTTGCTCAGCAATCAATTTACTTAGATGCTTTACCTTACTTCAAAATACCCTTAAGGTCAGAGGTTTTCTGCAAATCAAGAGCCATTCGACCATATTGGTAAGGGAGCTTTTTATATTATTTGAAAAGGCTTTTAGATAACATTTAGCATTAAAGGCTCATTCATTGTAGCTCATGGCTACGACAACTGTCTGAGAACTGGGAGGTTCAGGGTTAGATCCCTGGCCTGCGCAAAACCTTTGACCCGTGGGTTAGCCTTGATTGATTATCTCATGATGTCTATCTCAGTCAGGGAGGTCTTTAGGTTTGTGTAAATAATCAGAAAATGTTCATAGTAAAATCAATTGTAAAAGTCATGGTTAGATGACCGAAGAAGACCTTCAAAAGATTGCTTTGGAACTAGAGATGGGCCCTGACCCGACACGAGCTTACTTTTGACCCGCAGTAAATAAGAGGCCGACCTGCCTTCAACCCGGGTACTTTTTGACCCAACCCAGAGAGATTTTTTTGACCCAAGGGAAAAAAATTGTAAAATTTGACATTTTTAGCTAGGGGAAACTTTCCAAATTCAAACCCAAACAATGAATGGCTACCCGACCCATGAGCTGAGCCATAAAAAATTGACCCGACATGACCCGGGTCAAAAATTTTTGACCCTGACCCATCACTATTTGGAATTGTTGTAAAATCAACCCTATTCTCAATCACTTTATTTACTGTCAGAATAATCAGTTTTCTATACAAGCTATCTTTACTTTTGTCAAAATGTTTTTGAACTTGACTTGAAAACTTGAAATCACTTGACTCTTTTGAAAAAGTTTAAATCTCCAACAAAAAAAAGCGAAACAAAAATGCCAAAAATGAATTTGTTACGTTTTTGAATTATTTATTCAAAAACTGTTTCGAAAGTTGCTTGGTTATATTAAAAATTTTTTTTTTGATCTTTCCTGCTTTTTAATCAAAATTATTTTCAGATAAGCAAATTTGTCCAGTGATCAGAGATATGATAATTAAGTTGATTAATGGAAAACAAGAAATTTGCCAACCAACCAACACCAACAAAATCAAAAGCTTCTCTCTATTTCATACACTTTTCATCTTATCAACAAATAACATTTAAAAAAAAATTAAAATCAATTCAACTACGAATAAGATTCAAGGCGACTTCTTATTAAAATCATATAAAGTCAGACTTGATTTATTGATGGAAAATCAGTTATCTGCTGACTCAAATCGGAAAAATTTTTGCCAAATAGATGACAGTCTTGCGAAAAGAGAATTAACTCCTCAATTTCAATCTTGATCTGATTAAATCCTTTGGAAAGTCAAAGATCTGACATCTGCCATTTATTCAATCTGTTTTTAAACGATTGATTTCCTGCTTTCTTTTTGAATTATCGAAGAAATAAGCTCTTTATATAAAAGAATGTTTGTGTCTGTCTGTCTGTCGTCTGTATGTAATTGCAATACAAAAAAGTGATGTGGGCATGGTAATGAGAGGAAACTGAAAAGTATTGATTGACTAGGTGGCCTGCAGCCAGACCGACATATGCTGTTTTGGGTTGGCCTACGGCCAACCAGATGCTCTCATCCCTTTGGGGTGCATGCCACCATACTCTGTTTCAGGTTGGCTTGCAGCTGGCCAGACGCTCTCTTCCCTTTGGATTGATTGTCACCTTCCGCTGTTTTGGCTTGGCCTTATTTCCAAGACTTTCAACAAGATATTATTCCTGGGCTCCTGTTGATTTGGATTTCAAACCTAGCTCTGAAAAATAGTGGAATGCACCAATTGTTTATGCATGATTCTAAAGGACTTTAATATTGCTATTGATCTAAGCACTTTTTGCTTGGAGTCTAGGCTGAATTCCAGAGTTAAAGCCATTGTGATTAACAATGGTCATCACCTTCAACAATTGCTCTCTCTTATTATATTTCAGAATTTAAAGCGAAAACCCTCTTTTTTTCTACATAAAGCTTTTTGGTCAGATAACAATAATAACCTTGTACATTATAGACTTATCTGATGTTGATGCGCTTTCAACACCTTTTAAGAATCCCTCCATAGAAGTCTATGGACTTTTCAGATTTCTATTACCCTGACTGAGGGTGCTTTGTTGATTTTTTGCAAACCACTGTAGTGATGGGTCCGGCTCAACATTTTTGACCCAGGTTGGGTCAGCTATCTTTGGTTTGGGTTTGGAAAATTTCCCCTAAAAATCACAAATTTTTCAATTTTTTGCCCTTTGGGTCAAAAAAAATCTCAGCGAGTTGGTCTAAAAAGTACCTGGGTCAGAGCTGGGTTGGCCTCTTATTTACTGCACGTCAAAAGTATGCTCGGGTCAGGTCTCATCTCTAAAAACCAGGGTTAAACTAGTCAGGTGGCCTTTGATCACTTCATGTCTTTCTATGAAGCTTGGACTCAACCATTTATCAAAGATGTATATTTTTAGTCTCTATTAAAAAAATCACTATTTCTACTCTGGTCCTTTGGTTTTAAATGACTGTTGATGCAGAAATTCCTTGGTATGACTTGAATCTGGGGGAACAAATGATCAAGTCTATCTTTAGAAAATGGTTTTCTCATTCGTTCGCTTAATGTTACTGTGTAGATATGTTTCTCTTGCAGCAGTTTCATTTTCAGTAGAGTATAGAAAAGGCAAAAGAGAATTTTCACAAGAGACCTTGAGTGAAGAAATGTGGAATCTTGAATAGAACAATTCGTGTTTTTTTCCATACAAAAAAGTAACATGAAAAAATAAGACTCTATTTTCGGCTTTTATCTTTTTTCAAGGGTATTACAAAGCTTCGATCATTGGTTGAAATCATTGAAAAAATTGTGCATTAAAAGTTCCTTTTTGACACTATATTTAAAATGTGTCACGAAAAAGGTATAAAATTGCTTCTTTTTTGTTCAGAATGCTAATAAAAGAGCCCATCTGGACTTTTATTGTAGTATATTGCAGAATAAACTTTGGCTTGAAAACATTTTGTAAAATTATAAAAGTGCCACCTCATGAAACAATTTTGTTTCGAAATGCTTTTCCTTCAAATTTGGAGAGTAATAAAATCTATTCTTCTTGAAAGCAAAGTGGAAAAGTAATTTTCTTTTAAAGATTTTAAAGAATTTTTCAAACTGTACTGAAAACAAAAATCTTTTTATTCAATTTAACTTATTATAATTTCCACTGACTAAATTTCAGAACTGAAAAATCATTTCAATGTTAAAAATCTAATCTTGTTTTTGTCTGAATCTAATAACCTTCTTATTTGTATTACCAGAATGAAAATTCTGACCTGAAAAGAAAGCTTTTTAGAAGCTTGAGTGAAAAATCACTCATTGATCGAGTTTTGAAACAAAAAATAACATAAGTAACAAGTTTGTTGCCATGATCTGGTTGAGATGAGCAAAAACTTAGTGATGACCTTCTCAATCAAGAAAAGAATCAATACTGATCTGTTTATTGGTGAAAGGGCAGAGTCCTATATACAAAATGGGGAGCCAAAACTTTCTGGCAAAATTGAAGAGCGTAAATGTTGGCAAAAAGACCAACAAGAGGTGGGAATGAGAACCAGTAAAGCAGCCTGTTTGAAATGAAATACTTTAGGGGTGAATTATCAAAATAATAACAGCAGCCAGTTTTGAAGTGACTTTAGCGTGCCAAGAAATGTTAAAACATTGAGAATTGAATTTAGGAGTAATTTATGGGTAAAGAGTTTTTTTAGGTTCTGGACTAAATAAAACCCCTGAATTATTTTTTTTCTTCACAAGCTGATGAATGTAAAATCGAATCATCCTATCAGTTCACCAATCTGAGATTACTGAACCATGAAGGGAAATGCCAAAGCTCTTAGAGGCAAGCACCACATGGGCTCGATTACCAACCAGAGAAACTCTGACCCTCCTCCCCATTGCCTACCAAAATTCTAGAAATAATCTAATTTCAACTGACTCCAATTAGATATTATTTATTCATTCTTCAAAATTTCAAACTAATTCAAATTCAGTTCATTGATTCTGTCTTTTTTCTAACAGTAAAATAAATTTAGAGTCAAAATATGGAACGCACTATTAATCAATCTTAAAAAATCATTCAAAAATGGTGAATCCATTTAGGAAAAAATGTCGTCATTAATTTTTATAAAGTTGAAAATGCCAAAATGCAGAATGTCCCACTCTTGGAGTGTCGTTCTCAAGGTTTGAATTCTATGTTAACAAATTTAAAGATTGAGTTCAGGTCTACTTTTTAAAATATGTTTTCCAATCTTCAATTTAGAACGGTCTTGAAATGTCGGTCTTCATTTCTTTGAAATCATAAAAGTTTGGATGATTCTAAATGGCTTCCCTTTAAAAGTCAATATGTGTGTTGCAAAAAACGGCATGTGTGTTGTTGAAAACACACTCACAAAATGATTGATTTGTTTTTTCCTTTTTTAATATTTTGATAAATGGCAATATTATGGTACTGAAGAAGAAGATGGTTGAATGATAATTGCTTTATTCCATCAAATACTCATGTTTATCTAGGTTTACAATCATTAAAGGGCAGGTAAATCAAGGTCTTCTTGGGTAGCTAAGCGAAGGGGAGAAAAGAGGTGCATTACGATTAAACAGTAAGTAAAAGTGAAACAGACACCGACCGGTCAATTTGCGCCAGTTGATTGTGAAATATCTTACAAATGTCAAAAAGGTTGGTAATAAATCAAGCTAATAGGGAATAAACTAAATTGTACAAGCAAAAGAGACAATCCTCAGCTATTTATTCCTTGTCAATTATGAAAATTATTTTTAATTTCTTCAATTATGGATCCAATTGCTTTTATGACTCTATTAATGTGCAAGTCGATAGCCACCTGTTGTTAATTAAGCGATGACCTGCTTCCCCATCTCATCACTTTCTCCTCTCTCTGGATGTCCAGCATAAGAAGATGCACCCCGTGCCTGCCCATGATTCTTTCACGTGCAGCTGTATAAACTAACGTGTTTAATGGAATAAATCAGTTAGCATTCAACAACTTGTCCTTTGGTATTTTGACTCAAACATTTATTAAAACACTCACTTTGATATTTTTCAGGTAAGCTTCAATGATGAGACTGGAGCAGCCGAATATAATGTCACCCAGTTAAGATTGAATCCGGAATACATTTGGTGGTACACCATGAGTTACATCTGCCATCCAACACTAACCACTGCAATCCTGCCATTCATTCTACTTATATTCTTGAACTTCAAAATCTTTAGGTGAAGAAATTACACATAGAAATTATTGAAATTTAATATTACAGAAACCGTCTATTTGCCTAATGACGGTTTGCCTAATGTTATTTCACCTACAATGGTTTGCCTACAAAGTTGATTAATCTAATGACGGTTCGCTTACTATGTCTGTTTGTCTAACGGACGGTTCACATACTGTGTCTGTTTGCCTAATCAGTATAGGATTATTGCTTACCTAAAAAGCATGTAAGTTGACGTATGTCCCACTTCTTAACATAAAGGGTTAGATAAGGGAAACATGCCCCTGCTGGGTTAGGAATGGGGAAACATGGATTGGTTAGGTTAGGTTACCAATAACGCTTTGCTGATTAGGCAAACTGACCTAGTAGGCAAAATGATGTTAGGCAAAACATCATTAGGCGAACCGTCATTAGACAAATCGACATGGTATCATAATATCACTAAATTGATTTCCTTTCTGATTCAGTGGCATCAGAAAAGCACGAACCCAGGTTCATTTAAGCCAACGCCATGGTGAAATGAATTTGGCTTCAGTTCTTGTAACTATATGTGTTGTCTTCATGATGTGTCATCTCCTGAGAGTCTATCTGGCAATTCAGGTAAAACTCTAAATGTGAAAAAAGAACAATTAATGATCTTTCATATAATGGATGTTTTAACTACGATGGTTTGCCTAATGTAATTTCGCCTACAATGTCAGTTTGCCTAATTGTCAAATCACCAACTGCCATTTTCCCTTATTTCTGTTCGCCTAATTAACCATAAGGACATTTATTGCTAACCTAACCTAATCTGACCCAACCAACCCCCTCAAAGCATGTGTCACCCATCCTAACCCAGCAGGGCATGTTTCTCCCTCCCTAATCCTGCGGGTTAGACAGAGTAGATGAACCGACATTAGGCAAACTGTCATACGCAAAATGACATTAAGTGAATCATCATTAGATGAATCGACATTTTCCCCAAACATTTAACATCATTTAATATCCAGGCTGTCATTTTCGTCGACAAAACCTTCTCTTGCATGTCTCAGCCTGGAACACAAGCATGGATTCCACCTTACTGGATTCTCTGTCTTGAGTCTGTGTCCAACCTTTTAACAATGGTGTCTTCATCCACAAATTTTATCATTTATTGTACCATGTCAACAAAATTCAAAATCTACTTATCGTTAAATCTTTGTTTCCGCACACCTCGAACAAGTCATCCTGATCCAAACACTGAAGCAAAGGAAAATTGTATGAAAATTCGACAAGAGAAAGAAACGTAAGCATTTGTAAAATTTCCATTCTGAAGTTAAATTTCAATTTATTTTTACAAAGGCAAAAGCATAATGGAAACATTAAAAAAGATGGTCTCGACATGATGCAAAAGAAGAATGGAACTAAAGAGGTTAGCAATAAATTTATATATTCTAGACTTTTTGCTGGTCCAATTCACCAAAAAAGAATTTGGTAATTTACGAAGCATTAAAAATTTGACATTTTCTTTCGCCTCTCCAATTTTTTGCATCCATTAGACCCAATTAAGATCAAAGATTATTTTTTGTGCTCTTTAATTCTCATTTCTTTAGAGTAAGAATATTACTTTGTAAAAAAATAGTCTTTTAGATATTAAGAATTTCTGGAGAAACAAAAATCTTCAAAACAACCTATTTCATGAATTTCTTGTTTATCTTAATTGCATTCATTTTATTGGAAATTGGATCTGAATTTTCAATCTTTATAGCAATACTTTTTTCTCTTAAACTTGTAAATATTGCAAATAAGGGGGACATTTAAAGTCTCAAAAAGTCGTTTGAGTTAGTTTTATGTTCCCCCAAAGACTGCATCTCTTTTTACCCTTTTTTGTATGTCTTTTTCAAAGAAGCTGATACTATGATAATTTGCCTAATGCAAGATCGCCAATACCAGTTCGCCTAATTCAAGTTCGCCAACCATTCAAGTTTGCTGACTATGAACTACAAACTCACAGAATTATGAACTCGTTGAACTACAAACTGTGAACTTGTTGAACAACTCTGACCTAACCTTACCAGACTCGACCAATCCCCCAAAGCCTGTTCCCCCTTCCTAACCCTGCCGGGCAGGAACAAGATGTTTCGCCATATATTCTAGTGATGGATGGGTCCAGGTCAAAATTTTTTGACCCGGATCGGGTCAATTTTTATGGCTCGGGTCGGGTAGGGTCAGCCATTTATGGTCTGGGTTTGAATTTGAAAAATTTGCCCTTAAAATGTCAAATTTTTCAATTTTTTTCTCTTCGGATCAAAAAAATCTCTTCTGGTCAGGTCAGAAAGTACCCGGGTCGGAGGCGGGTTGGCCTCTTATTTACTGCGGGTCAAAAGTAAGCTCGGGTCGGCCCATCTCTACCATATAGCATTTCGCCATATGCTGATTTCCATAGTCAGTTTACCGTTTGGCCTGTTAGCCATATGACGGTTTGCAATGGTCGGTTTGCCATATGAGCTTAGGTTAGGTTAGGTTAAGTTAGGTCAGGTTAGGTTAGGTTAGGTTATGGACTCATTGAACTACAAACTATGAACTCATTGAACTATGTATGAGCTATGAACTCATTGAATTACAAACTTGTTCGTAGTTTGTAGTTCAATGAGTTAATAGTTTGCAGCACTGGCTCATATGGCGAACTGGCACATATGACAAACAGGCTATGGCAAACTGACTGTGGCAAACTGGAAAATGGCAGAGCGACATCATATCCTGCCAGGCATGTTTCCACCTCATTTATTCAAACAACAAATCCCCCCTTTAACCAAAAGGGCATTTATTGCTAACCAAACCTAACCTTACTTGACTCAACCAATCCCCCCAAAGCATGTTTCCCCCTCATTTATTCCCCTTCTTAGCCCGCAGGAATAGGAAGGGGGAATAGGTTGGCGAACTTGAATTAGGCGAACTTGCATTAGGCTAAAGGTCATAGACCCCAAAGAAACTTTCTTTAACAATATACCAGTAAGTCTTTAACTAAAATTTATCCATGATTTTTTTCCTTTAGAAATCATCAAAGAAATCTTCTGAGCTACATTTGTCAATAAACCACTCAAGGATAAATGAATTGAAAAACCAGAATCGGACAGTTGCCCAAATTCATGATGATGCAGACAATTATGAGAAAGGCAAGGCTCTGGTCCAGACAGTGGATGTACATATGGAATCCTTTCATCTTGAAGAGATGGGGGTTTAAAAGATCACAAGAAAGAGAAAATCACTTGATTTTATGTTGATTCCAATTGAAAGCAAATTCATTCCAGGTTTCTAAATTGTCTATTTAACCTTTGCAATTCATGTCTGAATCTGCCAAATCAACAGTCTAACATGTATGCGTTAGCACGCACAGCCTAGTAAAGACAATGTAATAGGCCTACACCCCTCAGTTCGATCTTTTGGGATTGTTCAGACCTTCTTTTAAGACCTGCTCTGGAAGTGCTCCCAGTGCTTTCTAA
>Ga0194133_10007799_pt1 | contig 12702 bp, 12 predicted proteins | sample TA2KigOf40mmetaG_FD_155448 | JGI IMG/M metagenome (GOLD analysis project Ga0194133, IMG submission 155448) | Freshwater microbial communities from Lake Tanganyika, Tanzania - TA2015055 Kigoma Offshore 40m | ecosystem: Environmental > Aquatic > Freshwater > Lake | place: Tanzania: Lake...
GCAGAAATACCCGCAGTGAATCTAGTCAATCCGCTAAAGGTTCCTCCTGCGGCACTGATGCCACCATTGGTGGACAAGGTTCCAAACACTCGTGTAGAAGTGGTGTTTGAGTTTCCAATTACCGTTGTGTTCGCACCGTCTGCAACAGCGTCTGCGCCGATCACAATGGTGTTATTGTCGGAGTTGCTAAAGCCCTTTGCGTTGGATCCGATGTAGATGCTGTTTTCGGGATCGGTGAGTGGATCTTCGCCAATGTCATATGTACCTGCTTCAGTACCAATTGCAACATTGTTGGATCCTGTGGTGTTGCTCTCCAGCGCATACACGCCCACCGCAGAGTTGCGAACGCCTGTGGTGTTGGCGAACAGCGCACTCATGCCCACCGCAGAGTTGTTGATGCCTATGGTGTTGGCAAACAGCGCATACCCGCCCACCCCAGAGCAGAGTTGTGGTTTCCTGTGGTGTTGTCGCGCAGCGCATTCACGCCTACCGCAGAATTGCCCCCGCCTGTGGTGTTGACGTTCAGCGCACCCGCTCCCATCGCAGTGTTGGTGCTAACGTTTCCTGCTCCTCTACCTACTCGTAACCCGTAAACGGATATATCGTTGGCAAATGTGACACCACCAGCAGCAGAAATACCCGCAGTGAATCTGGTGAGTGCAGAAAAGGTTCCTCCTGCGGCAGAGATGCCAGCATTGAATGTATTCAGTGCGGTGAATGTGTTTGCGCCAAGAGATGCGCCTGTTACTTGTCCAGTAAGTCCGTTAAACGATTGGACACCCGTATTGGTAATTGTTACTGCACCAGTTGCACCACTAACCGCTATTCCTGTGCCTGCTACTGCCGCTGAAACACCTTGAAGAGAACCAGTGAGTCCATTGAATGATGTGACCACAGACGTGGGCAGATCGTAATACACGCTTCCGTCATTGGTAAATGTCCACTTGTCACTGCTTTCGTTCCACAGCAACTGCACATTTGGAGATGTACCTCGTTTAATCTCTACTCCAGAGTTCTCGCTTGGAGAGCTTGTCACATTAGAATTCAGTGTAATAATATTGTCTTCAATCAGGACATTCTCACTTATTGTGAAAGTAACACCACCACTAACAGTCATGTTTCCTGTAACAGTCATGTTTCCGTTAACTGTTGCTCCGCTTGCTGATATTCCATTTGCAAAAGACTGTAGTGAGGTGAATGTGTTGGTTTGAGCAGCACACACGCCACCCACAGCACCCGTGAGTCCATTAAAGGACGACACGTACTGCGTGATGGTAGGCGCACCCGTGTTTCCGTAACACAACCCACCAATGTAGTTTTTTACCGCAGCAGCAGAGGGAATCTTATAGGTAATACCTGCCGCAATGTCCGCACTTAATCCGCTGATAGGCCCACCAACCCACGCTGCTGTGATACCATGACCCAAACCAATGTGGAATGTCTTTAGGGTGGTGTTGAACGCTGGCTCGGCAAGCGTCAGCCCCGAACCTGATGTGGGGTCATTGTCGCCTCTTCGGAATGTGATTGTTGTTCCCATAGTTCAGTCTCTTCTGTGTACAGTATTTAGGTGTATGAACCACCGTCTATAGAGCCACCAGAAATTCCTCCGTTGTTTGATATTTCCATAGTACCGTTTACTATAATTTTTCCATTGAATTCGGACATTCCGTTGACTACACTGAGAGCAACAAAATCTGAGTTTTCTCCGTCAATTTGAGTGGACCCTGTAAGGTAGAGATTTTCCGCGAATCATATCACCCTTCTTTGGGTTGCCACTATTTTCTGCATAAACTACGAACGCACCAGTCAAACCGTCTTGCACAGCCATTCGCAGGGATGCACCATTATGAACACTACCCCAAGAACTAAAAAGGATAGTCATATCTGCACCATTGATGGTTCCGTCGCCATTCAGATCGCCTTGCAGGGCATTAGAAATGAGTCCAATGTTGATCCATGCGTATGTTCCTCCTGCTGGCGCATAATCCCAATAGTAGTATGTGCCTTCGTTTTGCACAAACACAAGATCACCAATATTTTTATCGTTTATGGCAAACAGGTCCCCTGTGTTGCCCACAGACCTCATCAGAGCGTATCCAGTACCGATACTGTAGGTGATGGTTTCGCTATCAGAAGAAACATCCAGTCCTGTACCCGCTGCCCATGTAACTGTGCCAGTAAAACCGTTTGCAGACGATACTCCTTGAACGGCACCCGTAAGTCCGTTAAACGATTGGACACCCGTATTGGTAATAGTTACTGCACCAGTAGCACCACTAACCGCTATTCCTGTGCCTGCTACTGCCGCTGAAACACCTTGAACAGAACCAGTGAGTCCATTGAATGATGTGACCGCATTAGCAGTAACAAATGCAGTGGTTGCTACTTGGGTGTTATTGGTTCCCATTTCAGGTGTTGGTGCAGTTACAGTTCCGCTTAAAGTAGCATCCGCAGCACTGATACCCGCAGTAAATCTGGTGAGTGCAGAAAAGGTTCCTCCTGCGGCAGAAATACCAGCATTGAATGTATTCAGTTCAGTGAATGTGTTGACTCCACCAACAGTGATACCTGTAACATCACCTGTTATGCCGTTGAAACTACTGACATAATTTGTGAATGTAACAGCACCAGTTTGTCCGTTCCAAGACGAAACATAATCGCCGCTGATTCCACCGCCGTTCAGACCTGCGGCGAGACCGCCGTCAGTGTTTGTGAAGTTTACGGTGACCTTGCCGCCAACCTTGGTAGCCGTGACTCCTGCACCAGTAAAGTTCAGTGTGCGAACATCAGGCGTGATCTTGGAGCCGTTGATGTACACAGCTACCTTGCCACCACCACCCGTGGACGCAAGCCAACCCATGTCCTGCGGCGACACCTTGCCACCGCCCATGATCCGCTTAAGAATTTTGTCCAATCGCTCTTCGTCTATGGCGATGGACTTTTCGTCCGCGTTATACACCAACGGAAACTTGGCGGTTACAACTCCATTTTCACCAGTATTTCCTGTGTTTCCTTTTTCGCCCTTTGCACCAACCTCACCAGGAGGCCCTTTATCTCCACGATCACCTTTTTTACCCTGCTCCCCACGTGGACCAATAGCACCATCACGACCATTGCTACCAGCAGAACCCGTATTACCAGTTTCTCCACGAAGTCCTTGCGGGCCTGTATTTCCTTGTTCTCCTTTTTCTCCACGCTCTCCTGGTTCACCACGCTGCCCCCTTTCTCCCTGTTCTCCCTGTTTTCCCTGCTCTCCCCGTTCGCCTTGAAGACCGCGTTCTCCTTTTTGCCCATGTTCACCCTGTAAACCTTTTTCCCCACGTTCTCCTTGTAAACCCTGCTCACCCGTATCACCTTTTTCTCCTTTTTCACCGTATTCTCCTTTTTCTCCCCGTTCTCCTTTTGGCCCCACCGGTCCTACATCTCCACGATCACCCTGTACGCCTGTGAATCCACGAGTTCCGCGTTCCCCTTGCTCTCTTATGATTCGTGTAGAAGAAATCTTCTGCAAAACATCTGCAAGTTCTTTGCGGAAAGTATTGAATTCAGTTTCAGTAACTACGCGAGTGGGAGCAGACACTTCATCCACTTCTTCAAGTGTTTCTTGTAAAACAGGTTCCACCAACTCAAATATAGAATCAATCTGAGTGTTTCCCGCTTCTATCTTTAGGGGATTGCCAGCGGGATCTATGAAATAATTTTCACCAACTCCACCCAGTATTAGTATATTAGGATTATGACAGTCTTGTTCCTCAATAAGCATAAACTGATCGCCTATAGAATACGCGGAACCACGGATTTCGCGCACCAAACGAAATACGCAACCAGACACAAACTGACCGTTTGAAATGGCAGCAGTTCGGCGTGTTTCTATAGGCTTAGAGTTTATTATGTTGTCAGTCATCCATGTATTTAGGTGGGCTGACTCTGCGTCAATGCCGCCCAAGAATGGGAAAACAAGGGGGAAATAATTTTAGAAATTGCTTTTGCGTACTCTTGACACTCCCATTGTGCATGAGGATCCGTTCTCTGTGTGTATACTCTTGCAAATGCAGACAATGAACCTGTCCACCACCACTCTGTGTATGTTCCTTGGGGTAACACTGCACGGGCTTGTTCGGGAGCAACGCCAATTTTTACAAGATTTTCGTAGGTGTACAGTGCGTCCCGTACACTATTGTTGTAATGACAATTTGCTGTATTGTAATTCTCATCAAAAGGCATAAAGTCTTCGGATCCTTGCTTTGCTCCGTTGGTGGGCTTGCCACGCCAATACGGAAAATATACTGCTGGTGGATCGCTCACATAGCGGCGACTAACTTCATTCTCCGTGAGTCCTACTTTGTGTTTAAAAAGTTGAGTGCGGACAAAAATAGGAGCTTTGATACGCAAAGTGATTTGTGGGTGGGCAAAAGGAGTCCAGTGCTTGTGCTTTGCAAGGTACGCAATGAGTTTCTGGTCTTTCTCACTCAATGTCTTTTTCACGATCACATCTGTCAACTGCTGCTCTCCGTCCCAACTGCTCTCTTTGTTGAAGGACACCCGTGCAGCGTTAACAATGGTTATATCATCTCCCATGTGATCAACATACTGTACAAACCCGTGATCAAGAACCTTTTGCATCTGCAATCTCCTTTTCAAGTTCAATCACACGCGCACGAAGCTGTTTTACCTCTTCTGCGCCCACAATTAGGATTTCTTGTATTTCTTTCCAAAACGAGAACATTGGAGATTTGGACGCAGATTCCAACCTTACTATAGTGTCCATTTCTTTAATTCTATCTTGGATTAGTTTGCCGTTTTCCGTGTTGCAAAATTCACTTATAATGTTTAATTTATATTCATAATGTGTCATCGCATTCTCCATTGTGTAAATTTTGTTAGAGCTGTTAATCCACTACAAGCACACTCGTCAATTATCCTCTGAACTTCTTCTGCTGTCTTGCCGCCGAGTACCATGTCGTTGATGTCTTTTTCGGTAATATTGTCAGACCATACACAGACAGTGTAGTTGTTACGGATTGCTGATTCCATTTTTTGCACAATTTCGAAATTGCGTGGTTCATTATCGTATACAATAACACAATCACTGAAAAGTTTAGTAGCGTGAGCAAGTTCGCACCCAGCAAGAGCGACAGCGTTATGCAAAAATACAGAATCAATCGGGCCTTCAACAGCATAAATCCTCTTTGAATAGTCCAAACGATCCTCACCGTAGATTGCTCTGCTGTCCTTGCTGAACTTAACGGTGATGTACCGTATAACGTTCTTGGAACCACTCAAGCAGCGTCCTTGTGCTGCAAGCAGTTCACCTTTTTTATTCACGAATGGGATGACGATACGCTCGTCATTCGGAATAGTAGAGTATTTAGGTTCAATGGATCGAACCCAATCCCCGAACCCGTCCGTGAAATAAAAACGATCAAGGTGGGGAACCTTGCGTTTTTCCAAATATTGTCGTGCAGGATGATCTGTGGGAAGAGATGAAACTTTTGGTAGTTTAAGTTCTGCTTTTGGTAAAGCAATATTTTCTTCAATTGGTTTTATGTAATTACTGTTTCTGTTTTCTCCGTTACGCCATCGCTCCAATGCGTACTCTTTTACAAGAGCAGGAGCAACATATTCCAGAAAACGATAGAGCGAATGCCCTGCACCACAGTTATGGCACTTGTAGAAGTAATCATTTTTCATGGGAAAGAAGAATCCACGTGCTTTTCTCTTGTTTTTCTGTGAGTCTCCGCAAAAAGGACACCGGCAATTAGCTAGATCGGTGCTTTTCCACTTGAACCGCTCTAATTGTGGAGACACTAGATTAATGTACTTCTTGTCAATGTAAGTAGACATACTATACCGTTTCGTGCATCCAAATGTCTTTGTAATTGCCGTTTTGAAAGTGTAACAAAAAATTATTAGCAGTCAACAGCATTCACATATTCCAGTTTGATGTGTCCTTGTCCCTGCTACTCCCAAATTTTGATTTAAAGTCTTTTGCTCCGTATCCTGAACCAAATCCGTCTGATTCACCTTTTTGAATATTTGAGTCCATAAGGTCTTCAGACAATTCGCTGTCAATATCGTAGAACTTCATTTTTGAGTGGTTCAAACCCACAATAAACTTTTTATTTGCAGTCTTATCATTATACCGATTCTTTAACTGCTTCACCATGATCTGCCCTGCTTTTTCTAATTCATCGGTGGTTATGAGTGCCAACATTAGATCTGCGGTGTGGGGCAAACCAAACGATTCAGAGGTGTCTGTCAGGTCAACGTCTGTGGATGAAAACCCTGAACGGTTCACTTGTGTTGCGCTCACAATGGGTACATCCCGCTCCATTGCAAGTCCACGCAACTCCTCTGCAATAGCCTTGATGTAACCGTATGAACTAATGTTGTTTCCGTGCTTGAATCGTGCGGACGAGCAGATATTAATGTAGTCCACAAATATAATATCAGGAATAAACTGCTTTTTCAATCTCAATTCGTCAAGCAAAATACGGAAGTGGTTTACATTTGCGTACGAGGTGGGGTACTCCTTCACTATGAGTTTGCCACTTACGCCACGAGTACTTGACTGAAATCTCTTTTCGTACAGGTCAATAGACAAGTCTTGCAACTCGTCCATTGTGATGTCCATGATGTTTGCGTCAACACGCTCTGCAATTCTCTCTTCTGCCATTTCAAGGGTAATATACAGCACGTTCTTGTTCTGCATTAGACACGCAGCTGCGTGATGACACATAAACAAACTCTTACCTACTCCTGTGCCTGCCATGATAATGTTCAGGGTTTTTGGAGAGATTCCCCCCTTAGTAATGACATTGAACATCTCCAAGTCAAATGGGATTTTCTTTTCCGTCCTGTGGTAGAACTCGTATCGCTCCTCGTAGTCCTCCAAGAAGTCGTGTCCAACATTTGTATCAAACGAAACAGCAAGAGCCTTGGACAGAATCTCTGGTAAGGCATGGGGCGTGTGTACCTTGTCCTTGCCGTCAATAATTTGAATAGATTGCAAGATGGCATTGTATATTGCTTTATCCTTGCAAAACTTCTCGGTGGTGTCGCACAACCACTCAGTGTCTTGCTTGGGAGTCTTTGCCATCTCCCCAAGAAGTGCTTTGCACTTGGAGAATTCGTCTTCGGTTAATCCCTTGTTATTTTGAAGGAATATTAGGAGTGCTTCTTTTGTAGGAACACCCTTGTACTTGTTAACAAACTCCTTGACTGCACGAAAAACTTCCTTGTCTACGCGATCAAGAAAATACTCCTCTTGCAAGAACGGAATTGTTTTTTTGCAGAAATTAGGATCGTTCAGCAGTCCTGCAAGAATGCTATTTTCTATTTGACTCACTGTGGTATACCAATTTATTCATCCGATTCTGCCAACTCGTCTGTAGCGATTTGTGAATCGTCTTTGCCGTAGCAGAACTCTTTCTTCACGACTGTTTCAAGTGCAGTAAGCACATCAGGAGTAAAGTATTTTTCAGGATATCGGTTAATCTGTGACTCAAACACAGACTTGCCCGTTGGCAATTCAATTTTTGTAGACACCTTCTTAAAGATACCGTGCTTTACAGCAATATCCAAGAGTCCGTAGTACTTGTTTAATCCTGTTTCAAAGTTTAACTGAACATCCACCGTCTTGTCCTGCTTCGTAAGACGACTCTTGTATGTCTTGCAGTGGATGATATTACCCACCACCTCTCCGTCCACCCTATCCTTCTTCTTGGACAAGTAGATAATGGTGGACGCAGCGTACTTTAGACCGCCACCACCACCCATTTCCTTTGTGGGCACATACGCACCCACCACATCGTAGGTATGGTTTGTCATTAGAAGGGGAATCCGTGCATGACCCAACTTGATGGTCAGAACTCGGAACGCTGCCTTCGTGACCTGTGCGCGAGTCATGTCACGGGTGGTTTTGCCTTCTGCCGTATCGTTCATCTCTTTCTCTGTGGACAACATTCCAAGTGAATCCAATACAATCATCATGCGGGGACGTGAATCCTTGTCCTCTTCAAGGTACTTGTCTACAGACAAGACACATTGGTGACGAAACTCTTCTACTGTAGAAACAGGTAGAACAGCAACGCGATTAGTGTCAATTCCACGATCATTCAGAAGATCAGAGGTAATTGCTTGCTCTGTATCAAAATACAGAACTACTGATTTGGGGTCAGAATTTAGGAATTCACGAACCACATTCAGAGCAAAATAAGTCTTTCCTGTAGCTTGCTCTCCTGCAAGAGCCACGATTTTGTTGTCTGGAATGCCACCGTGAATTGACCCGCTCAAAAGCGCGTTAAATGAATACGATCCTGTAGAGATGAATCCTTTTACATCACTGCCTTCCAAACCATCAGATGCTACCGTTGCGTACTTGTTGCCAGTTGCTTTTAAAATGTCCTTAAGTTTTATCACTCAATCTCCTTTGTTATTTGCTTTATCTGTTCTTCTACAGTGTTTAATTCACTTTCGTGTCTTTGTATTGTAGCAAGAGGTATTTTCTTGTCAACAACACACCGCTTCATTTCATTGATAAGCCAATATTTTCTGTCGGTAAGAATACCGAGCAGATACTTGTAATCTAATATATTAACCATTAAACAGTTAGTTTCAGATTAGGTACAGCAACGTCTGATTTTGGAACAACAAGTCCTGATCCGAATGCAGTATTAAATTCATTTGCAAGATCAACAGCAGGTTCTGCTGTAAACATTACATACGATGCAGGCACAGTCATCTTCTGTTCTTTCACTGATGCCATCCACGGCACAACAGCAATGCTTGCGCCTCCGCCTTTTGTTGGCATGGGAACAACCATACACGGATTTTTTAAGGTATACGAAACAGTCTTGTCGCCCTCAAAATTTTCAGTGACGTTTGCAATGAGTTCTTCGCCGGTTTGAACCTTCACAATCTTTGTAGACATAATAAATCCTTTTGTTAGGGGTGTACTGTATGTAGGTGACAAGTCAGGAAAATAGTGATTCTAGACTATTTGTTTTTTCTATATTCCATCCCGTTGCATCTGTAACTGAACGGAGTGGTTCTATAAAAGATTTTTGGAAATGTATTTTGAAATCCACATACTTGTGTACACCAAACTCTTTTGGTAAAGTATTTGTGAATCCAATTACTGTTTGGTGTATAGGATTGGGAATGTTTAAGTACACAAACTTCATTTTCTCACCCTCTCCAATTGCACGATATTTGCGGGTCAATTTATGTGTCTTCAGCAAGTGGTTATGAACAAGCGCGGCTTTGACTGCGATAGGTGTTGCTTTTCGAAATATTGTTTCCGTGGACGCGTATTCGTCCATACCAGAAACGGAACGGGGAAACGCAATCTCCTCCACGGGCAAATTCATAAACTCCTGTTCGATCTGCACCACAAACTCCTGTAGTTCTTGTTCTGTTCCTGTAAGCACAATTTTCACTGCGCTTTTTAATTTGTCTCTAACGTACGCAGGAGTGGAAGACCGAGCAGTTTCAATGCCCATAATTTTTAGTTTGGGTGTAGAGTAGCGAACCCCTTCTGCATCCCACACGGACAACATATATCGTTTCTTCGCAGTCCACACCCCTTTTTCTGCAATTATCTCTCGCCCCATCACCATTCGGTTTTCGTAAGCGTTTAGTAGCACAGCAAGTTTGTCGAACTCTTTGTTAATGAACGGTTGCAACACACGCTCACAAAAATCGTTCAGGAAGTCTATGCGCTTGCCATTGTCTGTGTTCTTGCACTGCTCTGCCACCCCACCAAGTCGTAGATACACAGAGTCGGTGTCGGATGCAATCACATAGTCCTCACCTTCTGTCTTCAGGGCTTTGTTTAAGAAGCGGTTCAGTGCTTCGCCGATCCATTGAATACTCAACTGCCCCGACAATGTGATTGCTTCCGCAAGTTCAACATCAAAGAAACGAAAATACTGATTGCCTATTGCGCCGTATGCGGAATTCAATTGAATCTTCCGCACCAACTGAAAGTTGTGGTACTTGGAAATTTCGTATTCAATACGCCGCCTTTCTTCTGTGGGTGCGTTCTTGTCCAAACCCACCAATCTCTTTTGCGCGGCAATCATCAGTCCCTTGTAGTGCTTGCGTTCTGCGTACATCTTTTCCATGAGTTCCGGCAGGAATCCTTGGCGGTCACGGCTGAACGCCACACCGTTTGCAGCAACAGACACATTCGCGGTCTTTGCTTGGGTGAGATATTCCGCAGGATCAATAAAAGTCTTTACTGTTTCCCCACGATTGCGGCACAACAGAGAATCTGGAGTGATAGAGTTTCGCCGCCACACAGGATTAGTGTTCTTGGTTTCGGGTGAAATATTGTACTGCATGATGAGATGGGGATACAGAGAGTTCAAGTCAAAACTCACCACCCAATCGTGCTTGCCCACAATAGGGTCTTTCACATACGCACCCGCGTACTGATCGTCCTTCTTGTGATTGGTTTTCTGTGGGATTACCACGCCCTTGCTCATTAGGTGGTGGTGAATAATGGCATCCCATGTGCGAACTTGGGAAAACACATCCTCAAAGTTTACACGTGCTGAATACGCGAGAGCAACCGCGAGTTCCATGAGTTTCAGTTTGGCTTCCAAGCGGTCAACAAGTCGCACATCTTGCAAGTTGTACTCCATGAACTTCTGAAAGTTCTGTGTGTAGAACTCCTGAATGGTTTCGTATTCTGTATACGATAGTTTTTCTTCGTCCAACTCCACTTTGGAAATGTGGTTCAGAGAGTAAGACTCCTGCTTTACATAAGTGAATGTCTGATACAGTTCAAAATAGTCAAGTGTAGACACACCGTTGATCACATACGCGGTCTGATCCCGTCCCATACGATTTACTGTGGTTTCCCGCAGTTTTCCCCAAGGAGAGAGGGAGTTTGCCCATCCGTCTTCAAGGTGATTCATCCGCGCCACAAGGTACGGAATATCAAAAAAGCGAATGTTCCACCCTGTCACAATGTCAGGATCAATCTGCTTCCACAAGGACACAAATCCCTGTAGTAGTTCCCGTTCATCGGTGTACGAAATACAGGTAACTCCATCTCCCTCAATATGAAAGTCTCCTAAACCTAGCACATAGGTACTGTTACCTATTGAAATAGTTAGGGCAATAACCCGCTCCGTGGGAGAGGATGGTGTAGGGAAACCTCCATCACACGATGTTTCAATATCCAAGTTTGCTATGCGGAGACTGCTGAAGTCGTAGTCTACTTCAGTGGGAAACTCCTTGTACAAATACTGATACACGAAATTGGTGTTGCCGTATACATCGTAGTTGGACACGTCCTTGAAGCGGTCAATAAACTCTCGTGCTTCTCCAATAGTGTCAAATTGAATTGGTTGTACAGGTTTGCCGTTGACGGTGGTGAACTCTCCCATTTCCTTTGCAGGAATGTACAGAGTGGGGGAGAACGGCACACGGATGTGCTGTCGCTGCCCGTTCCTCCATCCACGGTACAGGATGTTTCCACCACGAATGTCAACAGAAGTGTAGAAGTCCATTAGGTTTTTGTCATCTCTTCTATGCGTATTAGCGACCTATTGAAATAGTCAACATCAAGTTCACAACCAACAAAGTTTCTCTTGGTGTTGATTGCAGAGATAGCAGTTGAACCACTACCACTGAAACAGTCTAGCACAGTTTCTCCCTCTTTGGTATAGGCAAGAATCAATCTTTCCAAAAGAAGTAATGGCTTCTGCGTGGGATGCCAGTTCACATATTCCTTGCTCATAGTGTGGTTATTTTTTTCCCACACATCTGTTGGTATTTTTCCAAGTGGATTGTTGGCAGCAGTTTTGCGAACATTTGTCTTTACTTTATAGGGAATGCGAACAGCATCCGCATCAAAGAAAAAGTCTGTTCCCTTGCTGTAAACAAGCAAGTCTTCGTGCTTACGCGCAAAGGTCTTATTGCTTCTACCTCCCCAATCGTAATGCCAAATAATCCAGTTTTGATACTGCATCTGAAGGGCATTCAGTACTTGAAGTTTGTATTTTACAAAGGTGTCGGTCTTTGTGGTTCCCCACACGCAGAAACAGCGATTGGGTTTTAGAACTCTAAAACATTCTTTGCTCCACTCGAAGCACCAATCAAGATAGTGATTTTCTGATTGCCATTGATTGTCCCAATGGTTTCCGACTATCTCAAAGTAAGGAGGATCAACAAGAATCATATCCACAGAATTATCGGGCAGTCCCGACAAAAACTGTAGACAGTCTTGATTATGGAGTTGGAGATTACCGCTCAACAATGGCAATCCAGTCTTGATGAACCATGTCTTTTCCGTCATATCCTTGTCCACGATTCTGTGTTCGATCCCATAGGACACGATCACCAACACGAATGTCTTCTGTTAATTTATCACCGATTCCAACAACCGTACCCCAAATGTATTGAGAACGGATTATTTCATTGTAGATGATGCCTGATTCAGTTTTAGTTTGACCACCAAGGTGCGATTGCACCCAAATCCATTTTCCAATTGCTTTAAACTTGCTCATTCAAAAATCTCCTCTAGAGTTTGTGGAACGAATTTCTTGATTCGATCCTCTGCGATTTTAACATATTCGGGATTTAATTCAGTCCCGATGTAGTTCCGTCCGTTCTTTAGTGCCACCACAGCAGTCGTGCCACTGCCAGTGAACGGGTCAAACACCGTACCGTTCTTTGGGCATCCTGCCA
>Ga0194133_10007802_pt1 | contig 12700 bp, 11 predicted proteins | sample TA2KigOf40mmetaG_FD_155448 | JGI IMG/M metagenome (GOLD analysis project Ga0194133, IMG submission 155448) | Freshwater microbial communities from Lake Tanganyika, Tanzania - TA2015055 Kigoma Offshore 40m | ecosystem: Environmental > Aquatic > Freshwater > Lake | place: Tanzania: Lake...
GTGCCACGCGCTCCGCCTCGGCCTTCGCCGCTTCGTTCGGCACCTCACCCGAGAGCAGGACCATGCGGTTGTAGCTGGTGACGTTGATGTTGGCGTCCTTGACGCGTTCGGCGATACGCGAGGCGGCGCGCAGCTCGATGCCCTGGTCCTCGGTGATGGTGCCGACGGTGCGCCGGTCCACGGCCACCATCACGCCGGTGGCGACACCGCCGATCGCCACCGCGGCACAGCCTGAAACCACCGGCAGCAGCGCGATCAGGGTGCAGGTCATCAGAGTGCGCATTTGCATTTATTCGACTCCAAGTAAAAGACAGTCAATGCCGTCGCAAAGGCAGTGCAGCGACAGCAGGTGCACTTCCTGGATGCGCGCGGTGCTGGTCGCGGGCACGCAGATGTGCACGTCTTCCGGACCCAGCAGTTCAGCCATCTTGCCGCCATTGCGCCCGGTCAGGGCGACCACCCGCATCGAGCATTCATGCGCGGCTTCGACGGCTGCGACCACGTTGGGCGAATTGCCGCTGGTCGAGATTGCCAGCAGCACGTCGCCGGCACGGCCGAGCGCGCGCACCTGTTTCGAAAACACCTGCACGTAATCGTAATCGTTGGCGATCGAGGTCAGCGTCGAGCTGTCGGTGGTCAGCGCCACGGCGGCCAGTCCCGGGCGTTCGACCTCGAAGCGGTTGAGCAGTTCCGCCGAAAAATGCTGGGCATCGGCTGCCGAGCCGCCGTTGCCGCAGGCGAGGATCTTGCCGTCACCCTGCAGGCATTGCACCATGGCCTGGATGCCGGCGGCGATCGGGGTCGCGAGCGCATCCATGCATTGCAGCTTGAGATGGGCGCTTTCTGAAAAATTTTCGCTGATGCGGTTGATTAGGTCCATGGCCGGCTATTGTACCTGCAATGTACCCGCAGCGGCGTTACGTGCTATTCGGCGATGACGTCGCGCAGCCATTCGCTGCGCGGCGGCCGCCCGGTAATCAGCACGGCGTCGAAACGGCAGGGCGGCACCGTTCCCAGTGTTGCCAGATAGTAACGCGCGGTCTTGAGCAGGCGCTCGCGCTTGGCCGCGGTGATGCTTGCCGCCGCGCCCCCGTAGGCGTCGCTCGCGCGGCTGCGCACCTCGACAAAGACCAGGGTGTCGCCATCGCGGGCGATGATGTCGATTTCGCCGTGGCGGCAGCTGTAGTTGCGGGCGACGACCCTGAGCCCGGCGTCGCCGAGCAGCGACACCGCCATCGCTTCGGCGGCGCTGCCGGAGGGGTTCATCGCCGGGGATGTCGATCAGCCGCAGTCGGCCGTCATGGTAGCGGGCGGCGCGCAGCCTGCGTTCGATCAGGCCCTGCGTGGTCAGCCGCAGCTCGCCGCTGACGCCATCCAGCCGCAGTTCGCGTGGCGCATCCAGCAGCATCTGCGCCACGCGCCAGGCATCAATGCCCAGCGCATACAGCCGTTCGAGTTCGGGTGTGGTCGTGGCGGGACGCGGGTAGGTCATCACCGCGGGATGGTCGGGCTCAAGCAGCCAGGGCATGTCGACAAAGGCCACGCCGGCGAGGTCGAAGGCGGCGAGGGGGCTGCGTTCACCGTCGTTGGCGCTGGCACCGGCATAGGCCGGCAGGTTGCCGAGGTGCGGCCGCGCCAGCCTCGCCTCGTCGAAGTCCAGCGCGAGCAGGGCCATGTCCGGTTCAGCACGCAGCGCAGCCCTCAGGCGTTGCGGGTCGGGCGTTGCCGTTTCGCCAATCACACTGCCGCCCAGGCGGGTGAATTCCGCGGTGAAGGCGGCCTGCAGGCGGCGCTGCAGCGCGCTGCCGTTGCTGACCACCAGTGCGCGGCGCCGGCTTTCGCGCCAGGCCAGCTGTGCCACCTGGCGGCCCTCGGTTTCGACCTGCAGGCTGAGCATGTAAAAGCGTTCGGGGCTGCGACCGGGCTGCTCCGGGAGGTTGAGCGTAAGCGTCGGCACGTTCACCGGTTCGCCGAAGGCAATGTCGGTTACTGCGTCGCGCGTGAGCGGGCCGATCACCAGCCTTGCGCCGGCAGCGGCCGCGGCACGGTAGGTGCGCAGCGCATCGGCCACCTCGCCAGTGAGCGCGTACTCGCGCAGCGGCAGCGCGGACTTGCCGGCAGCTTTCGCTGCGGCGAGGACGCCGTCGCGCACCGCTGATGCGTGGCGCCCGAAGATTTTTGATTGTGTCGGCAGCAGCAGCGCGACATGCGGCGTGGCGTTTGCGGCCGCGGCAGGAGCGGGTTCGCTGGCCAAGGCCGCGCACGCCCCGTATAGTGGTGCCAGCATGACGAACCGGATTGCCGCGGCCAGCAGGCCGCGGCGCAAACCGGGGTGGATATGCGTGTTCATTCGGAGTGATCGCAGGTGGCCGGTCAAAGTGCAGCGCAGAAGGACGGGGTGGATGCGGCGGCAGGCGTGCCGGCATTATATGTAGTGGCGACGCCGATCGGTAACCTTGGCGACATCACGGTACGTGCTCTGGAGGTGCTGCGACGGGTTGCCGTCATCGCGGCCGAGGATACACGCGTGACGCGCAGGCTGCTCGATCGCCACGGCATTGCTACCCCGCTGATCGCGGCGCATGAGCACAACGAGCGCGGTGCGGCCCGTCGTATCGTCGAGCGCCTGGATGCCGGCGATTCGGTGGCTCTGGTGAGCGATGCCGGAACGCCCGGCATCGCCGATCCCGGCGCACTGGTGGTTGCGGCCGCGCGCGCTGCAGGGCACGCGGTGGTGCCGCTTCCCGGACCCTGCGCGGCTGCTGCCGCGATGTCGGCGAGCGGGCTGGAGGACGGCCGTTTCCTGTTTTGCGGTTTCCTGCCCTCCCGCGGTGGCGAGCGCCGGGCCATGCTCGGGCCTCTGGCCGCGGAAGCTGCGGCGCTGGTGTTTTACGAGGCTCCGCACCGCATAGCCGAATGCGTCGAGGATCTGCGCGCGGTGTTCGGTGACGACCGTGGTGTGCTCATCGCGCGCGAGCTGACCAAGCTGCACGAAACAATACACCGCTGCAGCCTTGGCGAGGCCGGGCCCTGGCTTGCTGCGGATGACAATCGCCGCCGCGGCGAGTTCGTTCTGGTGGTGGACGGCGCCCCCGCCGGGTCCGGCGGCGATGATGGCGTTGCCGAACGCACGCTGCGCGTCCTGCTCGCGGAGCTGCCGCTGAAGCAGGCGGTGGCGATTGCGGCAAAACTCACCGGCGCGGCCCGCAACGACCTCTACGAGCGCGCGCTGGCGATCAAGGAGGGTGCGGCGTGATGCCGCAAGCCCGAATAATTTACGCCCCGGTCCGCAGCGTTTAACATGCCGTCACACCCTCACTGAATCCGCCAATGACCTCGATCACCATCACCCGACCCGATGACTGGCACCTGCATCTGCGCGACGGCGCGGCGATGCGCGACGTGCTGCCGCATACCGCCGCGCGCTTTGCCCGCGCGATCGTGATGCCCAACCTGAAGCCGCCGGTGACCACCACGGCCCTGGCGCTGGCTTACCGCGAGCGCATCCTTGCCGCCCTGCCTGCAGGCAGCCGCTTCGAGCCGCTGATGACGCTCTATCTGACCGACAACACCCGTCCCGGGGAAATTGCGGCGGCGAAGGCGAGCGGGATGGTGCGCGCGGTCAAGTATTACCCTGCCGGCGCCACCACCAATTCCGACTCCGGCGTGACGGCGATCGAGAAGTGCTACGGTGTGGTCGAGAAGATGGCCGAAGTCGGCATGCCGCTGCTGCTGCACGGTGAAGTCACCGACAACGAGGTCGATGTCTATGACCGCGAACGCGTGTTCATCGAGCGTACGCTGGTGCCCCTGGTGGAGCGCTTTCCGCGGCTGCGTGTCGTGCTCGAACACATCACCACGCGCGAAGCGGCCGAGTTTGTCAAGGCAGCGCCGCCCCGCGTCGCGGCGACCATCACGGCGCATCACCTGCTGATGAGCCGCAACGCGATGTTTGCCGGCGGCGTGCGCCCCCACCTGTACTGCCTGCCCATCCTCAAGCGCGAGATCCATCGCGAGGCGCTGGTTGCCGCAGCGGTCAGCGGCAACCCCAAGTTCTTTCTCGGCACCGACAGCGCGCCGCACGCGCGGCACACCAAGGAAAACGACTGCGGCTGCGCCGGCATGTATACCGCGCACGCCGGCATCGAGTTGTATGCCGAGGTCTTTGCCGCCGCTGGCGCGCTGGACAGGCTCGAGGGTTTTGCCAGCCATTTCGGCCCCGATTTCTACGGCCTGCCGCGCAACACCGACCGCATCGTGTTAAGCGACCAGGCCTGGAACGTGCCGGCAAGCCTGCCCTTCGGCGCCGATACCCTGGTGCCGCTGCGTGCCGGCGGCGCCATCGGCTGGAGCTTTGCCGCAGCGTGAATCGCGGCAACGCCGTGCGTGCCGCCGCAGCCGCCGGTGTCGTGCATTACAACAGCCTTGACTGGCCGCGCGGCGACGCATGGATTTTCACCTACGGCTCACTGATGTGGGATCCGGGGTTCAGACACAGCGCCGCCGAACCGGCCCTGCTGCGCGGCTATCACCGCAGCTTCTGCATCGAATCGAACCGCTATCGCGGTACGGTCGAGGCGCCGGGCCTGGTGCTGGGACTCGATCCGGGCGGCGCCTGCCGGGGCATTGCGTATTGCATCGCTGCCGCCGACCGCGGCGAGGCACTGGAAGCGCTGTGGCAGCGCGAGATGCGCCGCGGCGTGTATTGGCCGCGGCTGCTGCCGGTCACCACGCCGCGCCGCCGTCGCATCGCGCTCGCCTTTGTCGCCAACCGCGGCCATGAAGGTTACGCCGGGCGCCTGGCGATGGAAGTCGCGGCAAAGCGCATCGCAGCCTGTTGCGGCGAGCGTGGCCCCAATATCGATTACCTGGTGAACACCCTGCGCCACCTGGAAGCGCTGGGCGTGCAGGACCATCACCTGCTGCGCCTGATGGCGCGCGTGCGCGAATGCGTCAACCCGGGACCGGAAGGGGTGCGTGATAGACTCGTCAATGAAGCTGGCCAGGCAGCCGCTGCCGGCGGACCAAAGCGGGCGGGATCAGTCGTCCGTACCGCAGGCAGAGGAAAGTCCGGGCTCCACAGGGAAGGGTGACGGGTAACGCCCGTCCGCCGCGAGGCGAGGAACAGGGCCACAGAGAACGAACCGCCGATGGCCAGGGGCAACCCCGGATCAGGTAAGGGTGAAAAGGTGCGGTAAGAGCGCACCGCGCGCGTGGCAACACGGGCGGCACGGTAACCTCCACCCGGAGCAACACCGAATAGGCAAGCGTTGACGCGTCCCGCCGAGCTTGCGGGTAGGTGGCTTGAGCCGCGCAGCGATGCGCGGCCCAGAGGAATGGCTGCCCACGACAGAACCCGGCTTACCGGCCAGCTTCACCCCTTTCCGGGCCAGCCCGTGATTGCGGAATCCCGCCCGGGTCGGGCGGTGGCGACACGGCCCCGCCTAATTGCCTGATTTTTAAGCACAATTATTTAATGCGCTACTTTCAGTACGCGCAATATCCCATTGTTTTTTATGGTTTATTTCATCAAGAAAAATTGATGGTTTGTGGCCTCAACAAGTACACGTAAGTCTTTGTCGCGTAACAGGAAATCCGAAAAACGCGCTTGACCGGCACAGCCCGCTTATTTATAGTGGGATGAAGTGGTAAAAAGTGGGAGAAATGTCTGCGGAAGGGTCCGCAGGCCTTCTGCCACGGGCCGGGGGGAGGCACGTGTTTCGCGGGATCGCACAACTCAATCTCGACAGCAAGGGCAGGCTGGCCGTTCCGGCACGCCACCGCGATGTGCTGCTCGAACGCTGTGCAGGTCATCTGGTGATCACCGCCGATGCCGACCGCTGCCTGCTCATCTATCCGCTGCCCGACTGGGAGCTGATCCAGCAAAAACTTGAAGGCCTGTCCAACCTCGACCCGCGCGTGCGTGAGCTGCAGCGACGGTTGATCGGTTTCGCGGTGGATGTGGACATGGACGGAGCCGGCCGCGTGCTGATCACACCCGAGCTGCGCCGTTACGCGCAGCTGGAAAAGAGCGTGGTGCTGGTCGGGCAAGGCAAGAAATTCGAGTTGTGGAACGAGGAGCGCTGGGCGCAGCTGATCGACAACGCCGGCGGATTTGCCGCGGGCGGACTGCCGGCGGAGCTGGAGGACTTCTCCTTGTGACCGGCGTTCATGCCGCGGTGATGGCGGAAGAGGCCGTCGCGGCATTGAAGGTGCGCGGTGACGGCGTGTATGTCGATGCAACGTTCGGGCGCGGCGGCCACAGCCGCCTGATCCTGGCGCGGCTGGGCGCGACGGGCAGGCTGATCGCGATAGACCGCGATCCGGAGGCCGTGGCTGCGGCGCAGGCGATCGACGATCCGCGCTTCAGCATCGCCCGTGCGCCGTTCAGCCGCATCGGCGAAATGCTGCAGCAGTCGGGCGTGGCTGCGGTGGACGGTGTGCTGCTGGATCTGGGGGTGTCCTCTCCCCAGATCGACGAAGCGCGCCGCGGCTTCAGTTTCCGCGGCGACGGACCGCTCGACATGCGGATGGATCCGCAGCACGGACTGAGTGCCGCGCAGTGGCTGCAGACGGCGACGGAAGCGCAGATCAGGGAGGTGATCAGGGACTATGGTGAAGAACGGTTTGCTAAACAGATTGCAGCAGCGATTGTTGCAGCTCGGGCGCGGGGGCCTGTTGACACCACACGAAAACTTGCCGCGCTCGTGGCAGAAGCCGTTCCCGCGCGCGAGCCACGCCAGGATCCGGCGACGCGCACGTTTCAGGCTCTACGGATTCACCTCAATCAGGAGCTCGAGGAGCTATCGCTAGTGCTGCCGCAGTGCGTTGCCCTGCTGCGCGCGGGCGGAAGGCTCGCCGTGATCAGCTTCCATTCCCTCGAGGACCGCATCGTCAAAAGATTCATGCGAGCGCAGTCGACGGCTGACGCGCTGCCCGAGCGCCTGCCGGTGCGTGCGGCCGAGCTGCCGCAGCCGCCGCTGCGCCTCGTCGGCCGCGCGCAGCGCGCCACCGCGGACGAGGTGGCGCGCAATCCCCGCGCGCGCAGCGCGGTGCTGCGCGTGGCCGAGCGCACGGAGGCGCCGGCGCGATGAGCCTGCGCATCACGCTGCTGTTGCTGGCTGCGCTGATCGCGTGCGCGATGGTGGCGGTCACTTCACAGCACAAGGCGCGCAAGCTCTTCGTCGAACTGGAACGCGAGCGGGCCAAGGCCAAGCAGCTGGAGGTGGAATGGGGCCAACTCCAGCTCGAGCAGGGAACCTGGGCGACTCACGCCCGGGTAGAACGCATTGCCACGCGTGAACTCAACATGAAGCTGCCGGTCGCGGCCCGCATCGAAGTGGTTGCCCCTGTCGCACCGGGAGCCCGGCCATGAGACCTTCGGTTGCCCGCGCCGCCACGCCGGAGTTGCCGCGCTGGCGCGCGCGCCTGGTGCTGTTCGGCATTGCAGCCGCTTTCATAGTGATGGCCGGCCGCGCGCTGTGGCTGCAGACCCTGAACGACGATTTTTTGCAGCGCAAGGGCGAGTCGCGCTATTCGCGGGTGCTCGAAATCGGCGCGAGCCGCGGCATGATTGTTGATCGCAACAACGAACCGCTGGCGATCTCGACCCCGGTGGAATCGGTGGCCGCGAGTCCCGCGGACGTCGAGGCGCAACCCGCGGACCTGCGCCGCCTCGCGCTGCAGCTGGGCGTCAGCCAGGAGGAATTGCGCGAAAAGTTGGCCGATACCCGGCGTGAGCATGTCTACCTCAAGCGCCAGCTGCCGCCGGATCAGGCCGAGCGGGTGGTGCAGCTCGGGATCCCCGGGGTGTTCCTGCAGCGCGAGCACCGCCGTTACTACCCGGCGGGCGAGGTGATGGCTCACATCGTCGGTTTCACCAACATCGACAACAAGGGGCAGGAGGCGATCGAGCTCGCCTTCGAGGACCGCCTCGCCGGCAGGCCCGGCAGCCGCCGCGTGATCCGCGACCGGCTCGGCCGCGTGGTCGAGGACGTGGAGAGCATCCGCGCACCGCAGAACGGCGAGAAGCTGACGCTGTCGATCGACGCACGCATCCAGTATCTCGCCTTCCGCGAGCTGCGCGATGCGGTCGCCGCCCATCGCGCCAAGGCCGGCGGCATTGTCGTGCTTGACGCGCAGAGCGGTGAAGTGCTGGCCATGGCCAACCTGCCCACCTACAACCCCAACAACCGCGGCAAGCTCGACGCGCAGCGCACCCGCAACCGGGTCATCACCGACCTGTTCGAGCCGGGCTCGACCCTGAAGCCCTTCACTGCGGCCGCGGCAATAGAGGCCGGCCTATACCAGGCCGGCACCGTGATCCAGACCGCGCCCGGGCGCATGACGATCGGCAGCTACACCATCAACGATGTGCATCCCCAGGGTGCGCTGACCGTTGCCCAGGTGATCCAGAAATCCTCCAATGTCGGCACGGCGAAGATGGGGCTGGCGATGTCCTCGGAAACGCTGTGGGACATGTTCCATCGCACCGGCTTCGGCACGCCGCCGCGCTCCGGTTTTCCGGGAGAGGTCTCGGGCCGGCTGCGCGCGCACAGAAGCTGGAGGCCGATCGAGCAGGCAACGATGTCCTATGGCTACGGCATCTCGGTATCGCTGATGCAGCTGGCGCGTGCCTATACGGTTTTTTCGTCGGACGGCAAGCTGTATCCGGTAAGCCTGCTCAGGCGCGACGGCCCTCCCGAGGGCACGCAGGTGATTTCCGCGCAGACGGCACAGGCCGTGCGCCACATGCTGGAGATGGCGGCACAGCCCGGCGGTACCGCCCCCGGGGCGCAGGTCGCAGGCTATACCGTGGCCGGCAAGACCGGCACCGCACGCAAGCTCGAAGGCAAGGGTTACGCCACCAACCGTTACGTCGCCTCATTCGTCGGTTTTGCGCCGGCAACCAGGCCCCGCATCATCATCGCGGTGATGATTGACGAACCCTCCGCCGGACAGCATTACGGCGGTGCGGTGGCAGCGCCGATCTTCAGCCAGGTTGCCGCCGGTGCACTGCGCATGCTTGCGGTGCCGCCGGATGCGCCGGGCCGCACCACGGTGCTGGCGCCTGCCGATGTGCCGCTGATCAAGGAGGATGTGTGAGCGCGCCGCGTTTTGATGCCGCGGTGCTGCACCGCCTTGGCGTGCGGCGGCTGACGCTCGACAGCCGCACGGTGCGCCCCGGTGATGCATTCCTCGCCTGCAGTGGCGAGACCCGGGACGGCCGTGATTTCATCGCCGATGCTGTCGGCAGAGGGGCCTCCGCCGTGCTGTGGGAGGCCGAGGGCCATGCCTGGAACCGGCGCTGGCGCGTGCCGCACTTCGCCGTACCCGGACTGCGCCGCTGCGCCGGGGAAATCGCCGCCGATTTTCACGGTCGGCCGAGTGCGCGGCTGTGGACCATCGGGGTCACCGGCACCAATGGCAAAACTTCCTGCAGCCAATGGATCGCACAGGCCCTGACCCGCTCCCGGCGCAAGTGTGCGGTGATCGGAACCCTGGGCAGTGGATTTCCCGGCCGCCTCGACGCGGCGGTGAACACCACGCCGGACGCGGTGAGCCTGCAGGCGCGGTTGCGCGACTTCGAGAGTGCCGGCGCGAAGGCGGTATGCATGGAGGCCTCGTCGCACGGGCTGGTGCAGGACCGCCTTGCCGGTGTCGAGTTCGATGTTGCGCTGCTTACCAACCTCAGCCGCGACCACCTCGACTACCACGGCACGATGCGCCGTTACAAGGCGGCCAAGGCGCGCCTGTTCCGCTGGCCGACGCTGCGTCATGCCATCGTCAATCTGGACGACGGCTTCGGACGTGAAATCGCGCAGCGCTGGAAGCATCGCCGCGCCAGCCTGTTCGGCTACGGCTTCGGGCGCCGCGGATCACGCCAGTGTGCCGGCCGCATCGAAGGCAGCAACCTCGAACTGGGTGCCGCCGGCATCGCATTCGACGTCACGAGCCCCTGGGGCCGTGCGGCGGTGCGCAGCCCGCTGCTCGGCGCTTTCAATGCGGCCAACCTGCTGGCGACGCTCAGCGTGCTGCTCGCGAGTGGCGTGGAAATCGCGGCCGCTGCCGCGGCGCTGGAGCGGCTGGCACCGGCGCCTGGCCGCATGGCCCGCTACGGTGGTGGCGCCAGGCCTCTGGTGGTGGTCGATTACGCCCATACGCCGGATGCCCTGGAAAAGGTTCTGCTTGCGCTGCGTCCGCTGCGTGCCCCCCGCGGGCGGCTGCTCTGCGTGTTCGGTTGCGGTGGTGAGCGCGATGCCGGCAAACGGCCGCTGATGGGAGCGGTCGTGGCCCGCCTCGCCGACCACGTGGTGCTGACCAGCGACAACCCGCGCAGCGAGGATCCGCGCGCGATCATTGCCGACATTGCCGCCGGCACCGCAGGTGCACACGAGGAGATCGCCGATCGCCGTCGCGCCATCCTGTCCGCAGTTGCCGCGGCGCGCCGCGGCGATATCGTGCTGGTCGCGGGCAAGGGGCACGAGAATTACCAGGACATTGGCGGGTTGCGGCGGCGTTTCGATGATGCCGCAGTGGTGAAGGCGGCGCTGGCCGGGAGGACACGGTGATGTCACTCGCCCAGACTGCGGCGGCGATCGGCGCCGAAATGAGCGGCCCCGACGTGATCTGGCATGACGTGTGCACCGACAGCCGGACCCTGAAACGCGGCGATCTGTTCGTCGCGCTGCGCGGCGGTCGTTTCGACGGCCACGATTTTGTGGCCCAAGCTGCCGCTGCCGGTGCTGTGGCGGCGCTGGTGGCGCGCGATTATCAGGGCCCCGCGCCGCTGCCGCTGGCACGCGTTGCAGACACCACCCTGGGCCTTGCCGACCTGGCGGCCCACTGGCGCCGGCGTTTCACGCTGCCGCTGATCGCGGTGACCGGATCCAACGGCAAGACCACGGTCAAGGAAATGATCGCGGCCTGCCTGCGCGCCCATTACGGTGATGAGGCGGTGCTCGCGACCCGCGGCAACCTCAACAACCATATCGGACTGCCGCTGACCCTGCTGCGCCTGCGCGACTCGCACCGTGCCGCCGTGGTTGAGCTGGGCATGAATCACAGGGGCGAGACCGCACAACTGGCGCGCATCGCGATGCCCACCATCGGCGTGATCAACAACGCGCAGCGCGAGCACCAGGAATTCATGCGCTCGGTGGATGAAGTTGCGGCCGAGCATGCCGACCTGCTGGCGGCCCTGATGCCGCAAGGCTGCGCGGTGATCAACGCCGATGACGCGCATGCCGGGCTGTGGCGTGCCGCAGCCGGCCGCGCGCGGGTGATCGATTTCGGTTTGGGAGAGGCGGCCGTACGCGGGGAATGCCGCCTGCAGCCGGCAGCAAGCCGCCTGAGCGTGTCGGCAGGCAGCGAGACCGCGGCTTTCGATTTGCCGCTGGCCGGTGAACACAATGCGCGCAATGCCCTGGCCGCAATCGCCGCCGCCACCGCTGCCGGCGTGCCGCTGGCGACCTGCGCGCTGGCACTGGCCGCATTTTCCGCGGTCAAGGGGCGGCTGCAGGAGAGGCGCGGACTGCGCGGGTCGCGCCTGATCGACGACAGTTACAACGCCAATCCGGATTCGGTGCGCGCCGCGATCGACGTTCTCGCGCAGGCGCCGGGCCGCCGGCTGCTTGCACTGGGCGACATGGGCGAGGTCGGCGAGCAGGGCGAGGCCTTCCACTGCGAAATCGGTGAATACGCCCGCAGCCATGGTGTGCATGCCCTGTTCACCACCGGTGAACTGGCCCGCCACGCTGCGGCGGCCTACGGTGCCGGCGCCAGCCATCACGAAAGCGCAGAGGCTCTTGCCGCTGCTGCCGCCAAGCTGCTCGACGCCGATACCACGGTTCTGGTCAAAGGCTCGCGCTTCATGCGCATGGAGCGGGTGGTCGAAGCGCTTGAGGCCGCTGCAGCCGCGGCGGCCGGAAAGAAGGGGGGCTGACGCATGCTGCTCGAACTCGCTCAATGGCTGGAGCAGTATGTGCGGGCGTTCAACGTGTTCAGCTACCTGACGCTGCGCGCGGTGCTTGCCTGCCTGACCGCGCTGCTGATCTCGTTCATGGTCGGGCCGACCCTGATCCGCAAACTCACCGCGTACAAGATCGGGCAGGCGGTGCGTGATGACGGGCCGCAGACCCACCTGGTCAAGGCCGGCACACCGACCATGGGCGGCGCGCTGATCCTGGTGGCGATCATCGTCACCACGCTGCTGTGGGCGGACCTGCAGAACCGTTTTGTCTGGGTGGTGCTGGTCGTCACCGTCGGGTTCGGCGCAATCGGCTGGGTTGATGATTACCGCAAGGTTGTGCACCGCAACCCGAAGGGGCTCTCGGCAAAGGCCAAGTTTTTCTGGCAGTCGGTGCTCGGACTCGGCGCCGCGGTGTTCATCGCCTATTCGACCAACCTCCCGGCGCAGACCCAGTTCATCGTGCCCTTCTTCAAGGAAGTGGCCTATCCCCTGGGCGCGATCGGATTCATCGTGATGACCTATTTCGTCATCGTCGGCACCAGCAACGCAGTGAACCTGACCGACGGCCTTGATGGCCTCGCGATCATGCCGACCGTGATGGTGGGCAGCGCCCTGGGCGTGTTTGCCTACGTTGCCGGCAATGCGGTGTTCGCCAAATACCTCGGATTTCCGTACATCCCGGGTGCCGGTGAACTGATCGTGATCTGCGGCGCGCTTGCCGGCGCGGGC
>Ga0194133_10007803_pt1 | contig 12698 bp, 7 predicted proteins | sample TA2KigOf40mmetaG_FD_155448 | JGI IMG/M metagenome (GOLD analysis project Ga0194133, IMG submission 155448) | Freshwater microbial communities from Lake Tanganyika, Tanzania - TA2015055 Kigoma Offshore 40m | ecosystem: Environmental > Aquatic > Freshwater > Lake | place: Tanzania: Lake Tanganyika...
GAGCGGGAGGTCTCGGCCCCACGACCAACGCTCGGTCTCCGGTGCGCTCATCGGCGGGGCGGAGGGTTCAGGCCGGACGGGCGCCGCGCCGGGCCCGCCCCTGTTCCACCCAGTAGGCCACCGTCTCCAGCAGGCGCTCCGGATCGAAGGGCTTCGTCAGGTAGGCATCCGCCCCGTTCCGCAGGCCGTCGGCGACGTGCCCCTCGTCGGCGCGGGCTGAGATGACGAGCACCGGCAGGTGTCCCAGCCCCGCTGCCGCGCGGACCTGGTGGAGGAGCCAGGGGCCGTCGCCGCCGGGCATAATCATATCGGTCAGCAGCAGGTCGGCGTCGTGGCTGGCGAGGTGGTCGAGCGCCTCCTGGCCGCTGGCGAAGGCGGCCACGGTGTGCCCGCCGAGGGTCAGCAGGTCGATCGTGGTCGCGCTCACGTCGGGGTCATCCTCCGCGAGGACGATGCGCGCGGGCGCCGGGGCGGGGGGCGTCATCGCGGCAGCTTCGGGCGGGCCCCGGGGGCAAGTAAAGCCCCAGTTGCCGGCGCCCCGGGGCGGGCGGAACCCGTTTCCACCGCGAAATTTCTAGCAACGCGTCCGGCTCCGTGGTCGTCTGTCCGCCCGCCGGGTCCGCCTCCGCGGCCGCCGGCCCTTTCCCCCGTATGTCCTCCGCCCCTTCGCCCCGCCGTCCCTGGTTCCTCTATGGCGCCGTCACCCTCGTGTTCGCCGCCGGGGTCTGGTACTTCGGGATCCGCACCGCGCCGGCCGCGGCCGGGGCCGGCAAGATGTCGTTCCGCTCCCGCGGCGGCTCGACCGCCACGCCCGTGCGGGTCCAGCCCGTGCAGCGCCGTGACCTCGCGGTGCACCTCCGCGCGATCGGGACGGTCACGCCCCGCAACACGGTCACGGTCCGGAGCCGCGTCGAGGGCCAGCTGCTCAAGGTCCACTTCCAGGAGGGGCAGCAGGTCGCCGCCGGGCAGCTGCTGGCCGAGATCGACCCGCTCCCCTACGAGATCCGGCTGGCGCAGACCGAGGCCCGCCTCCGCCAGAACCGCGCCCAGCTGCTCACGGCCAAGGCCGACCTGGAGCGCGTCCGCCAGCTGCACGCCCAGACCCTGATGTCCCAGCAGCAGCTCGAGGCCGCCCAGGCCCTCGTGGCCGACCGCGAGGGGGCGGTCGCGGCGGACCAGGCCAACGTCGACGATGCCCGCCGCCAGCTCGCCTACACCCGCATCGAGGCCCCGATCGCGGGCCGCCTCGGCCTGCGCCAGGTCGACGCCGGCAACCTCATCCGCCCGGGCGACGCCGGCGGGATGGTGGTCATCACCCAGACGCGGCCCATCAACGTCCTCTTCACCGTGCCGGAACAGGATCTCCCGAAGGTCCTCGAGCCGCTCCGCGCCGGCCAGGGCCTGCCCGTCGAGGCTTGGGACCGGGCCGAGCAGCAGCGGCTCGCCGCGGGCCTGCTCAACACCGTCGACAACCAGATCGACCTCGCCACCGGCACCGTGCGCCTGAAGGCCGAGTTCCCCAACGAGGACGAAAAACTCTTCCCCAACCAGTTCGTGAACGTCCGCCTCCGCGTGCGCACCTTCAAGGACGCCGTGGTCGTGCCGGTCGCCGCCGTCCAGTACGGTTCGCGCGGCACCTACGTGTACCTGGTCACCGAGGACAGCCTGGCCGCCGTCCGCGACGTCGTGCTCGGGCCGTCCGAGGACGGTTTGCAGGCGGTCCTCCAGGGCCTGTCCGGGGGCGAGCGCGTGGTCCTCGAGGGGATCGACCGGCTGCGCGAGGGCCGCCCCGTGACGATCGTCGCGGCGGACGGCACCGTCACGCCCCCGCCGGCGGGGAAGGGGGAGAAGGGCGGCAAGGGCGAGCGCGGCGGCAAGGGCGGGAAGTCCGACGGCGCGCCCAAGAAGGCCATATGAGCCCCTCCCGGCCCTTCATCCTGCGGCCGGTCGCGACCAGCCTGCTGATGGTCGCGCTATTCCTGTCCGGCATCCTCGCGTACCGGCTCCTGCCGGTCGCCGCGCTGCCGCAGGTCGATTTCCCGACCATCCAGATCTTCACCTTTTACCCGGGCGCCAGTCCCGCGGTGACCGCCAGCGCCATCACCGCCCCGCTCGAGCGGCGGTTCGGGCAGATCCCCGGGCTGAACCAGATGTCCTCGACCAGCTCGAGCGGCGCCTCGGTGATCACCCTCCAGTTCTCGCTCGAGATCTCCCTCGGCGTGGCCGAGCAGGAGGTGCAGGCCGCCATCAACGCGGCGAACAACCTGCTCCCCAACGACCTCCCCGCGCCGCCCGTTTACCGCAAGGTCAACCCGGCCGACACGCCGATCATGACCCTGGCCGTCACCTCGGCCAGCCTGCCCCTGCCCCAGGTGCACGACCTGGTGGACACCCGCATCGCCCAGAAGCTCGCCCAGATCCCGGGCGTGGGGATGGTCAGCCTCGCCGGCGGCCAGCGCCCCGCGATCCGCGTCCAGGTCCACCCCGGCGAGCTCGCCCAGCGCGGGCTGAACCTCAGCGACGTCCGCGCCGCCATCGCGGCCGCGAGCGTCAACCAGCCCAAGGGCAGCTTTGACGGGCCCACGCGCACCATTCTGATGGACGCCAACGACCAGCTCCGGTCGGTGGAGGAGTTCCGCAACCTGATCATCGCGTGGCGCGACGGCGCGCCCCTGCGGTTGGGCAATGTCGCCCGGATTGAGAACGCGGCCGAGGACCGCCGCCTCGGCGCCTGGGCGGACCGCCTCCCGGCGGTGCTGGTCAACATCCAGCGCCAGCCCGGCGCCAACGTGATCGAGGTGGTTGACCGGGTGCAGGCCCTGCTCCCGCAGCTCTCCGCCACCCTGCCGGCGGCGGCGGAGCTGGCCGTCCTTTCCGACCGCACCCAGAGCATCCGCGCCTCGGTCCGCGCGGTGCAGCACGAGCTGGTCTTCGCCATTCTGCTGGTCGTGCTCGTGACCTTCCTCTTCCTGCGGAACTTCGCCGCGACGATCATCCCCAGCATCGCGGTGCCGCTGTCGCTGGTCGGCACCTTCGGGGTGATGCACCTGGCGGGCTACTCGCTGAACATCCTCACCCTGATGTCGCTCACCATCGCCACGGGTTTCGTGGTCGATGACGCGATCGTGATGCTGGAGAACATCGCGCGCTACCGGGAGCAGGGCGAGCCGCCACTCTCCGCCGCGCTCAAGGGCGCCGCGCAGATCGGCTTCACCCTCGTCTCGCTCACGATCTCGCTCATCGCGGTGCTGATCCCGCTGCTGTTCATGGGCGACGTCGTCGGCCGCCTCTTCCACGAGTTCGCGATCACCCTCGCGGTCTCGATCCTGATCTCGCTGCTGGTCTCGCTCTCCCTCACGCCGATGATGTGCGCCCGGATGCTGCCCGCGCCGGAGCACGGGGCCGCCGCCGCGCCCGGCTTCCTCGACGCCGTGATCGACCGCTACGGCCGCTGGCTCGACTGGGTGCTGGAGCACCAGCGCCTCACCCTCGCCGTCACCGTCGGCACGCTCGTGCTCACCGCCCTGCTCTGGGCCGTGGTCCCGAAGGGGTTCTTCCCGGTGCAGGACAACGCCGCCCTGCAGGCGGTGACGGAGGCGCCGCAGTCCGTCTCCTTCGCCACGATGGCCGAGCGCCAGCAGGCCCTCGCCGCGCGCATCCTCGAGGACCCCGCCGTCCGCAGCCTCTCGAGCTTCATCGGCGTCGACGGCACCAACACCACCCTCAACAGCGGCCGGATGCTGATCAACCTGCACCCGCACGGCGAGCGGCGGGAGAACGCCGGCGCGGTGATCGAGCGCCTCCGCACGACCGCCCTCGCGGTGCCCGGCATCTCCCTGTACCTGCAGCCGGTGCAGGAACTGACGATCGAGGACCGGGTGAGCCGCACCCAGTTCCAGTTCACCCTGACCTGCCCCGACGAGAACCTGCTCGAGGAGTGGGTCGCCGGCTTTGTCCCGCACCTGCAGCAGCAGCCCGCGCTGGCCGACGTCGCCAGCGACCTCCAGAACCGGGGCCTGCAGGCCTACGTGGAGATCGACCGGGACACGGCGAGCCGCCTCGGCGTGAGCGTGGCCGACATTGATGACGCGCTCTACAGCGCCTTCGGCCAGCGGCAGATCTCGACCCTTTTCACCCACACCAGCCAGTACCGGGTGGTGCTGGAGGTGGACCCGCGCCTGACGCAGGGGCCGGAGGCGCTCGCGGGCATCTTTGTGCGGACCCGCTCCGGCCGGCCCGTGCCGCTGGCCAGCGTGGCGCGCGTGACCGAGCGGCCCACGCGCCTGCTGATCAGCCACGTCGGGCAGTTCCCGGCCGTCACGATCTCCTTCAACCTCGGCGCTGGCGCCTCTCTCGGCGACGCGGTCCGGGCGATCGAGCGCGCCGCCGTCGAGCGGGAGCTGCCTCCCGCGGTGGAGATGCGGTTCCAGGGCGCCGCGCAGGCCTTCCGCGCCTCGCTGTCGAGCACGCTGCTGCTGGTGCTGGCGGCGGTGGTGACAATGTACATTGTCCTCGGCATCCTCTACGAGAGCAGCATCCACCCGATCACGATCCTCTCGACCCTGCCGTCCGCGACGGTGGGCGCATTGCTGGCGCTGTGGATCACGGGCCGGCCGCTGGATATGATCGCGATCATCGGGATCATTTTGCTCATCGGCCTGGTGAAGAAGAACGGGATCATGATGGTGGATTTCGCGCTGGAGGCCACGCGGCGGGACGGGCTGGGGCCGCGGGAGGCGATCCGGCAGGCGGCGCTGCTGCGCTTCCGGCCGATCCTGATGACGACCCTCGCGGCGCTCTTCGGGGCCCTGCCGCTGATGCTTTCCACGGGTTCGGGGGCCGAGCTCCGGCAGCCCCTCGGCGTCACGATGGTCGGCGGCCTGCTCGCGAGCCAGGTGCTGACCCTCTTCACGACGCCGGTGGTCTACCTGTATTTCGACCGGCTGGGCCGCCGGTTCGCGGCCCGGAAGGCGGCCGGGGCGGCGTCCGCGGCGGCCCAACCCGCGGTAGCGCGTTCCTGAGGCGCGCGGAGGCACCCGGATGAACCTTTCCCGACCCTTTGTCCGGCGCCCGGTGGCGAGCAGCCTGATGGCGGTGGCGCTGGTCCTCGCCGGCGCGCTGGCCTACGGGCTGCTGCCGGTCTCGCCCCTGCCGCAGGTGGACTTCCCGAGCATCCGCATCAGCGCCTCCCTGCCCGGGGCCAGTCCGGAGACGATGGCCGCGAACGTCTCCGCGCCGCTGGAACGCGCCCTCGGGAGCATTTCCGGGGTGACGGGCATCTATTCGGACAGCCGGCAGGGCAACGCCTCGATTATGCTCGAGTTCGCGCTCGGCCGGAACCTGGACTCCGCGGCGCGGGACGTGCAGGCCGCGATCAACGCGGCGCGGGGCCAGTTGCCGGCGGGGATGCCGGGCAGCCCCACGTTCCGGAAGTCGAATCCCGCGCAGGCGCCCATCCTCGCCCTCGCCCTGAGCTCGCCCAACCTCGCGCCGGGCCGCCTCTACGATCTCGCCTCGACCATCCTCGCCCAGAAGATCGCCCAGATCACCGGGGTGGGGGAGGTCACGATCGGCGGCAGTTCCCTCCCCGCGGTCCGGGTGCAGCTCAACCCGCACCAGTTGGCCCACCACGGCATCGCCCTGGACGAGGTGCGGCGCGCGATCGGCGCCACCAACTCCCTCCGCCCCCGCGGCGCCATCGACGACGGGGACCGGCAGTGGGAGGTGCACGTCAGTAGCCAGCTCCGGCGGGCCGAGGAATATCTCGGCCTCGTCGTCCGCTACCGCGATGGCGCGCCGGTGCGTCTGGGCGACGTGGCGACGGTGACCGACTCCGTGGAGGACGTCCGCGCCAGCGGCTTCCACAATGACCGGCCCGCGGTGATCCTGAACGTCAGCCGCCAGCCCGGGGCGAACATCATCGCCACGATCGACGCGATCACCGCGCAGCTGCCGGCGCTCCGGGCCCTGTTGCCCGCGGACGCCAACCTCGCGGTGGTGATGGACCGCTCCCCCGGCATCCGCGCGACCCTCCACGAGTCGCAGCGGACGCTCCTGCTGGCCTCCGGGCTGGTGATGCTGGTGGTGCTCCTCTTCCTCGGCAGCGCCCGGGCCGCCCTCATCCCGTGCCTCGCCATCCCGGTCTCAATCGTCGGCACCTTCGGGATGATGTACCTGCAGGGCTTCTCCCTGAACAACCTCTCGCTGATGGCGCTCATCGTCGCGGCGGGGCTGGTGGTGGACGACGCGATCGTGGTGCTCGAGAACATCACCCGCCATATGGAGCGGGGGCTTTCGCCCTTCCGCGCCGCGATGCGCGGCTCGGGCGAGGTCGGCTTCACCCTGCTGGCGATGAACATCTCCCTCGTCGCCGTTTTCGTCTCGATTCTCTTTATGGGCGGGATCGTCGAGCGGCTCTTCCGGGAGTTCTCGCTCACCCTCGCGGCGGCCATCCTCGTTTCCCTCGCCGTCTCCCTCACGCTCACCCCCAGCCTCTGCTCGCGCCTGCTCCGCCGCCGCGGGGCCGGGACGCCGTCCCGCTTCCACGCCGCGACCGACCGCTGGTTCGACGCGGTCAAGCGCGGCTACGACATCTCCCTCGGCTGGGTGCTGCGCCACCCCGGGCTGGTGCTCATCACGCTCCTCGGGACGATCGCCCTCAACGTGGCGGTCTACGTCCGCCTGCCCAAGGGGTTCCTCCCCGCGCAGGACACCGGCACGCTCTTCGGGTTCGTCCGCGGCGACGACGCGTTCTCCTACGAGATTATGCGGCCGAAGATCGAGGCGTTCCGCCGGCACGTGCTGGCGGATCCCGCGGTGCAGGACGTCATCGGCTTTTCCGGCGGCACCAGCGGCCTCAGCAACTCGCGGATGACGGTCCGCCTGAAGCCGATGCGGGAGCGCCGGATCTCGGCGAACGACGTCGTGAACCGCCTGCGCCAGAGCGCGCCCATCGTGCCGGGCGGGCAGCTTTACCTCTACGGGGCGCAGGACCTCGATGGCCCGCGGATGACAGATGGCTCCTCGCAGGAGGTGAACCTGATGGCCGCGGACCTCGGGCTGCTCCGGCAGTGGACGCCGCGCATCTCGAATGCGTTCCGGGACCTGCCCGAGTTGGTCGACATCGAGGCCCCTTCCGAGGGCGGCACCCAGCAGGTCTCCCTGCACATCGACCGCGAGGCCGCCCGGCGGCTGGGCGTGGATATGCAGATGATCTCCCAGGTGCTGAACAATTCCTTCAGCCAGCGGCAGATCGCCACCCTCTACGACCGGATGAACCAGTACCGGGTGGTGATGGAGCTGGAGCCGCGGTACACGGCGCACCCGGAGGTGCTCGACCAGGTGCAGGTGATCGCCGCGAACGGCAGCCGCGTGCCGCTGTCCGCCTTCGCCCGCTATGACTACTCGCTGGTCGACGACCGGGTCCGCCACCGCAACCAGTTCGCCGCCGAGCGCATCGGCTTCGGCCTCGCGCCGGACGTCTCGCTCGAGGAGGGGCTCGCGGCGATCGACCGCGCGATGGGGGAGATAATGCTGCCGAACGACATCCAGGTTGTGGTCGGCGGCTCCGGCCAGAACTTCCAGCGGGCCCTCCAGAGCCAGCCGTTGCTGATCCTCGGCGTGCTGCTCGCCGTCTACCTGGTGCTCGGGATCCTCTACGAGAGCCTCATCCACCCGCTGACCATCCTCTCGACCCTGCCCTCGGCCGGCCTCGGGGCGCTGCTTGCGCTGCGGTTCACCGGGACCGAGTTCTCCCTCATCGCGCTGCTTGGGCTCTTCCTGCTGATCGGCATCGTGATGAAGAACGCGATCCTGATGATCGACTTCGCCCTCGGCATCGAGCGGCGCGAGGGCGTGTCCCCGCGCGAGGCCATCTTCGCGGCCGCCCGGCTGCGCCTGCGGCCCATTCTGATGACCAACGTCGCCGCCCTGCTGGGGGCGCTCCCGCTGGTCTTTGCCGCCGGCGAGGGCGTCGAGATGCGGCGGCCGCTGGGCCTGACGATCGTGGGCGGGCTCTTCGTGAGCCAAGTGCTCACGCTCTACACGGTCCCGGTGGTCTACCTCGCGCTCGACCGGCTGCGGCTGCGTTTCGGGCGCACGCGGACGGCCGAGGCGGCGGTTCCCGCGTCCGCCTGAGCCGGCGCCTTCAGCGCCCCGCGTCCGCCTTGGCCTTGGCCGCCCGGCCGGCGCGATGGAGCTGCCAGGAGTTCCAGAGGTTGTGCCAGATCACGTAGAAGGTCGGCCCGAGCGCGACCAGCGGGCCGGCGTGGGCGAGGGCAAGGTAGAGGGTGAAGGTCGTGTTCTTTTGCCCGAGCGCCTGGCTGGCCTCCCGCGCGTGCCCGCCCCCGCCCAGGACCCGCCCGAGGGCGAAGTTCAGCGCGCACACCGCCAGGGAGGCGCCCGCCAGCTGCCAGATCAGCGTTCCCGGCGCCGTCGTCTGCTCGCGGATGAAGTGGGAGGCGCTCGCCGTGATGAGGAAGATGGAAATGTTCCAGAGGCCGAAGGAAACGTTGCGCCAGCGCGCCGGCCAGGCCGCCGCCGGGGGATGCAGGGCCCGCAGGAGCCACGCGGCCACGAACGGCGCAAACACGACCAGGGCCACGCTCCCGGTCACCTGCGCGAACGCCTCCGGGGTCGGCCGCCCGAGCACGAAGGGCAGGAGCAGCGGCAGGAGGCCCGCGACCGCCAGGTTGGTCAGCAGGAAGGATCCGACCACGAAGGCCACGTCCCCGCCGAGGAAGCTGATGATCACGGGGGCCGCGATCGCCGTCGGGGCGATCCCGCAGAAAAAAGCCGCCTGCGCCACCTCGGGGCCCGAGACGAGCCGGGCGACGCCCCACGCCGCCAGGCCCACCGCGAGGTTCGCCGCCAGCAGGGCCAGGTGCCGCGGGGTCAGCGAGCTCCGGCCGAGCCGCGTCTCCAGGAAGACGAGGAACAGCATCGTCGGCACCAGCCAGCCCACGAGCCACACGCCTGCCCGGGCCCCCGGCAGCAGGGCGCCGAGGAGCATCGCGGAGAGCAGGGCGGCGGTGCGGCTGAATCCGTTCACGGGAGCGTCCCCGGACCCAACGCGACGCCCCGCGCCGAGGCAACGCCCGAACCTTCCGCCGGCTCAGCGGGCTGGTTCCGCGCGCGGCTCCAGGCCCCGGCGTTGCAGCAGCGGGCGGAGCTCCGGCTCGGCCCCACGGAAATCCCGGTAGAGCTGCATCGCGTCCGCGCTGCCGCCGCGCGACAGCACGGTCCGGCGCAGGCGGTCGCCGTTGGCCCGAGTGAGGCCGCCGTTGGCCCGGAACCACTCCACCGCGTCGGCATCGAGCACCTCCGCCCATAGGTACGAGTAGTATCCCGCCGAGTAGCCGCTCGAGAAGACGTGCGAGAAGTACGGAGTCCGGTACCGCGGCGGCACCGCCGCGAAGTCGAGGCCCGCCCGGCGCAGCACCGCGGCCTCGAAGGCCAGCACGCCCTCCGGCCCGGGCACCTCCTCCGGCGCCAGCTGGTGCCACGCCTGGTCGAGCACCGCGGCCGCCAGGTACTCGGTCGTGCGGTAGCCTTGGTGGAACTTGCCCGCCGCGATCACCTTCCCGACCAGCGCCTCCGGCAGCGGCTCGCCGGTGCGGTGGTGGCGCGCATAATGGCGGAGCACCTCCGGCCAGGTCGCCCACATCTCGTAAACCTGCGAAGGGAACTCCACGAAGTCCCGCGGGACCTTGGTGCCGCTGAAGCGCGGGTACTCGACCGCCGAGAACAGCCCGTGCAGCGCGTGCCCGAACTCGTGGAACAGGGTCACGACCTGGTCGAAGGTCAGCAGCGTCGGCTCACCCGCCACCGGCCGGCTCACATTGAGGTGATTGCCCACCACCGGCCGCGAGCCCAGCAACCGCGACTGGTCCACGTAGGAGTTCATCCACGCGCCGCCCCGCTTCGAGGGCCGCGCGTACAGGTCCAGCAGGAACGCCGCGAGGGGCCGCCCGTCCGCGTCCAGGATCTCGTACGCCCGCACGGTCTCCTCGTACACCGGCAGGTCGGGCCGCGCGCGGAAGGTGAGGCCGAAAAGCTTCTCCGCCGCGAAGAACACCCCGTCCCGCAGGACGCGCTCCGCCTCAAGGTAGGGCTTCAGCTCCGCCTCGTCGAAGGCGAAGCGCTCGCGCCGCTCTTTTTCCCCGTAGAAGGGCCAGTCCCACGCCGCGAGGGTGAAGCCGCCGCCCTCGCGGTCGATGATCGCCTGCATCGCCGCCGCCTCGCGCCGCGCGTTCGCCACCGCCGCCGGCCCAAGGTCCGCGAGCAGCCGGTTCACCGCTTGCGGGGTCCGCGCAGTCTGGTCCTCCAGCACGTAGGTCGCGTGGTTCGGGTAACCCAACAGCCGCGCCCGCTCCGCCCGCAACCGCGCCAGCCGCGACACCACCGCCAGATTGTCGAACTCGCCGCCCCGGCTCCCTCGCACCAGCGAGGCCTGATGGATGCGCTCCCGCAGCGCCCGGTTCCGCAACGAGGCAAGCACCGGTTGCCCGCTCGTATTGAGCAGCCGCAGCGCCCACGCGCCCGGTCGGCCCTCGGCCCGGGCCAGCTCCGCCGCCGCCGCGACCTCCGCCGGCGTCAGGCCGTCCAGATCCTCCGCGCGGTCCACCCAGACCAGCGACGCGTTCACCTCCTTGAGCACGTTCTGGGTGAAGGTGGTCTGCAGGCTCGAGATTTCCGCGTTGAGCGCCCGCAGGCGCACCTTTTCCGGCTCGGCCAGCCGCGCCCCCGCCCGCACAAGGTCGGCGTGGCTCTTTTCCAGCAGCCGCAGGGACTCCGGATCGAGCCCCAGCTGCGCCCGGTCCGCGAACAGGCGGTCCACCCGCGCGAACAGCCGCGGATCCAACCGGATGGCGTCCGCGTGGGCCGCCAGGCGCGGTGCCAGCTGCCGCTCGAGGGCCCGGGTGCGGTCGTTGCCGTGCGCCCCCGCGAGATTGAAGAACACGCTCCGCGCCCGGGAAAGGGTCTCCCCGCTCCGCTCTAGCGCCACGAGGGTGTTCGCGAAGGTCGGCGCCGCGGGGGCCGAGAGGATCGCCTCCACCTCCCGCAGCTGCTCGGTCATCCCCTGCTCGAACGCCGCCCCAAAATGCTCGTCCCGGATCCGGTCGAACGGCGGATAGGCATACTCCAGGGAACTGGGCGCCAGCAGCGGGTTCGCGGATGGGAGCGGGACGGAGGCGGCCGGGGCGATCACGGGAAGCAGGAGAGCGGGGAAGAGGGTGGCGCGGAGCATCGGGAATGAAACGGGCGACTCAAGGCCCGGGGTGCATTTTTCGCGCGGATGGCGCCGCGCCGGACGGGGAGCTTCGGCTCCGGCAGGCGCTACCGTCGCGGAGGGGCGCTCCCTGCGCCCGGGGCGGCGGGGGCCGCTCAGCGGTCCCGGGCGTCTCCCGGTTCTAACCCGCTGCCCGTGCGGGTGAACTCGATTTCCCAGCGCGAGACACCCTTCAGATAAAACCGGGCGAACTTGCCCGCCTCGGTATCGGTGCCGCGCGGGCCGTACCCAAGCACTTGCGGGTAAAAGTCGGTCCAACTCGGGATGTCCTCCGTCGGGAGCAGCAACTTGGGCTGCTTCCACGCCTCCGGCCGGCTTAGGTCGCGCGAGTAGGAGATGTAGACCCCGTGCTGGGACCAGCCCGGCTCTCCCTTGGCGTGATTCAGGAGCATCACGAAGGCGTTGAGGTAGGTGTTCCAATGGACCGCCGGTCCCCAGAAGCAGTCCGGATCGCGGTTCACCCAGCCGCGGCGCGCCGGGAAGATTGGGGTCACCCGCCCTCCGATCCCCGGCTCCTTCCACTCGCCCTCGTGGTACTTGAAAACCTTGCCCTCGGGATTGAAACGGTCCGCGTACGCCATCCGCGCTACGCACACGCCCTGAGTCTCCTCCGGGCCCGCGTAGTTCGTGAAGAAGAAGTAGAAATGGCTCCGCTCCGGATCCAGCACGACCGAGAAGTCCCCGTGGCCCCCGACGAAGAACCCGTTGGCCGCGAGAAGATCCGGCGGGTCGCCCGCATCTAAAATCAGGCCCAGATCGTGCACGCTCTGCCCCTGGTCGATCGAGATGAGGGCCCCGATCTTGGGCGCCGTCAGCGTGGACCCCTCGATCAGCCCGCAGGGCTCGTGATGGTACCAGCCAAGCAAAATCCCGTCGGGATCCATCCACGCGCCCTCAATCCAAGTCGGGTGATGCCGCATCCCGGTCGTGTCGACCTCGATGGTCGTCCAGGCATAGAACTGCCCCGCGGACCGGCTGAGCTTCAGCGGCCAGCCAATCGAGGTGAACAAGTGCAACTGTCCGTCCCACCAGAACGCCGGGCTGTTGCCATCCGCCTGCGCCGGCAGCTTCACATCCTCCACCCAGTGCAACTGGGCCTCCTGCGCCGCCAGCGGCGCCCCAAGGGCCAGCGCCAGTCCCAAACGGACGCAAAACCAGCGGTCGGGGCGGGAAATGACGCTTATGTCAGGCACGGCAAGCTGTCAGGAATGTCAGGAGTTGGCGTGCCGCAAATGAATTTTCTTAAATTCGCGCCTGGAATCTGGCTCGGCACCCCGGCCCGCGCCTTTACACGCCCTTAACAAATCCCCCGGCCCGCGCGCACAAAGGCCAAACACCCGCGCGGCACGCTGCGGGGATGATCCAGCCCCACGGCGACGTCCCCGCCTCCGCTGCCTCGCTCCCGGTC
>Ga0194133_10007805_pt1 | contig 12698 bp, 9 predicted proteins | sample TA2KigOf40mmetaG_FD_155448 | JGI IMG/M metagenome (GOLD analysis project Ga0194133, IMG submission 155448) | Freshwater microbial communities from Lake Tanganyika, Tanzania - TA2015055 Kigoma Offshore 40m | ecosystem: Environmental > Aquatic > Freshwater > Lake | place: Tanzania: Lake Tanganyika...
TTCGGTAAAAAAGTCATTTGACAAATTTATTCAACGAATCATGAATTCAGTAAAAAATGTGATTTGACAGACCAAATATTTGCCAAATCATTAATTGGACGAATTGTTTAAACGTTGATTTAACCGATTGTGATTCTATGAATTTTCATAAACAGCACCTGTCATTCAGTGAAAAGAAAAAAGTTTTTTTGAATTAATGGATGTAAGATAAAAAAAATACAAATGGAAATGAAGTTACAGAAAAAGTTACTCAGAATGTTGGCTTGTCTTCTGATGACATCTCCGCCAACTTGGAGAATGGAACAGCAGATGAAGAAGTTATCTTGGCTGTAAACAAACCAGGAAAAACTTTTTCAAGAAAATTTTCAAGGTTTTCATGTCTAACATACTTTGTCTTGCATGGATTAGCCACTGTTGTAGGAACTGCCATCACATTTCCTATGTTCTTAAGGTTAGAATAAGCCTTATTTTTCTTTAAATGTACACAATAAAGAAAACTGTAAAAGTTTATTTCAGTCACAAGCTTTATCTTGATGGCATGGATCCAACTGTATGCAATGAGGTTGTCTTCTGGTTCTCTTTCATGATGTTGGGAATTGAATACTTGCTGTTCTTCACCCTGATGTCATGGTTTCTAACAGAAATGCTTGTTTTTAAAAGAATTGCATCTGTTAATATTGAAAATTTAGATAATGATCAGGATGTTACATTTAATAGTGATTAAATAAGGTTTCAGTACATTTGTTTACTCAACAAATTCAAGTTGTTTTTATTTTACTGGTATGAAAATATGATTCTCCAAACATGCAAAAATTATTGAGAAGTTACTTTTTTAGTTCCTTATTTTTTTAGCTCAACTGTCCAGCATATATAGATGTAAAAGTTTATGAGAAAAAAAAGTTTTCCCATCCATCAACTTCTTCTTAATTCAACATCCTGAATTTCCTCTCAGGTTTGATAATTTTTCCTTTTCAATTATCATCATCTCAGAGATAAAAAAAATGAAAAAAGTAAACACCCTTGGGAAATAATCTGATGTCACTTATGATGCATCTAGAAAAATAGTAATCATTTGTTTTGCAGCTCTTCTTTTATCCCAAAACTAAATTTCCAGAGGGTCTGGAATATAATTTTCTTTCTACTCGTTTCTCCACATTCATTTTCCCAAAGCTTGTCAATTAGTTTTGTTAAATATGTAGGTAACATATAGTGGCCGGTATATAAGATTTTATTTGAGTTTTTGGCCTTTTAAGTGCTATTGAGGCGATTGTGTTGCTTGTGGAGAGTTCTGGAGTTTAGACTTATAAAAAGCAGTATTTTTGTAAATGTTTTTTTTTCAATCTTTCAGTAAGTATTCAGATTTTGTCTTTCAGAAATACTTGCGCTTTTTTTTCTTTGAGTAAAACTTGATGGTTCATAACTTCTTTTGAGAACTGTTACACAATTGACCAAAAATGATTCTAATTCTAGAAATGAAAAAGCTTGTTACCATTTGATAAAATCTTGTTAATTCAACCAATTGAGAAACAATTGATAGCTAGTTTATATTCTATATGCAGAGTATTAAAAATAGAATGAGAGTTTTTTACTCATATTTCTTTTTTATGGATGATTCTTAAGTTTGAGCTTTCACAGTTTTTTGAATATTTTAAATTTACAGTATTTTGAGATTCATGTAAAATGAATGTGATACAGAAGAATCTTGAATATGATAAACAGAAAAAAAGTTTGTGATAAAATGGGCCCTTCTTCTTTTTGCTATCCTATTTAATATGCAACATTTTGAATGAAGAAGTCGCTTTTGAGATCCTTTGTTTTCAGTATTCTTTGTGATCAGCATTTCTTTTGAATCTAGAATTAAGCAAAAAATAGTTTATTGAGTAAAGCATGAATGAATCATTAGTTGAATTTTGACAAAATATGTATAGAGGAGCAAAAATGAAGCCTCTGTACAATAAAAAGTAGAGAAACCCATGTTGGAAAAGGTTTGGTCGAAAGTAAAACTTCTGTAGCCTAGTATTGTCAAAATTTTGTTGAAAGTTGTGAATGAATTCTTCTCAAAGATATTGACACTGCTTCACTTTTCTGACATATAAAGCCAAATTGAATTTCGAATGAGAAATATCGATTTTCTCATGGGAAAAAAGGTAAAATTTTTGTGTTTCAAACCATAAAAACAATGAATGATTGCTACTCTTCTACCACAATGACCATGTTTCCACAAGTCAAAGTCCAAAGTTAAGTAAGAGGTCGTGGCTGAGAGGTCATTTGGGTTGTGGGTTCAATCCAAGATGACAAAATTATTTTTCTGCCACCCTCAGTCAGGTTAATAGTAGCTGCAGTGACCCTGGACTTCATTGATGGGACTCTGATTGAGGTGTTGATCGCACATCAACAACGCCTGAGTCTATATATTGCACAAGATTATTACTATTATTAAAAGTCGAAAGTTTAAACTTTGTTTCCTGGTGTTCTTTCAATTATTAAGAAAAATCATTTGTACAATTTTTGTCCGTCGGTCCCCATAGGGGTTGGTAAAATTTTTGCATTTTTACAGTACGCCTTTACGTCATCCTCTATTTCCTCCCTCAGTTTTAAAGCTAAAGGGCTGAAATTTTACATAAGACTTCCCATATTAATGACAAAAAGCTGCCAACCAGATCTTTGAATTTTTTTCTAGGAACTGAGATTTGGTTGAAAAATTGTTGAAATTTTATTAATGATACCAGGCTTTCGCCCTTTTTCTTTAAAAGCTCCCATAATATTAAAGCTAGAGAGCTAATATTTTGCATGGACACAGCTTGAATAAATACCTAAATATTACTTACAATACACTTTACTCTAAAATGAATCACAAAGCCAGCAAGGGGGGTTTTACTAGTCACTTAATTACAAACAACTTTGAGTTTAGAAATTTAAAAATTATTTAATAAACTTTGTGTTTCAATCTAATGGAATTTATTCATAGTTTTTGTCGATGTAAGATGGTTTTCTGACACGTTGTCACATTCTAAGCCTTTCATTCTATTCCATATCTCCAGTTACAAAATTCATTTCATAAACTCTTTTCTCTTTCGCTCCTTCACTTCTTTGATCTCAAAGTCTTCATGCAAACAAACAAGGTCCTCTTGCCACCGGATGCGCACGCACCTCAAGTGGGGAGTAGGGGTTGGTTAGTTGGGGGAATTCTTCAAGGGAGGGGGGAATAAAGTCCTCCTCCTCCTCCTCCATTTCAAAGAGGTCGATTGTGTCACACTTAACTTGGCAGTCGCTAACCTCCTGTGTATCCATTGAGTAGACAGACAGTTTTCCAAAATTCCAATTTTTTAATCATCATGGGGTAATCCAGTGACCTAACCCTTAACAACCTAATCAAAGATCTGCACAAAATTTTTGTAACAATTTTTGAATTAAATATTTCATCATGGGATGTGCCATGTCGACTGAAGAAAGGGCCAACAAGGCAAGGTCAAAACAGATAGAGAAGAACCTAAAAGAAGATGGAATACAAGCTGCAAAAGACATCAAACTACTTCTTTTAGGTAAATAAATAATGTCTTCATCATGACATATTTGACATTAAATTATAACAAAAGGAGGGTTGGCTTAACCAAACCAAATGGTTATTTAGATGCAATTTTATGAAAATTAAAATCTTAGGTTTGATCCTCAGAAATGCTTGCAATTTTTCCCCCTTTATTAAAAAAAATCAATAAAGGTATCAACATAATTCACATTATTTACTAACTCTTTCAATACGGGCGGAAAAGTAAGGTACGAATTTGGGAAAAATTGTGCAATTGTTAAATACTTTGGGACACACATAAAAAATTGTACAATTGATACATATTTTGGGATAAAATTGTGCTTTTGTGACTCGTAAAATGTATTTTCTTCAAAATTGTATTAATTTTGTGTATATGTTCCAAATGCGTTTAACAATTGTGAAATGTCCTTATTTATATTAAAAAATGGCACAAAATACGGTAATTTTTCCGGCCGAGTAATCTTTACATAATGACAATAATTAACCTTTTTTAAGAGAACATGGATAAATGACATGAAATACAGACAAAGAATGAATTTTTTGTTGTGTCATTTTAATATTGATGTTGCGATTGACCTGGGCAGGAGTTGAGCCCAGGTCAGCGGGTTGACAGTCTTACGTGACAACAATTTTGTCTTCATTACTAATTATGATGAAAATAGTAGTTGGGTCAATATTTTGCTTCATAGGGTGGGTCAGCCCTCTTTGGATTGGGTTTGGAAAACTTCCCCTAAAAATACAAAATTTTTCAGTTTTTTTCTCTTCGGGTCAAAAAAAATTTCTTCGGGTCGAGTCAAAAAGTACCCGGATCAAAGTCAGGTTGGCCTCTTACTTACTGTGGGTTGAAAGTATGCTCAGGTCGGGTCGAGTCAGGTCAGGGCCCATTTCTACTGGATTGCAAAAAAATCAACAAGACATCCTCAATCTGGGTAATGATAATCTGCAGTGACCATAGACATAATCTTGTATTTGGTGGGACTCTTTCAAATGTGTTGATCTCGCATTAACAGAGATGGAGTCTTTATTGCACCAGATTATTTTAATTTTTGTTAATAGACTCACTCAATCAAAATGTGATATCTTAACCCCTTTAAGAGTCCCACCATAAACATAGAATTCTGCCCATGGTCACTGCATATTATTGATACCCTGAAAGAGGTTGCCTTGTTAATTTATTTGCAATCCAGAGTTGAAGATTGGCTGACATGGCAAAAAGTGTTCGCCTCCCTGCAAGCTGAGCAGAAAAACTTCAGGGTATCTGTGGCAGCACGCATTCAGCTGTTGTGAGTATTTGCTTTTAGCAAAAGATTAGATTTATATTAAAATTCTGGGTTTCTTTAGTCCCTCAAAAATAAAAATTTTTGTGCAAAGCTGTTCTTGTTCGGGGACCCTGAAATTTTTGTACTTTGTTACAAAATAATCAGTTCGATTCCTCTACAAAAGCTGTCAATTAATCAATACTTTTCAAGATTACATTATCTTATTATTTCAAGATCGACAGAAACTTGAAGGTATTTATAAAAAAGGTCTGAAAATTAAATGAAAACAAAAAAAGGCCTTACTTAAGATTACACAAAAGCAACATAATGCGTAACAAAATATTTTAATCTTTCATGCTTCATGTTATTCCAAAAGCTGCTTATTTAAATACACTTGTATGATATTGAATTGACAGATTCAAATAAAAATAATTTTTACAATATTAAACATATTTTTTTGTTTAGGTGCTGGAGAGTCCGGAAAAAGCACAATTGTGAAACAAATGAAGTATGTCAATTTCTTTTCGTGACTTTTAAGATATATATTTTCAGTAGCCATAACAAAACAGATTTTTCCAATAAAAGATATAAAAAAATTTTTTTTGAAAATTCAGAACACCATTTTTTCATTGAAAAATATTGTCGTCCTGGGAAAAGAGTTTGTTTCAAAACTTTTGCAGAGATGGGTGCAAATAAATTAAAGTAGAATAAGAATATAAAGTCTTGGAATTGGACAAAATTTCTGATTTCAAAGTTCCCATCTGAACTTTTGCCAATCCCAAGGCCAGTCAACAAAGTTTTATAGACTTTTGTGAATTGGCATCAAATCAAAATTTTTTTAGTCCAACAAAATTGACTTTTCCATACCTTAAACCAATCAGCAATAATGGTGTTAAAAATGCAATAAATGAATTGATGAAATCTTGGATTTCTGGTTTTTTTAAAATCAGATTTTGACTTTCTCATAATAAATGATGATTGCATTTGCACAATTGAGTTGTGGAAAAACTTTCAACATGACCATTTACATTCTTTTCTTTCAAGGAAAAAAGGTTAAAATTTCTCAGAAGCACTCATATAAAGGGGGTTACCTTAGCCAAACGGTGCGTTACTTTGCTGAGAATTTGGTCCAAGGGATCGAACTGTCAGCTGTTTGATCCCGGGCATTAACCTTGGACCTCCGGTTGATAAAATAACATCAAAAAAGCCCCAAATTGCAGACAGAAAAGGCCTGCAATGCATCTAATAAAAAGTTGTCCTGGCCTTCACTGGTGCATATGAAAATTAAACAATATTTCTCTTAAAAAATTCCAGAATTATTCATGAAAGTGGCTTCACCTCTGAAGACTTCAAACAATACCGTCCAGTTGTTTACAGCAACACCATTCAATCCCTTGTGGCAATTTTGAGGGCCATGCCGAATCTTGGAGTCCCCTTTGCCAGAGATGATCGAGAGGTTTGAATTTAAGAAGTTTAAAATACATGTAGACTATCCCTTGATGTGAATACAGACTCGTCGCAAAGATGAGAAAGCGATGCTGGTCGTATCTTTAAGCTAACCCATGTCTATGAACAATCCTACTTTTATGAAAATAAAAGCCTGGTATAAAAATGCTCCTAGAACTTTATTTAAAAACTTAGGCCACCGTAGCTGAATGGTCAGTCACCTGACTTGTCTCTAAGATTTAAAATAAAATGTTGGTTCAATCTTCAGCCATTTCAGTTATCTGCAGTGACACTTATACAGGTGATAATACCTTGGATATTCATTTCTTGAGTCTAAACTGAACCAGATTATTTCTGCGAGCAAGCACAGCGAGCATACGGAGTTTAATATTTTTAAAGTAGTGTTCAGACTCCATTAAGGATGTCTGTCTTTATGTCTGTCACTTACATATCCTCCCTGAGTTTTGATGTGCTAGAAAGAAAATAATTAGTGCATTGGATAGAGTAATTCCTTGTCAAGAATTTTCTGTACCATAATTTTTAATTATTGTCCAGGAGCTAAGATATATAAGTTCAAAGTTTCCCAAGTCGGATTAAGCATGTAAGCCAACTAAACAGCGTCGTTAGTGCTTTATTATTAACAAGCAACTGTTGACCTATTAGTTGGTACATAAGTTCACTAAAAATATAGAAATTCAAAAACAAAGCCCAAAAATGAATCAAATTTGGTTTATTTTCATTCAGGCTGATGCTAAGATTGTGATGGATGTAGTCTCCAGAATGGAAGATACTGAGCCTTTCTCTCAAGAATTGCTTGGATGCATGAAACGTTTGTGGACTGACCATGGGGTGCAACAGTGCTTTGCCAGATCCAACGAATATCAACTAAATGACTCTGCCAAATAGTAAGAAAAAGTTTCCAGCAATTTCAGAATTCAGGCTGGGGATTGGAGGGTTGTGGGTTAGAACTCCAGCACTTCTTTTGGCAACCTTTGACCCTGCCCGACCAAAAATAAGGCCGTGTATGCATGTTTGAATGGAGCACTATGATTTTAAGGTGTTTTATGTTAGTTTATGACAAAATTTGCGCCATAAACACAGGTATTTCAGAATGCCATGGGTAAACAGGGTCGATACACCTGAAAGCGGGTGAATACACCTGAAAGCTGGCATACAGTGTGTCTTATTTTTGGTAAGGTGGGTTACCATTCCAACAAGAAATTCCTCAGCTAGAGTGCCTTCAATGACAAAAAATGAAAATAAATAATATTGACCGTCTTTCAATAGCTTTTTGGATGATCTCGACCGTCTGGGTGCAAGGGAATACCAACCAACAGAACAAGATATTCTGCGCACCAGGGTGAAAACAACTGGAATTGTTGAAGTCCACTTCTCATTCAAAAACTTGAACTTCAAGTAAGCAGTTTTTACTTTTTACACAAATGTTTATGAAAATTATACACTTCTTTATTTGGATCAAACTTGTGTGAAAATTACACAAACTATTGTTTGTATATGTAATGACATATTTTTTACTGTTATTTTTTTTTCTTTTGCAAAAATTGCCAAGAAGGAAAAAGTAGGACTTGTTTTTGTCATTGTTCTGTAACAGTCATTGATTGACCTAACAAACATTTTGAGAAATCAATAGAAACATGAACCAGTTGGCCATAGGTATAAAAAATTATAAAGAAGAAGACAAAAATGTTCCCTTAAAAGATTAGTATACTAAAAACTGTTTTACTTTTCCTCAAAATAAAAAAAAAATAAGGATGAAGGGTGTGGAGATAATACCAATCAGGGTTTGTATCTTTAGACCATAGCTCAGAAATTAAAAGAGCTTTACACTGTAGCTGAGGAGGAGATGAAGTTGGCATTTGAGATGAGATCGAAATACCAGTGTTGAGCTTCCCAGCCAAGAAAAGAATTAATACTGAACTGTTTATTGATAGAAAACAGTGGTTTTATAAGGAAAAATGGTTGGCAAAATGTTTTGGCAAAATTTAAGAGGATAAAATGTTTTAGCCGGAAAATAAAAGGTGGGATTGAGAATAGAAAATGGGCTGCCTGTTTGGAATGAGTTACTGTAAAGAAGGAGTCTATGATCTTTCATCCAATGCAAGTTTGCTAATACCAGTTTGGCCAATGCAAGTTTGCCTAATCAAGTTCGCCAACCATGCAAGTTCGAACTACGAACAATGAACTCATTGAACTACAAACTCGAGCTCGTAGTTCAATGAGTCTTGATAATGTGATAAATGAGGGGGAAACATGCTTTGGTGGGGTTGGTTGGGTCAGGTAAGGTTAAGTTAGGTTGGGGGTATGTAAGGATAGGTTATAGGTTAGAGTTATTTGACGTAATTCGTAGTTGGCGAACTTGCATTGGGCAAACTTGATTGGGTGAACTGGTATTGCGGTGAACTTGCATTGGGCAAAAGATCAGGGTATCATAAAGAAGGACAATTTAAGGGCAGCCTGTTAAAAAAGACTTTGAACTTCAGAAGTGAAAAATATCATATGGTGAAATTAGGCTGAATTGAGTGTATATGTGATGGGAGTTGAACTTATTGCAGGCTCAAACCTCAGGGTTGAAAGATTAAGACCATGAAATATTTTGATTTTGTGAAGGAATATGGAAATTTGCTGGGCCAATCAGAAACGTATTTTATCAAATTTTATCATATAATATCAAGTACGATTGAAAATCTTTTGAGCTAAATTTATGCAAAATGAGAAAAAAAGTGTTTTTTGATTTATTGGCTATTCGATGTTAAGGTATGATGCATGGCCGTTCTTTCTCCTATCGACTTTCAATAGCCTCGATCCTCAATGAAATTGACTTTTCGAGGACATATCCTTTTAACAGGAGATGTCAACCGCGTTTCAAGATGTGATAAGAAGTTGGTCTTTTACATTGCATTGAATGTGTCTCCCTAGACATTCATTCAAGAGGCCAGAAATAGATCTGTAAACCATCTTGGCATAAACTATTGCAACATAACACTTAGAGTGAAAGCAAACTACAGGGAACAAAAATAGGCATCAAGTTTTGTCAACTTTGTAGAAATCCGATTTTCAATCTAAGAGTTTCTTTTAGAAGTTGAACCATTTTGCTTTTTGCATATATTTAGGCATTGAAAATGTATGGCAAACAAATATTCTTAGAATCCGCTAAAGTACCCTATTTTTTGCTCAACGATATTTTTCACTTTTCAAGCTCAGTCTTTTCAAACAGGCTGCCATTAGTTTGTCTTTCCTTCCATGTAATGTAAGTCATACCAAACTTGCTCCTGTGTTTTCATTCACGCATTTACTTTTCCGTAGTTTCAGTTTAGACCTCTTCTGAGAGGTCAGATATTTTCTTGATCCGTTTCCTTCCGTCTCTTTATCTCCCTTGTTCCTGTCAATAAACAGTTCAGTGTTGATTCTTTTCTTGATTGGGAAGGTCATCACTGGGATTTTTGCTTATCGCTTTGATCTCTTCAATGGTCGCAATTTCTGCCTCTGGTTCAACTCCTCCCGACACACTTTACTTGCTGCAATTTTTTTCAACCTCACCATGGTGGGGTTACTCGAACCAAAACTTTCAGTTTTAATCCCTAAAAGTTAAGTAAATTCCAAGTCCTGTACTTTCCGACCCGACCCGAAGTAAATTTTTTTGATCCGAAGGGAAAAATTTGAAAAATTTGACACTTTTAGGCAAAATTTCCCAAATTCTAACCCAAACTATAAATGGCTGACCCGACCCGACCCGAGGCACAAAAAATTGACCCGACCGGACCCATCAATACTAATTAACAATTTTTCTACTTTTGAATAGTCAAATTTACAAATTAAATTGAGCTTGCTGAACCTAAATTGTAAATGTAAGAATCAAGAATTGACGCTTAATTCTTAGTTGAAGAATATATCTCCTCTTTAAAGATTAAAAACAAACAATATCAACTTCCACATGCAAGCATTAGATAAGTCAAAATATGATCATCTTATAGTCATTTGATAGTTTAATGATATAGATAGTTAGGTTTTATAATGTATGTAGTTGGGTTTTGTAATATGTGTAGTTATGATACAATTTGCTATAATAAGTGGTTGCTACTTTTAACAAGCAGTTCATTCTACTTACCTCTTTTATTTGGGCATCAAAGATTCTCATAATCTTTTTGAACCTTAATTTCTTTTCTGACTTTCAGAGTCTCATAAGTCTTTTTTTAGATGCCAAATAGCCCTTAAAGCATAATTAACATTTAATATTATATAACATGATTCTCAGATTTCTCATTTTCTTAGTAACAAAGATATAGGAGAGCAAGAAAAGGAAGTCAAACTTTGATGCTGATTTCGAATGAATGGAATTTCTAAGATCTTCAGTCTATTCTCAAAAGGCTCTTCAGAAGTAACTAAATCGAAAATCTTAACGAGCAAATAAATCTTTGGAGATGTTGGCATGAAACCTTCTTTAAAAATCTTTTCAAAAGGATATCACAAGAGCTGGGTTATTTTTTGCCCTAAAATTGCTCTTAAAAGTTTTGATGTTTGTAAAAATCTGGTCAGAATTAGAGCCTCTGGTGTGAATCTTCTGGGTTAGCTATATGAAAAGAGAGGATGCTATGTAGAGATGGGCCTTGACCCGAGCTTACTTTTGACCCGCAGTAAATAAGAGGCTGACCCGCCTTTGAAACCGGGTACTTTCTGACCCGACCCGAAGAGATTTTTTTTGACCCGAAGGTAAAAAAAATTGAAAAATTTGATGTTTTTAGGGGAAATTTTCCAAACCCAAGCCATGAATGGCTGACCCGACCTGAGCCACAAAAAGTGCAAGGTCAAAGAGCACTGAGGTGACCTTGGCACTAGGCTAGGCTATAGGGTGCTATGAAAGTCCGCTAAATCACAATTGGTCTAATTGAAGTTTTACTGAATTCACAACTCGTCGAATCACCTTTTTTACCAAATTCGTGATTCATCGATTCACTATTTGTCAAATAAAAAAATGACATTTTTTTACTGAATTTACAATTTGTCAAATAAAAAATTGGCATTTTTGCCAAATTCACAATTTGTCGAACCGATTCAAGCTATTCAAGGACTTTTTTATTGCTAATATAGTTAGTTTAGCCATAGAAAAGCCCTTGAATTGGCTTCAAGCCTCCCAGGGTTAGGCCAGGAAGATTGGGTTAGGTTAGGTTAACAATAAAAAAGCCAAGCCTTTGAATCAGAATTGCTTGAAGTTTCAAGCTGATTCAAGCCATCCAACAAATAGTAGAGTTTCGGTAATATTTAGACAAATAGTGAATTCGACACACTGAATATTTGGTAAAGTGTTGATTTGACGAATCGTGATTTGGCGGATGTTCACAACACTGACCTTAGCAGAAAATATAAATGGATGGCTCCTCATTTTTTATTTAACAATGATTAAAACTTTAAATTACATAAGTTAGAGGGCTCTTTGCCTTTACCTTGCTATCATAAAAATAGATACAATTTTTGATCTACTTGATGGTAGAATATATCACTCAAAGGTATACCTTATTTGCCATGTTTGAGATGTAAAAAGAAATCAAGAACAAAACTTTCAAACCTTGAACTGGCCTTTTCCAATTTTCTAAGTGACACAAGTTTATCCTCTAAACTGCCAATTTAATCTAGAATCAAGCTGAAATAGCATTACTGCAGGACTTTATTTTGAATTCCCCTTCTATTTAAGTTTCAAAATAGTTAATGAAATTAGCTTTGTGATAACATGATTGGTTTAGTGTCTTTCACAATCTATTTCTGGTTGATAATACCTCGACATTTTTTCATCACATAAATCAAACCCAGATCCCTTGGGAGATATTTTTGCTAAAAATGATTTATTTTATGACAGAAAACTAAATGACACTCAGGTTTTGCCTGAAGTTAAAAAAAGAAAATCTTTTTTGAGCTGTCACAATTGCTGTGGCAGAATTTTAAATTGCTTTCCAATCAATCTAATAGAATTTCAAGCGAAAGGTTTTTTTTGAGAACTGGCCTTGGAAAAAATAAGTCTTTCCAAAAGACACAATGATCTTTCGCCCAATCCAAGTTTGCTAATACTAGTTATGAGTCTGGATCAAAAATTTTTAACCAGATTGGGTCGGGGCAGCCATCTATGGTTTGGATTTGGAAAATTTCCCCTGAAAATGTCAAATTTTTAATTTTTTTCCTTCGAGTCAAAAAAAATCTCTTCGGGTCGGGTCAAAAAAGTACCCCAGTCAAAGGCAGGTCGGCATCTTATTAACTGCAGGTCAAATGTATGCTCGGGCCGGGTAAGGTCAGGGCCCATCTCTAGCCAATACCAGTTTGCCCAATGCAAGTTCGCCAACCATTCAAGTTCGCCAACAATACAAGTTTGCCAACTACGAATTAAGAACCTAACCTCATCTAACATATCCTATCCTATCCTAAGCTAACCTAACATAACA
>Ga0194133_10007807_pt1 | contig 12697 bp, 9 predicted proteins | sample TA2KigOf40mmetaG_FD_155448 | JGI IMG/M metagenome (GOLD analysis project Ga0194133, IMG submission 155448) | Freshwater microbial communities from Lake Tanganyika, Tanzania - TA2015055 Kigoma Offshore 40m | ecosystem: Environmental > Aquatic > Freshwater > Lake | place: Tanzania: Lake Tanganyika...
GGATTATGGGTCGATAAAGCCTGCTGCCATCCGACTTAACTATGGCATGCAGCGCGTTCGGGGCGGAGGCAATGCTGCCCGATTGATCGCCGGCCTTCCTGCGTTGATCGGTGCGTGGCGCGACCCAGCGGGCGGTATGCTTTTGTCGAGTTCGGGTCATTTCCCAGGAAATTCTGCTGGCTTATCGCGCCCGGATCTCATCCCGCAATTACGAGCCTCGCCCTCGCGTCTGCCTCGCACCATCAATATGTCCACGATCGGTGATGCTTTATTGCAAACCGATCAAGCTATTGAAGCAGTCATCGTCTACAACGCCAACCCGCTTGCTGTTGCTCCGGAATCAGCAAAGGTCCGAAGTGGCTTTGCGCGTGAAGACCTCTTTACCGTTGTGATCGAGCAGTTTCAAACCGATACAGCTGACTATGCCGATATCCTCCTGCCAGCCACGACTCAGCTTGAGCATTTCGACTTGCATAAGTCTTATGGGCATCGCTATCTAGTTGTTAATGAAGCAGCGATAAGTCCTATCGGTTCAGCCCGATCAAACGCAAGCATCTTTCGCGATTTAGCCAAACGGATGGGTTGGGACGAAGCATGCCTCTTTGAGGATGATGTCACAATCGCTCAAAGTGCAATCCATTGGTCGGACCCGAGATTGGCCGGTATGGACCTTCAATCCTTGCGCCAACAGGGATGGTGCAAGCTTGCCATCGACGATGCCCCATTTGCCCAGGGCCATTTCCCTACACCCTCAGGTAAGGTTGAGTTCTACTCACAACGCCTTGCCGATCAAGGACTCGACCCACTTCCTGATTATTTGGCACCGTATGAGAGCGCAGAAAGTACGCCTGAGCTTGCTGCACGCTATCCGCTCGCCATGATTTCACCGCCAGCGAGAAATTTTTTGAATTCGAGTTTTGTGAATGTTCAAAGTCTAAGATCGATAGAGGGTGAGCAAACCTGCGTAATGCACCCAGACGATGCCCATGAGCGCAAGCTTGTTGAGGGCGATCTTGTAAGCATTCACAATGATCGAGGCTCGCTCCATGCCAGGCTCCATATCAGTGATCGAACCCGTCAAGGCCTTGTTGTTGGCTTTGGTATTTGGTGGCAAAAGCTCACGCTCAGCGGAAATAATGTGAATTCTGTCACCCATCAAAGGCTCACCGATTTAGGGCGTGCAGCTAGTTTTTATGACTGCCTTGTTGAAGTAAGCAGGCTGGATTAAACCAACATAGAACACCATATCAGCGTCACGAGAGGGAGACACAACTATGAATAGAAACTGGCTCAAGAATTATCCACTGGGAGTGCCGTCGGAGATTGATCCGGGCCAATATAGTTCACTGGTTCACTTACTCGAAGAAGCATTCACGCGCTATCGAGACCGCGCCGCATATATCGGCTTTGCCAAGCCGATGACCTACGGCGAACTTGATGATCGATCGCGTGCCTTGGGTGCATTTTTTCAAGCTCAGGGCATCGAAAAGGGCGATCGCGTCGCCATCATGATGCCTAACGTCTTGCAGTACCCCGTTGCACTGGCTGCAATTCTTCGGATTGGCGCGGTCGTTGTCAACGTCAATCCGCTCTACACCCCAAGAGAACTTGAGCATCAACTCAAGGATTCAGGGGCAAGAGCGATTGTGATTCTCGAGAACTTCGCCGTAACCCTTCAGCAGGTCATCCGAAACACCGACATTAAGCAAGTTGTACTTGCATCAATGGGCGATTTGTTGGGCTTCAAGGGCAAGATCGTCAATTTTGTCATTCGTCGTGTGAAAAAGATGGTGCCCGAGTTTTCATTGCCTGGGGCACATCTTTTCAACGACGCACTCGCAGCCGGAGCAAACCTTAGTTTCACAAGTCCCGATTTACATCATGCAGATGTGGCGTTCTTACAGTACACAGGCGGCACAACTGGTTTATCCAAAGGGGCAACCCTCACACATCGCAATATCATTTCAAACGTTCTCCAATCTGAAGCGTGGATGCAACCCGCCTTACACAAACCAGGCAAACCTTCGCTTGAGGGGGAGCAGCTCACAACGGTTTGTGCTTTGCCGCTTTATCATATCTTCGCACTCACGGTTTGTGCCTTGCTCGGTATGAGGGTTGGTGCGCTCAATATTTTGATTCCTAATCCGCGCGATTTAGATGCGCTTGTGAAAGAGTTGCGCCCTCATCGCTTTCACATGTTTCCCGCTGTTAATACCTTATATAACGCTCTTGCCGGACATGCCGCCTTTAAGGAACTTGATTTCTCATCGTTGCGGGTTTCCAATGGTGGCGGCATGGCGGTCCAACGGGCAACGGCTGAGCGCTGGCTTGAGTTAACCGGATGTCCTATTTGTGAGGGCTATGGCCTTTCGGAGACTTCGCCTTCTGCGACCTGTAATCCCACAGATACCGACGCCTATTCAGGCACGATTGGCATGCCCTTGCCATCGACCGAGGTGGTGATCCTTGACGACGATGGTCGCAAACTTGGTGTCGGCGAGCGCGGTGAAATTGCTATTCGAGGGCCGCAGGTGATGGTGGGTTATTGGAATAAGCCTCATGAAACGGCCAAGGTGATGACACCGGATGGCTTTTTCAAAAGTGGGGATGTTGGCATCATGGACGAGCGGGGGTACATCACGATTGTTGACCGTAAGAAGGATATGATTCTTGTATCTGGTTTCAATGTTTATCCAAATGAAGTTGAGTCGGTCGTATCGATGCATCCGGGCGTTTTGGAGTGTGCTGTCATTGGCGTGCCCGATGGTGCGGCTGGTGAAGCGGTCAAACTCTTTGTTGTTAAGCGAGACCCGTCGCTGACCGAGGTCGCACTTCGCGAGTATTGCGCCGAACATTTAACTGGCTATAAAAAACCCAAGTTTATTGAATTTAAATCGGAGCTTCCCAAGACTAATGTGGGCAAGATTCTAAGGCGTGCCCTCCGCGACACCGAGAAAACAGCATGACAAAAAGTCCACTAAGCGAGCGGCCGAGAAAGTCACCACAAGACCTCAGGAGTCATCGCTGGTATGGCGTGAATGATATGCGCTCATTCGGTCATAGATCGCGTACAGCCCAAATGGGATATCACCGGACTGACTACGCCGGCAAGCCGGTGATCGCAATCATCAATACTTGGAGCGATATTAATCCTTGTCATTCACATTTCAAGCAGCGGGTTGAGGAAGTCAAGCGTGGAATTTGGCAAGCCGGAGGTTTCCCCGTTGAGATGCCCGCGATGAGTCTGAGTGAGCCTTTTCAAAAACCCACCACCATGCTTTATCGCAATTTGCTTGCTATGGAAGCTGAAGAATTATTACGGTCTTATCCCGCGGACGGTGTGGTTCTGATGGGTGGCTGTGACAAGACTACGCCAGCGCTTTTGATGGGCGCCATCTCGATGAATTTGCCGAGCATCTTCGTTCCTGCCGGGCCCATGCTTCGCGGTGACTACAAGGGGAAGTTTCTTGGAAGTGGGAGCGATACTTGGAAGTACTGGGCAGAGCTCAGGGCAGGCAACATCAGCGCGATTGATTGGCAGGATATTGAAGACGGTATTGCCCGATCGGCCGGCCATTGCATGACGATGGGTACCGCCTCGACCATGACATCTGCGACAGAAACACTGGGATTTACCTTAGGAGGAGCTGCGTCGATTCCAGCTCCCGATGCAAGGCATGGGCAAATGGCGAGTCTTAGCGGTAAGGCGATTGTTGAAATGGTCTGGCACGACATGAAGCCTTTAGATTTTTTAACACAAGCCTCATTTGATAATGCGGTCACTGCAGTGCTTGCGCTTGGCGGCTCAACCAATGCCATCGTGCACTTGATTGCGATGTCTCGTCGGGCTGGCTTTACGCTTGATCTTGATCGATTTGATGCGTTGGCACGCAAGACGCCGCTTTTGGCGAATCTTCGGCCGTCGGGCGCATTCTTAATGGAAGATTTTTATTATGCAGGAGGGCTTAGAGCTCTGCTGTGGCAAATTCGCGATCTCCTAAGTCTCGATCAACTGACCTGTACGGGCCAGAGCCTTTTTGAGCAAGTGAAAGATGCTGAGATTTATCACGATGAGGTCATACGCCGCCGCGATAACCCCTTGATCGAAGGTGGAAGTCTTGCGGTTTTGCGGGGTAATCTTGCCCCCGACGGAGCCGTGATCAAGCCGTCGGCGATGGAGCCACACTTGCGCCGACATCAAGGCCCTGCTGTTGTTTTCAAAGATTACAACGATATGGCTTCAAGAATTGATGAGCCAGGTCTCGACATCGATGCCAATTCAGTGATTGTCTTGCAAAGTGCGGGACCACAAGGCGCCCCGGGCATGCCTGAATGGGGTCAACTGCCGATTCCCCAAAAGCTGCTCAAGCAGGGTGTTCGCGATATGGTTCGCATAAGCGACGCGCGGATGAGTGGCACGAGCTATGGTGCTTGTGTCTTGCATGTTTCGCCCGAGTCGCACATCGGGGGGCCGCTCGCACTGGTGCAGGACGGCGACATCATTCGCCTTGATGTCGAGGATCGCAGGATTGACCTCATGATCAGCGAGGCTGAGATGGCCGCAAGGAAGGCGGCCTGGGTTGCGCCGCCTGCTAAGTTTTCGCGCGGTTATGGTACACTTTACCTTAAGCACATTCAGCAGGCTGACCAGGGATGCGACTTTGATTTCTTACAAGCTGAGCCGGCCCGATCTGACGAGCCTGAAATCCACTAGAGCTAGCGTAGTCTGTTAATGCCACCTGGATTTGTCAGTGGCGCGCAGAAGGAAAAAACCCGCCAGTCGGCGGGCTTTTTCGCGGAATCGCTTAACAAGCCGATCAGAACGCGTGGTTGATGCCAATGGCAAACTCGCTACGCTCACGCGTTGGAGTACCTGCTTTCTTCAGTTCGTCTTGACCGTAAAGCGCATAAAGACGAGTGCGCTTACTCAAGCTATTGATAAGTCCGAACTTATAAGCTGTAAAGTCTCCAACGGTCCCGTCTCCAGATCCGCCTGACACATGCGCCATTAGTGTCGGACTAACATTGAATCGGGCACCAACCTGGGTACCCTTATAAGTACCCGCACCGTTGGTTTTAAGATCACCATGTTGCGCTTGGATGCTCAATTGTTTGTTGATCATGTAGGTGCCGCCGATGATCATCTCCTCGCGCTTAGTTGTTGCTGTCGCGCTCGTCCAGGTCTTCTGGGTATTAATACCAACTCCCAACATTAATGGGCCTGCATCATAGCGAAGTGAGCCACCTATTGATCCAACATCGTCGGTTGCATGGGGATCCTTCGAGCGATCAGCGAAGTGGACACGCGCTACGATGCCGCCCATTGCTGGTGAAATATACATAATTTGGCCGCTATTGCGAACCGTAGTTACAGCGGCAGCACCATTCAAATATACCGACTTACCAATGTTAACGTTATCTGCCATTGATGTATCAGTAGCCGCTGACAAACTAAAGATTGGGGTGTAGTCGCGCCCAATTTGAATCGTTCCAAATCCACCGCTTAAGGAAACAGTGCTTTGACGTACGCCTTGGGAGGGAACTGCTGTTGCAGCGCCAGTAGCATTGCTAATCATACCCACGGCAAGGTTACCCGTGCCTCCAGCGTCCATGCCGAGTTCGTAATGGAACCCTGCCGTCAGATCACCGATCTTTTCAGTACCGCGAAAACCAAGCCTATTAGATGCAAGCGCGCCAGCAGCGTTACCACCAGTCTGATTAACGGTTACTTCCGACGCGGTTTTAGTGGTTACGCTATTGAAACCTCCGTCCATAATGCCGAACACGGTTACCTGGGCCGAAGCAACGGCCGGTACAGCTGCTGCGATTGCAATCGCGAGAAGCGATTCGTCAAGAGTGTCTCAAAAGTTGCTAAATCATATAATTATCAATCGGTTATAAACTTTTGAAATACTTGTCTAATGGTATAAAACATATACTTTTAAACTGGTAGTTCGAAGTGTAAAGGTTAGCGATAGCCGCTTCGCATGAGCCCCAAAAGCCAGCTATTGATTCGATACATTGCTATTTAAAGCTTTTTGGAGTGATTGCTTTGCTTTGTCTAGCGACTTTCTTGCTCGAACTGTTTTGGCACGCAAATGGATCTGCCTTGCTTGGTCGCTCATCGCTTTCACCTGTAATGCTTCGGGACTCTTGAGAGCGTTTGAGTTTGACTCAGTCATCGTCTGAACGATTGCCACAATGTTCTTAGCGCCAAACAAATGCGAGTAGATAGCTCTCGCTTGTTGAAAGCCATCGCAGAGGAGAACAAGCTTGACCGTGATTTGACCCTGCCCCAGCGGAACCCTAACAGTTCCAGTGAATGGTTTTAATGAATTGTCGAACTCAGCATAGCGCATATGCTCTATTTAGTCTGACCTATGATGACTGCGCCAGGTTCAACTACGCAGCACTCTCACCCAAACCCTCAAATCTCTTAATTGGCTTCTGATCAACTCGCCAGTAAGGATTACCTGTTTTTTCTCGAATCACCCGAATGATACATTCTCTGAGATCTGCTGAGAGTTGATCACGAACGATAATCGCATCGTGGATATTCGCCAAAACGCACTTCATTGCTTTAGCTAGCTCATCACGAAAGATGTTCATTGCTGCTGTTTCCGCATGTTGATAAAGATACGCTAGGACCTTTGCTCGATTAGGTCGTCCGCTGTTGCTTTGAAGCTTTGGATCGATCCGCAACGCTGGAATCAATGTCAGGTGTGACTGAAAGATAAATTGGTCTAATTTTCGCTGTTCGTTCAAGAATGCTTTAGTGCTCGCACTTTCCACAAAGCGCTTTCGTTCAAGCGGATCAGTCAGGATCATGCCGATCGCAGGCATTTGCCAAGTACCTGAGTCATCGTGCCATCCACTGGTTCCGATTCGTGCTCCGAAACTAAGCGCCGTCAATGCGCTTTTGACTTGTTTCCGCTGGGTGTCATTGTTAGCCCGACTTTGGTTTGTGTAAGTGTCAGCACGAATGGTTCGAATCAGATCATCTTTGTCCTCAATGTAAGTTAGAAGTGTTGGGAAAAGTCGTTCGACCGGGGCAGATCTACCAGTTTGCCGCCTGTATGCGTCGCCGAAGCTTAGCTTCCAAGCGACCACTGCCGAAACCATGTCGTATTCCCAGCAGTTCCCTAACATCGCTTGACGAAGTGAGCGATGAACATTTTGAACGCTGATTCCTTCGTAGTAGGTTCGCCCAAAGTAGCTTGGCTTAGGTATTTGAAGAAAGAGACCTTTACTAAAGCGAGCTACTCGATAGATGAAAACTGCTTGTCGAAAAATGGACTCTTTGCGTTGTCTTGTAAAGTGACATGCTTTGGTACTCAGCCACTGAATGAACTGCCCCAGCGAATCGATATCGACCTCAGTGATGTGATACTCGCTACGGACCTGGGTCTCACTAAGACTGTCTAATCCTGGATAAAGTGAGAGGATCCAAGCGGCTTCTTTCGAAGGTGAATTATCTAAAAAGTCTCTCAAGTCTTCACCGTACTTCTCTTGAACTGAAATCAGGCTATGGTCGTCAACGAGCTTCACAAGATTGGTCAGCCGAATCCTCGATTTGAGGCCAGTTAGATTGTTGCCCCGCTCAATGGTTTTCACGAGGGCCAGCTGGTTTTTCTCAAGCCAAGCATGCGTCCTGACTTTCTGAGGCCCAAGTTGACCTCCTTTGTTGGCGAGCTGATGAAGGCTGATGCTGAACAACTGAAATCGAAGGCCATAGGGATCGTTCCCGATTTGTATCGCCTCTGAGAGGAGATCATTGAGTACCCCCATGTACTTTCTTAACGCTTTTGCCGCACTCGTTGATGGCTTTGGAAAAGCCTTCTTCATCGCACTCAACACTTTGGGGTCTACTTCAAGTCGCAACATACAAAGATTCCCTCCCACTTAAAAAAGTGAAGACCTTGTTGCTCTAAAAAGTCACACACTTATAGTATTTCTTCTTGATCAGTGTTCTATTAGACATGTCTTTGGAAGACATGTGGCCGAGCGGACCTGAAGCGATTGCTCTCAATCGCTTCAGCTAGCGAAGGTCACAGATGGGCTTGTCCCATCTCAATTTATTATGAGAACACAAGATGTGGATTTCTTGATTTAATCCAAAGGCGACACAGACCCCCCATCAAATCAAAGCGCATCACAAGACGCACACAGCAACCGCGCCAGCATCCCAAACTCGTATCTGGCCGAGCGAATATCCAACCCACAGTGATGCTCTTAAGCGTCTCGAAACGAGACGCTTGATTCACAACCTCGGCCTAGCGCATGAAATGAAATAGCCTTACCATTGCCCCTCTACTTGCCACTCAGAAAAAATCGCAACATGAGTCATCGTTTAAGCGAGCTTGCGCCGATTACTCTTGAATTTTTCGAAAAGTACCTTTCAACGGGACATTTGGTCGACCTATACAGCGAGTCATTTCTCAGCCGCTTTGAGAGCGATTCGACGACAGTCATACCCTATTCAATCGCTAAATTTAAGTCGCTTGATCGCCGCGTTGGCACTGATTACCGAAACCATCTCTATGTCCTTTACCTCGGGGATCAAACCCCCGAGTTGATCGATGACTTTTTCGATGCCTTTTCGTTGGAAAGGCCGAAAAACACTCATCTACCATCGTTACCGTTTCTAGTGCTTTTTAATCGTTCCATCGATTTGCTACGCACTGTGAGGATTACTTCAGGTGGATCTATTTCCTTGGATGATTATGCCGCTCAAGGTTTGACTGATTTCAACCCCTTGCTCAAGTCCTTCCCTCCAGCCAGTGATAAACAGTTTTATGCGCTTGACTACTGCCGACTGGCACAACGCATGATGAACTCGCTCAGGTCACTGATACAGAGCACGCACAAACTAAAGTCATTACCCTGTGCTGACGATTTGCCGATTCAGCGAAGCGATGGACTTTTCTATTTTGCTGAATCAAACCTTGGCATGACAAGGGCCAAAGCCTCAGCAACGATGAATACCTACGAGAGACTTTTATCGACAATCGACGAGAAGATCTCTGCGCTTTCTTGGTATTTCCCAATGATAGACATCGCGGATGTTTTTAGTGCTATAGATGTTAATAGCCATCAATAGTGCTACTCCTTGAGTTCCAACCCGATCAGCTAAGTCCTTGTCATCTCATCAGCTTCAGGTAGTCCTCATAAGGGACCATTGGACTGATAAAAGGATTCGTGATTTCGTCTTTGGAAAACCGTGCGATTTGAGCTTTTGTCCAGCGTTTTGGATTTGTTGCTCTGTTGTCTAATGAGGGGAATATCCCGATTTCTGCGTTTGCAATGAGCCGAGAAGCCTTGAGCTGATATCGAGCTACCTTAACCCTTAACGCTAGCCGTTCATTGCGCTCAGTATCCTTGGTGCGCAACTTCTCACCCCTTGATTGGGGAGAGATATCCGCGATACGCCCAATCCACGCTGCGCCGTACCGTGCTGGGTGCGCAATCAATTGTTTGGACTTGACAATCTGTAGCGCATCGCTAGCAATTTTGACACGCAAAACATCCTTCAACATGCCGCGCTTGATTCCACGCTGGCTTGCGACTTCAAAAGGGCTTGCGTATCGAGCTGATAAAGCCTGAGGTACATAGTCGCTCAAAAGCGCTCTGAACTGCCTCAAAAGTTCTGACTTTGAATAGTGATCAGGTATGACGACAACCCTAGCATTTCTTAGGTGGCCGCTCTGGGAAAACTCTCGAGCATCTGAAGGGTTGATGTAGCGCACTCGTGGGGGCCTGATCTTGTAGGCAAAGGCCGCCTTGCCGTGTGCTAGCCACCATTCCTCAAACTCGCCCTCAAAGACATCACCAAAGTGCTCATAGACTCTGGAAAATTCCGGGTCGCCCGTCTTGCCTTTAGCTTGGCATAAACGCCAGTACTCCGGACTTAACGAAAGACAAATCCACCACAGGTAATAGGGGCTGCGCTTCGCAGCAGCCACTTCAGCCCTGCGCTCCTCATATAACTGCCGTGAAAGGTTTGGAAATATGCGACTCATATTGTGTTATCAACTAAAAACTATATGAAGACAGTATATGGTAACAACTGCTTTAATGGATCCCATCAGCAAAGCGAAAGACAAAGGGTCTAACGAATGCTGAACTATCTAAGGAGATTCAAATGAGCAAGTCAAACGCAGCTAAGGTCCTCATCAACGAAGTCAACTTTGAAGCAGAAACTTCGATTGTGCTTAATCGCCTTAATCAGTTGAGCGATGAGCGCTCTGATTGGGAAGGTAGTGTCTATCGTTCTGCCACAGAAACCCTCTACGGCTTGCTCAGCAAAACCTACGCAGCTTACGAGGATCATTTTGTGAATACAGATGACAGTTTAAGAAAGGCGTTCCGCGCTGCTTTGATTCAAAAGCTCGCAAGCGATGGCATCCGTACGCAGAAGACCTCAACAACGCTTGGGATCTTAATTCGCTATGTCTTCAAGAGCGACCGTAAGCGTGTCATGCGTTATCGCTATGTGATCGAAGCTGCTAAGTCCCACGCTGTTTCATCTCTCGATCTGCCAAAGTGGCTTGATCAAGTAGGTGGGATTGATGGTGCTTGTAAGCTAATTACGCTGAGCGAAGAGACCCAAGCAAAGCGTCAGCGCATTGCTCACGAGGTCTCAGCCTTGACCCAAGAGATCGAAGATCGTCGTAGCGCTCCACTCGCTCGAGTCACCCTAAATGGAATCAAGTCTGATAGCCGTTCTGTGCTGATCGCAGAACCCAACGACCAAGGTGGATTCGACATCATCTGCGTAGTGCCACAGTTAACTGACAGCGTTTACGATGCGTTGGTGAAGTCAGCAGCAAAGCAGGTAACGCTCGCCAAAGATGAGGCTGCGATACTTAGCCAAGAAGCCGTCAACTTCGCAGGTACTGTCGCCGTCAACGAAAAGCAAGCGCTCGTAGCTGCTTGAAGCTAACTAATGGCTCTCGCCTAACTATTGAAAGAGCCCCAAAAGTTCATCCTGTCAAATGCTCAGAATCTAGCCGCTAGATTCTGAGCATTTCAACGGCTCGTCTGAGCATCGATGGATTAGTCTCAATGTAGCGCTGCGTCACAGATAAACTGCGATGCCCTGCAAGTTCCATCAGCACTCTCACCGACACTCCCTTTTCAGCAAGCTGTGTGATGAAGCTACGCCTTCCACTATGACTGCTCGCCCCGTCGATACCCGCGTTTTTGTACATGTAGTGAAAGTGCTGCGACAGTGTCGAAGCGCTGAAGCCGCGATCGGGATTCTTTTGCGTACAAAACAGAGCTCGATTCGTATCCGTCATCGTTAAGGGGAATAAGTCCTTGAGGCGAAATCTAACGGATAAGTAGTGATAGATTTCGTGCTGCGCTTTCTCAGATAAGACCACCAATCGACCACGACCACCTTTGGTTTGATCTGGAGCTAGTCGAATCTCATCTCTTATCTTCCCATCTTTGGTGAGTACTTGCGAAAGTCGCAGTGCCGCAACCTCCCCAATTCGCATCCCTGTCTGTGTAGTGAGTAAAAACATAGCTCGATTACGAGATGCGTGTTTATGGTTTGCGATATACCTCAGTACACGACTCACATCTCGTTCCGTTAAAACTCGGGCTTGTGACATCTGATCTCCTTTAAAAACCAATGAGTTCGCATGTATTTATGATGAACCCTTTGGTTTGAAAGGACAACCGTGATCGGTATAAATTAAATTTCTATATAGATCATATACTTACCCAAAAACCAACACTTTGTTCAATTTGTGTTGGTTTATGGATCGATCATAAAACCATAGCTTTTAACTTTCAATCTTGACTATTCGACCGTGATTTCACTCGCACAGAGAGCAATTCAACAGGTCCTATGCGATTAACCATTTCGTTGAGCATACCGTTGGGGAAGTATGGGGAGGAATGCTCTGGATATGGTCCAACTATTAAAGCGAACCGTCGCTTTCATCGGAACGCCCCAAGAAGCACTGACTCAGCAAGTGGCGAGAGATCGTGAAGGAATACTGACGCTTTCCCAATCAACAGTATGCTGATTCAGGTGGAGTACACCCTTTGTCATATAGCTTAGCCAACCCTGATCTCTGTAAGGGACTAGCTCAATCTGATGGCCAGCAAATGGCAACTTAATCCATGTTGACTTAACCACATCGCTCAATTGCCTTGAGCGCTCAGTGTCTACACGCATCACTGCGTGATAGTGAGGGAACTGGCCGACGCTTAGACCCTCAAGCACTGGAACAAAGAGAAGTCTTGTCCCATGCCGCTTCGAGATGTTTCCGTAAAGCGCACGATCGATTCGTATCTTAAATAGAAACATTGTTTTTCGAAGCAATTCAATCATCCGTTCGTCGTGAGGCGTAGCGATCAGTCTGCTTGCGCGGATGAAACGCCAAACTTTTCGCTCGTCGAAAGTGAAGGTGATCGCATGGGTAAATTCGCTGTGATGCCGAGCGATCCACGCCGATAGTTGATCTTTTAGTTGTGAGTCATTCTTGCTTTGGCAAGTGTAGTAATTTGTTTCTAGCCATTTCATTACAGTATTTATTCCATACCAAATAAAAACTGAAAGAAACCAATTAGGTACTGTATCGAAATCTTCAAAACCAAATCGAGATGGGCGCAAGATATTTGTCGTTATGAAATATGGAGCTACGCATGAGTGTCTTGACTGGACTGAAGTGGATTGCGCCGA
>Ga0194133_10007808_pt1 | contig 12696 bp, 10 predicted proteins | sample TA2KigOf40mmetaG_FD_155448 | JGI IMG/M metagenome (GOLD analysis project Ga0194133, IMG submission 155448) | Freshwater microbial communities from Lake Tanganyika, Tanzania - TA2015055 Kigoma Offshore 40m | ecosystem: Environmental > Aquatic > Freshwater > Lake | place: Tanzania: Lake...
ACTGGGTCGAGGCAATCCGGTATCTCAATATGACGCAACTCTCAGACCACAGAAAGGAGCAGTTGAGAAAACTCGAACAAGCCGCCTGACGGCGGTGGGACTCTACATTACTGGATGCAAAGGAGGGGCACATCCCCTCCTCTGCACTCCTCCCCTAAAAGCCCAGAAAGGCAGCATTGGCCAAATTCGTAATTGCAGAACTTGACATACACAACTCCCTGTCGATCCGAACAGATTGTTCGTCGCGCTGCCGAGGTCGCCAAGACCGACCGAAACGACTTTCATTTCAGCTGGGTTGGTGGTGTTGAGTTCCGGATATTGGGGAAAAGCGCCGGTAATCCCGAGGGGTCCATTGATGGAGGTCGTGCCTCTCAGGTTCTCCGTCACACCCGCAAAAGTGACTGCCGCTTCTGCATAGGCTGGGATTCTCGTCGGAAGCAGCGATTCAAAGTGAATGGTTGCGACACCGCAATCGGCGGTTGAAGGGGTGAGTAGAGTGAGTGTCCTTAGTACTCGTTGACAGCGGGTGTTCTAGTCACCCTGCGGGTATGCAGAAGGTTCAAACTCGCTCGCACCCCGAGCCCGATTGCGTCTCCCCGGCCATTCAAGCCGCATGTCCTTGCTCACTTCGTCGAGCATCTCAGTCGTACACACTTTGGTCTCAAGAGCGAAAGCACTCAGCAACATGTTGTCGCAAACTGCATTGATGAGACGCGGAATCCCCTGCGTTCGCAAATGAATGTCCGCCAGCACTGGCTCCGGAAAGATCGTCTGGTTCTCGATGCCGCAATGCGCCAGCCGCGATTCAATGTATTCCGACGATTCCTTCAGCGTCAACGGCTGCAGGCTACAACGCAGCACAATGCGCTGCTTGAGCTGCCGCAGATTCGGGGCGTCCAACTTGCGATCCAGTTCTGGTTGTCCACTGAGGATGATCTGCAGCAGTTTACCGATGCGAGGATTCTCAAGATTGCCGAGCAAGCGGATTTCTTCGAGGACATCCCATTCGAGGTTATGGGCTTCGTCTACAATCAGAACGCTCGTGCGTCCTTCGTTGGCCTGCTGGATCAATCATTGATTCAGCGCAAACAGTACTTCTGTCTTCGACGTGCGGTCGCAACGCAGATCGAGATCGTAGGCAATCATTTCAAAGAATTGATCTGCATCGATCCGCGAATTGAATACGAAGGCAAACTCGACCCCGGCCTGCTCCAGATAGTCCCGCAAGCACTCAAGCATTGTAGTCTTGCCGGTTCCCACTTCACCCGTCAGCACGATAAATCCCTTACGCGACTGCACCCCATAAATGAGATTCGCCAGGGCCTCTTCGTGTTGACCGCTGCGGTACAGAAAGGCCGGGTCAGGACTTAGATTGAACGGGTCCTCTTTAAAGCCAAAAAAGCCGTGATACATTCGACCCTTTTATCGTAACATTTGCTGCTATTGAGAATCGGTCCATTCCAAATGGATCCAACCCGGCAATGCGGCGGGTGTATTTTCGAGATACACCACGCGGCGCGTCTTCGGGAAGGGAAGTCCCGTCGAGAGAGCCCGCTCGTAGAATGGCATCCGTTTCAGAATGTCCCGATAAGCTTGCGAACTGGTATCGCCGAGAGCCGCCTTGGAGGCAAACCCACCGCCCCAGCCAATTTGAAGCAGGCATCCACGATTGCCGCCGCGAATGATTTCAAGTCGTTTTTCAAGCTCACCCAGAATCTGATTCAAAACAGGCAGACCGCTGCGCTGGGCATACTGTTTCTGGATGGCCAGTTGATTGGCAGCCCAGAAATTTGCAGCCTCTGACATCTGCGTGTGGCCCTTCCAGGCGCCCTCGAAAGTCGTCCCGGGCAATGCCATTTCCGCAAAGGTTGGCGACGGTTTGAAGTCTGTAGTGAACTTCTCGCCCTGCTTTACCAGTTTCGCTGTCCGCGTGAGGTACACCCTGAAGCTGCTCGCTTCAACCGGCGCACTATCACCGACAGAAATCGCCTTCATGCGATCTTTGCCGCGGGAGCCCATGGCTGCGCTCTCCTCGGGTTGAGCCGCATAACGGTAGCCGCGTTCGTTCTGAAACTGCTGCTTCCAGGCTTCCATCAACTTGTCGCCGCGTTCGATCCAGACCTTGTGCACCACTGCTGTGCGCAGCGCGCCACGAATGGCTGTGCCAGGCAGATAGTGGCCCTGCGGGCCCTTCATGAAGGTCGGTATAAACAGGTCTTCGGCGCGCGCCCGATCCCAGATGGGCGAGTAGGCCGGGCTCTCAAACGGAATGCGCCGCAGCGCGGCACTCTGCGCGAGGCCGCCCCAATTTTGAAAGTCGAACTTTTCGGCTTTTCGCAGCTGGGTCAGATAGCCTTCAAACACGGGCCGCTTGGCCATCAAAGCAAAAATCTTCGTCTGGTCGAGAACATTTACATGGTCTTTCCAGACCATGTAGTCGATCGGCGACAAAGCCTGCCCGTTGCCCACCAGCGTGGGCGTGAGGATGGTGGCACGGTAGCGCATTAGTTGTCCTCCTCGACGTAGCGGGGCTGTTCCACGACGTTGGCTTCTTCGACGATGTTCGCTTCTTCCACGATCACCGCGTCGGTCAGATAAATGTCGGCCAGCACAACTTCTGGTTCGGCTTTGCGCACGGGCTCAGCCTTCGCAGGCGGGAGGGGCAACTGGAAGCTTGGCGCTTTCCAGGCCACTGGCACTGCGGCGGCAAAGCCGGCACGCCAAACTGGGTGAGCAAAGCCGTCGGGCGCCACATCCACGGCCGCGCCAATTGGAGCTTCTGGCGAAACCAGCACCCCGCCTTCACGGACCATATTGACGCTCTTCTTCGCGCTGCCCCAGCCAGCGTTTGATTCCACGCGGCCATTGCGCCGCTTCAACTCATAAAAGCCGCTATTCCAATCGATGGCATCCGCTGCAGCCGGCGAGTAAGTACTCAGCAGCCAGTAAGCCGAACCAGTTTCCGCAGCCTTATCGAGAATCAACTCGGGCCAGGCGCCTTGCTGGAACTCGGGCGATTCCGCACGACCCCAGCCGCGAGCCCTCTCGCCGCCAAAGCCGGAATCCGCCAACAATCGCAAGGCTGTTCGTACGGGCGCATCCCAACGCTGGCGTGCCTGGTCCGATGCAAACAGCACAGCCATCCACAATCCAACGCCCTGATTGAATTCAATGCAACCGCTCAGATAGGCTTCGCTACTGGTGCCACTGATGCGATCCACAGGAGCAGTGGCGCGTACTCGTTCGCGGAACGGGGTTTGCGATCCCGCCGGTAGCAGGCAGCCGCTGAGGCCATCCACTTCCCAACGGTCTTCACGGAAGGCCACACCGGCCGAGAGTTCATCGATGACACTCAGCGGAATGAGCTTGGCCGAGTGCCAGTTCATCTTCGCCGTCGCTTGTGCCGGAGGCCACAGCGTCACCGGTGGTGGGGCAAACAATTGCCGGCCGAAGTACGGATACATCGAAGTAAAGCGAACTGCGGGGCGGGCTGCGCTCACCGTGTCCTTCAGCCAGGCTTCGAGCTCGCCCAATTGGGCAAACGCCTGCGTTACCGCGCTAAAGACGCGGTCGGAAGGAAACGTCGCATAGAGTTCGTCGGAGCGGCCGCTATCGCCACCAATCCGCCAAGGCCCGGTCGGGCGCAGACGAACCAGCAGAGACGGCTCGCGAGGAGTGCTCGCCATTGCAATTAGGCCTCAAGCTTCTGAGCGAGATCTGCTGAGCCGCTGCGCAAGCCGGCGAGATCGGATGCTGCGGCAACTTCCACTTCCGCGCCACCCTTGTAGTAGCTGGAATTGCGCCAGGTGAGCTTCAGATTCGCAAAGCGCACACGGCCGCTGCCACGGCTACCGCCGCCGCCGAGCGTGTCGTCTTCGAGCAAAACCAGCCCTTGCATCAATGTGGCGATGAGTTCTTTGTCCTCAGGGCAGAGAATATCGAGCACGAGGCGCAGCTTGAAGGAAGCTCCAGCCGGCACACGCTCGAGCGTACGTGCCTGGCTTTGGCTCGTGATGCGGTCGATGGCCGATTCGCTCTTCACTTCGGTCAGTTCGTCGTCGAGGCTTTCGCGCATCGGCGCGGTGATGCTGTCGAGATTCAGCGCGGCGTCGTAAACGGTGAGCCTTGCAGGCGTGATCGTGTTCTGGCTCAGCGCATCGCCCTCAACGCGTTCTACGCGTCCTGGAGCACGGCCAAACAGCAGGCAGATCTCGTCGTTGGCGAGGTCAGAGGCGTGGATGCGCACTTCCTGGCCCTTGCGGCGCGAAACATAAACCAACTGCTTCGGCACAGCCAGACCGAGGGCCTGTTCGAGCAGCGAACGCAAGCGCCCGCGCAAGCTCGACCCCGGCACGTAGGGACGGCCAAATGCGTCTTTCACCACCGGGTTGTCGGCCCCGCCAATTTCAAGGGTGCCCTTGCCGGCGCCAATGTGCAGGCCGGTTTCGCAGATCAGATCGCCTTCGATCACAAGCTTGCCAAGGAAGCTCAATTCGGTTTGTGCGGTATGTGAACTCATTCTGGGTCCCCTTATTCGTTGTAGGCCACGATGGCCTCGAACAGATCGCGGAAGCGCTCATAGCCGCGCTGATCGTTCTTGCGTGTTACCTGCAGCAGCAGTCTTTCGAGCACGTCGAGCGATCGCAGCCCGTGGCGAGCGATCGTGTAGGCGAGCCGTGCGCGCAGCATGACGAACTCGTGCTGACGTTCGCTTTCTACCGTTCTGCAGGCGCGTCGCACCGCATTGTAGAAGCGCCGCAACTGGCTCTTGGTGCCGGAATCCATATCGCGTAAACGGGCAACCACGGCATGCGCCTGGTTGTCCAGATACAACGCGTCAGAGATCAGCTTGTCGAGGTCGATGTCGGGAGCAAAGTCGCCAAAGCGCTGGGGACGGTCCCCGCCGCGGCGGTCGTTCCCTCCGCCTTGCGGAGGACGCCCTCCACCTTGCGGTCTGCCGCCTTGCGGTCCGCGTCCGCTCTGTTGTGGCGGCCTTTCCGATCTGGGTTTCTGTGCGGCCTTCGGTGCTTCCGAGGCCGGAGTGGTTTGCTTTACTGCTTCTTCCGACATGGGTGTGTCCTCTCGTTAAGCGTTGATCGAGATTCGGGTTAGTTCCAGGCCAACACGCCCCGAGGGACGCAGCCTGGTTTGGCCGGCGTTTTTGCCGATAAATTCAGCAAGCAGCCGGTTGCGCGTGCGTTCAAAGTCACGCGATTCAGATTCGGTTTCGAGCGCGAGGCTCAATCGCCGGTACAATCGCCAGGGCCGCTCAAAACGGCCTGTCTTGCGCCGCAGGCTCTGGTAGCCGCTCTCCCGAAAGAAGGCGGACAACTCGGAGACAAACTGCGGGCTTGCGCCATGGTTGCGGATCATTCGCAAACACAGCTCGCGAATTTCCAGAGCATCGGGAACTTGCTTCCAATCGAGCACGCGCCCAAACATGTAAATCGAATCTCGGCTCGAAGCCTGGGCCAGCTTCAGCGAAGCTGCCACTTCGGCCGTGGCTGCTGCCTGTTCTCCCGCTGCCAGCGCGGCTGAGATGGATTTACCTTCGGCTCCGGCGGTTTCATTGAGGCTCACTTCGGCCATAGTGTGGAACAGCCGGTGGATCTCTTCGGCTACCTTCAACAGTGCGTCGATGTCGCCGTAAACAGTGAAGCCTTCGATCCCAGAATCAAGAATTGCGATCTTGCCCGTGCAATCGGGCAGGCGCAGCAGCAAGGTTTGCAGCTCGCCCGCAAAGAAGTTCTTGTAGAGGTGGCTGAGACGGAGATACTCTTCGACAGTGTTCGCCCGTCGCAGCCGGATCTCGAGCGCATCCACGGCAACCGTCATCGCCGCGCCCTTGCGCCGCTTCAGGCTTCCAAGGTCAAGATGGGCTGTCCAGGGCAGGAAATCCATGTCATAGCCAAGCTTGTATTGGAACTTCGCTTCCCCAAAGACGAAGCGCGCCGGGGCAGCGTCGTCGACGCCAACCGTGGTCGCCGTCGGGGCTGTCGCGGCCAGTGCGGCAAAGAACTCATGATCTGCTCCAGCCGAGTCCGCCGCCACAGGCAAGAAGCTCTTCGCAGTGGCCTTTGTGCCCATGCCACGCTGCATTTCTTCAAACAGGCGCTTGCGCACCACCGTCCAGTCGCCGAGGTTTTCCGTGATCGCCCAATTGAAATCGAGCTCGCCCGCGCTGAGTTCGTCCATGTTGGCCGCAGCCAACCGCAGAAATGCTTCTACCTGGGATTGAAACTCTTGTGGCATCAGCAATAGAAAGCTCGAGCCGCTCGATGCTCCCAACAGCATCTTCGACAACCCAAGATGGTCAAGCAGCGCCCGCGGAATCACTTCTCCCGCAAGGCTGAGATAGAGGTGGCGGCCCAGGAGTTCGGCGCTGTTACGCCCTTCGAGGGGACGCAAAAACTCCCCTTTGGCCGCAATTTTGCCTTCAACGAAAATCTGGATGGACATGATAAATCAGCCGGAAAACTCAAGTTAACACTAGTTGAGCGGCTTGGCCTCGTACAGCACGGTTTCGTCGTCCGCCGTCATTGCGAGAAAGTAGATCGTTCCATCGTCGCGGAAGTCGATCGCATTGATTCGCACCAGGTAATCGCCCTCGGCCGTCGGCCGGAACAGATTGATCACTTGGCGGATGCGTTCTGGTTCGCTGGCGCGCCGCACATGCAAGAAGTTGTTGCCGGCATTGGACTGCTGGAACAACAAGTCTCCATTGCGGTTCGATTCTGTATTGGCCACTGACGTCGTCACCTGCCCATTCGGCATGATGGTCGAGTTGTTCACCAGGATCTCCCAGTCCTGGCCTTTCCATTCGGCAAGGATGTTGCCGCCGGCCTGGATGCTGAGCGTCGCGAAGAGTCTGCCGGCGCCCGTGCGGTGCAGGTTGGCGATGCCGGTGATCCGGTGTTGGCCCACCACGGTCAGATTCGGCTCTACCAATCGGGTCCAGGTCTGGTTCGCGTACAGGTACAACACCGGTGCATTTACGTTGCGGAATCGCAGGCTCGCCATCACCTTGCCGTCGTCTGCCAGCGCGAAGCTATCGAAGCCGGATACGATCCTGCCGTCGATTGTGGTTGCCGTATTGGCTGTGCCGCTCAAATTCAGAATATTCGTAACCGTGCCATTCGACCAGAGGAACATTCGATTGTCTCCGGCGCTGGTGGAACCTTGCATCAGGATGGTGCCGCTTGAGTTGATTTCGATCTGGCCCGGTGTGTTGTAGGTTAGCGATCCGTCGCGTAGAGGGAACCGCACTACGATTTCAGGCGAACCGTTGCCGGTTACGCGGGACACAGTGCCCGACACAATGGCATAAATGTCGCCCGTCGGAGACTTGCGCAGGTTTCCAGTCCCACCGCTGAAGCCACCGAAGTACATTCCGCCATGGATGCGGTCTCCAATCGAGATGCGCGGGATGAAATCGCGTCCATCAAATTCGGCAACTCCGCCTGTTGTGCCGCCCACAAGGAGATGCGGAGGGCCTACACGGCCGCCAAAAATGAAGTTCACCAAATTCAGAGGCGCTTCCACATCGACGGTTTGCCCTGAGTAAATTAGATACTCCGGGTTGTCTCCCATCTTCGCCACGGCCATGTTCGCCTTGGACGTCCGTGCCATCAGATAGATATCGCCCTTGGCGGTGATCGCACCCGATTCGATGTCTTCAAAGTTCGTGCCGGCCACGCTTGGCCGCGAGTACAAAAACACGCTCCGCAAATCAGAGCCAGGCTTCCATAGGTATACCCCATTGCCGAGGTTGTTAAAAGGGTTCGCATGCAGCAAAGTGCCGTGTTGCGGATGATGCCAGAGAATCCCGGTTTGTCCGCTGTACTGCAAATTGGTGACTTTACCTTCCTGGTCGAAGGCCACGAAATGGCTTGCGTTGTTGTTCAGCGTCACAGCCAAAATCACGGTGGAATTCGTCTCTTCCACCCAGAAGGTGGGATGATTCCCGCGGCCGCCATTGAAACTACGCACTGTCGATTCGAGCAGAGCGTCGTTGGTCGCGATTAGCTTTACACGGCCTTCACTCGCCTTGTGGCGGTAAAACACCCTCACCGCGCCTCGCGTCACGCTGTAGTAGGCCGTTCCATCATTGGCGATACCGTAATCGCCATCGATGTTGATTGTCCCTGTCCCTGGGAGTTCCGCTGGATTGTCCTTGCTGCTGATCAGGAGTTCTTGAATCCGGTTGTTGAAGCCGCGAAAGATGCCGGCGTAAGTGACTGGTTCGTTCTCGAAGCGGAAGCTGGCTCGGATCAGGATCTGGCCATCAGCGGTCAGCGAATGCCGCGTGGTCGTTACGCCAAAAGTCGCTTCCGTGCCTGGCACTAGAACTGTGTTGTTCGAGAAAAAGGGCACCAGCCCGTCGCGGTTTCCCAACGACAACTGGCGGCCATTGATGTTTGTGTCCTCCTGAGACAGGATCCGGCCTGTGCGTGTGATCGAATGTACGAAAAATCCGTTCGCGAATGAACCGGAAGCAAAGCGGGGCTGTCCCGCAGCCGACACCATCCGGAACTGTCCATCGCGATAATTCATCAGCCCGCCCGCCATGCCGTCGAGGTTTGCGTTAAAGAACAGATCCCCATTGTCTGTGGCCCACAACATGGACTGACGCGCTCGCAATTCGAACTTCGATCGCTGCTGCTTCATGTTGTGATAGAGCCGCTTCACAGAATAGGTTCGCGGCACCGAAGTATCGATACGCGCGAATACGACCCATTGACGCTGCAAGCCCGTCTGCACATCGCCGTAGTTAAACGTCGCAAACACCAGGTTCGCACCCTCGGCAACGGCACTCATCAAGCCCGTCGTCGAGATCCTTGACGTCTGGCTGCCCCCTTGTCGCAAGTTGGTCACTGACCAGCTCCACGCAACCCCAGGGATTGGCTGGCCATCGGCGTCGAACGCTGTAGCGCTAAACTGCTGCGTATTCCCGACCGCCACTTCGCCAGAGCCAGGCTCAATCGCGACTCGGCTTGGAATCGTCTGGATCGCTGTCTCGGCCGTGATATTGCCCACGCGCGCCGAGATGCGAACCACTGCAAGCCGGTTTGCCGTGACCAGCCCGGTACCCGACACAGACGCATTCGTAATGTTGTTGGTGTTCCAGCTGATCGAGGGGTTCTCGATTCGGTTGCCGAAGGTGTCTTTCACCACCGCCGTCATTTGCAGTGTGCGGCCCACCAGCACCTGAGAAGTCTCAGACAGGATCTGCATTGTTGCCGGGACTTGTGCGGATGCAACGGAGACTGCGCAAAGTGCCAACAAAAAGCGCATTAACCGAAAACCTCTTCCACGGGTTGGTAGCTGCCGTCGGTGGCACCTGGCACATAGTAGAAACGCCGCTTCGAGGGGGTGTCGTCGATCGACTTGGTCCAATCGATGCCAAGCGCAGAGTAAATTGTGGCCGTGATGTCTTCCACGTAAATTGGCCGCTGCTGAGACCATCCGAAATCGGTGATCCTGGCGCCATTGGCGTCGGACGCGCCGATCACACGGCCGCCCTTAACGCCGCCACCCATCATCGCCACGCTCATCACATCACGGTAGTGGTCTCGGCCAGCGCGGGAGTTCAGCACCCCAGGCGTGCGGCCAAACTCGCCCATCATGATGATCAAGGTCGAATTGAAATCGCCAGAGGCCTTCAAGTCGTCCACCAGATTGCTGACCGCGCGATCGAGTTCATTGGTCAGCGTGTAAATGTTCGGAGTCGTGCTAGGGTCAAACTGCCCAACGTGTGTGTCCCATCCGCCCTGGGTCACATTGATGAAGGTGGCGCCGTTCTTGGCGCGGATCGCATTGCGGGCGATGATCAGCGATCGTCCGATCGATGTGTTTCCATAGCGGTTCTGATCCTGGGTCGAGAAGCGGAAAACGCTATCCACTGCCGAGTTGTACATCATCGCCTTGGCCCGGTCATAATAACTGCCATAGGCCGCCATCGCCTCGTTTGGCGGTACTTCTCGCAACGCCGAATCGAGTTCCTTCAACAACGAAAACCGGCGTTCAAAACGCTGCTGCGATTGCTGTGCATTGCCGAAAAAGTTGTGCATGAGCGTGCCGATACCGCCGCTGTTAGCCGGAGTCATCATCGGCATGTAGAGCCCGCCCAGGAAGGTTGCACCCTGCAGGTTTGATTGGTTGAAGCTCAGAAATGGCGGGATCAATCCATTCGCACCCTTTTCGCGGGCGATGACCGCGCCAATATGAGGGATCTCACTGGCCAGCGCCGGATTTTGCGACCGCGCCGTCTGCATGTAAAATTGGCCGCGTTCGTGAGCTGCCTCCCAGGATGCGCAACTCCGCAACACGAGCAGGTCGTTGGTCATCGTGGAAAGCCTGGGGAAGTAGCGCATCGACATGCGAACGCCGCCCGGATAATCGCGAATGTTCGCATCTCTTGGGTTCCAGGCGGCGTCCTTCAGATCGAAGGTATCCAGGTGGCTGGGCGCGCCATTCAGGTTGACGAAGATGCACGACTTTGCGCTGTTGCGAATCGCCGCGTTGCTCGCCACAGTCACCTGAGCATCTGCGTGTGCGCCCAATAGCCCGGCTGTTGCTGTGCCGAATAGAAAGTGACGCCGAGTGAAGGGGAGATGTTCGGAGCAATTCTTACGAATGGAGTTCATGGTTGGCGTCCTATCGATTGAAAATGAAGTCAAGCTTATTCACGAGTGCCCATTGCAAGTCGCTCAACCATTGAGCTCTTGCGCCGTTGCGATACCTCAGAGCGACACTTAACTCTTGGTCAGATGGATAACGGGAAAGCGTTGCCAGGAAGAGCTGCCGGATGGCTTCTTCGTCGGTGGGGCTCAGGCTATCCACTTCAAAGATACGGCTTCGGCTCGATACGGCTGCGTTCGAATTTCCCGAGGTGCGATTCACATTTTGCGAATCGTTCATTGAATAAAGCAAACCGAGAATCGTCGCTTCTGAAGTCCGCTCGATAGTCAGCCAGTTCCCCCTGCCGAGATTGTTCATGAAGTCCACGACGCGGAAGTCGGTTGAGGGTTCGTTGGGATCTGGCAGCTGATTGGCATACCAGAGAACCCGGTCGAGACCTGCGGCAAGCATCGGTTGCTCGGTGCGTGTCGCAGTGGTCAAAGAATCGTATAGCTCCTCGGCCGATAACCGTCGAGCTTCGTGCCTCGCGAAATACTTCACATACGCCGCGTCCCACTTGCCTTGGTAGGTGCTCGACAGCTGATAGGCTTCCGACTTGAGAATTTGGCGGAACAAAGGCTTGAACTGATAGTTGTTGGCGATAAAGAAATCCGCCAGCCGCTCCAGCAGTTCTGGATGCGAATTCTGCAGAGGCCAATCACCCGGGGGAGGCTTCAGCGGGTCGGTCCGCTCAAAATCCCAGGCTTCGGGTGGATCCACAATGCCGTGGCTGAAGAGGTAAGCCCAGATATGATTCACCGTCGCCTTGGCAAACTGCCGGTCTGCCGTGAGCATCCGGCCAAATTCCTGCCGCCAGTTGCCCGATTGCGGCTCCTCACCCGTGGTCATGTAAACGGGCTCGGTCTTGGCATTGATGCGCAAAGGCCGGTTGCCAGGATTGGTCGGGGACACCGAGCCGGTGTAGGTTCCGTAGTTGCGATCATTGACGATCACGCGCGGCCGGAATCCAATCGTGTCGTCAGACCAGCGCACAAACTGCAGGCGGCTTAGGAAGGCCGACATCTGCCAGAACTGGCTACGAGTCCTGCGCGTCAGGTAGAGGTTAATCTTCTCCAGGTGCGCACGTCCGTTGTGGCAGGAAATGCACTCCGTCTTGTAGCCGAGGAAGGTCGTAGTGATCTTGTCGGTGATGTCATCCCAGGAATCCTGGATCGGGCCATTCACATCCATCCAACGGGCAAAGAACTGTGTTCCCGGAGCCGTATCCACCTCACCCGCTGCTCCGATCAGTTCGCGGGCAAAGTCATTGTAGGGCCGGTCATCGGCCATCGACTTGCGCAACCACTCATAGAAAGTATTGCGTCCCAGTGTTCCGATCGATTCATGCGATCGCGTCACTTTAAATTTGTTAGCCCAGAAAGTCGTCAACTGATCGGCATAAGCTGGCGAATCGACGAGTTGATCAATCAGCTTGGCTCGCTTGTCCGGGTCGTTCGACTCGAGAAAGGCTTTCGCCGCGGACGGAGTTGGAATGCGGCCCGTCACGTCGATATAAACTCTTCGCAAAAACTCTGTATCCGAGGACTTCGCAGCCGGGCTCACCTTGTCCGCCGCCATCTTGGCGAACAGTTGCTGATCGATGAAATTCGAAAACTGTGCGGATTCGAGTTTGCTGCTGACTTGCGACTTACGCGCCGCCGCGCCGAACTGTTGATAGGCGCGGTCGAGCTCGACAATGTCCATCAGTTCTGTCCGCATCGCTGATGGGTATCGCGGACAGCCTGGATCCGCACCCTCCATCGATGCGCATAATGCAAAGGACAACGCAATTGCTGAACGAAGTTTGCCAAACATAATTTGCATAGAGTATATCCATTTTTAAGCAGCTTTGGAATAGTACCCGCGTACTGATGTCAAGACGTCCAAACTTCGTCCAGCGGATTCATAGTATCTCGACCTTCAGTTAAGCCCTTCGCCTCGATATAAGGTTGCTTTGCCCAAGGCGCGCAGCGGTCAAGGCCAAGCGCAGCTTGCCCGTAGGGTCGCCTTGACGGC
>Ga0194133_10007809_pt1 | contig 12696 bp, 15 predicted proteins | sample TA2KigOf40mmetaG_FD_155448 | JGI IMG/M metagenome (GOLD analysis project Ga0194133, IMG submission 155448) | Freshwater microbial communities from Lake Tanganyika, Tanzania - TA2015055 Kigoma Offshore 40m | ecosystem: Environmental > Aquatic > Freshwater > Lake | place: Tanzania: Lake...
CCTACAAATATATATATATATATATATATGTATATATATATATATATATATATATATGTATATATATATACATCAAAAAGTGATGTTTCAGTAATGTTTAACGGAAATGATGATTGATAAAGATCAAGATTTTATTATATATTATAGAAAAGGATGAATGACTCTTGATCATTCATTTGTTTATTTTGTGGATAGATGATTCCAGACTTTCACACATGGTCGTTTGCATTGGATATCCAACATCATCATCGAAAAACAAGAATCGTTCATGAAGCATTATCTTCGAGGTTGGATTCCTCCTCGGTCAAAATCGAGACTCTTCATTACAACAATACAAGTTTTCGCATTCACTTGGATCCAACCAATCGATTTCGGGTCTTTTTATCCATTGCACATCCTTTTGATGTTGAAGATGATGTATATTGTGAGACGGCTTTGTTCATTGAAAATGAACTGGTGTTCAAAGACTTTCTCGGATATGAGGACGTCAAACGATTTGATTCCTTGGAAGAATTATTGGAGGAAATTGACTTTTTAAAGGATCGATTAAGTCAATATCAAAAACGATTCCGAAACCTGTTTTCATTATGGAAATCATTGAAAGCTAAACAAAGAATCCAGAGTTTTATCTTGAAATATAAAGATCATTTCATGGCCAGACCCAATGGACTCTTGTGGAGAATATCCAAATTAGATTTTGAAAAGAAAGTGGATTCCTTTTTTTTATCGACATCTAATTAAGGTCGTGAACGTCTCTCCTCCCTGTATGTAACTCCAGAATGCAACAGTGCAATGGAGTTCATGAACGTTTTTTTTTTAAATTCTATCCTTTGTAAGAGAACAGATAGATGGATGTTCGTTCTACGATCTACATACGAGAAACGTTGATCTAACGGATAGATGTCTAGTCATCAGGATTGATAGACGATTTTTCTTTTTTTCTTTTTATCATTAATAGAGTGATTGTTATTATTCATTATTATTGAATGGTTTCTGGGACATTTTACATTTATACGGGGAATGAAAATCCTTACTCTTCAGAGGCTTATTTTCTAACATTCAATATAAGTCAAAATAATGGTGAACCTTATTTGTCTTCTTATTCACCAAGTATAGTAGGTTCGGATTCTTTTCTTTGGAAACTCCAAAATGTCACTTCGGATTCTAATTTTTCAAGTGATATAGTGAGTGTATCCAACACAAACACTTAAATGGGAATTTGTGGCGGTGGAACAGGTATATGCAGCCTCTCAAGTGAACAAGCGGGTAGTTATATCGCACCACAACAATGGACATTTCATAATAGTTGTCTCAATGAGAATGGATTTTATACAGTAAGTGGAATTGGTTACAAATCTAATTATTGGAATACGACTATGGGAACTCTGAACTACAACACAAATACGACAACGATGCAAACCTTTTATCTTGTTCAAAATAAGTGTCAACTATTATCTCAATCCATGAAAGGAACACTATCCTTGATTAACAATTGCCCCAGTTCCGACAATTATGGAAATTCCCAAGTATTAGTTATCAGAACAGAACCAATAAAATGCACAGGCAATGATGCAGATTCTGGAAAATGTTCAACATGCCCATCTTCTATAACGAGGATGTCAAATTATTACGAATACCCTCTCTATATAATTCTTCTAAAATTACTCAGAATAATCAAGACAATGATTACCAATTTGATATGTGGACATTAGGATATGTTAGTAATAGTAGTATCTTAAGTACGGTTGTCAAATATTTTGCACTAGAGTCTGGACAAAATTCTTCTAAAACTTATTATATAGATAATCAAAATTCCTCCAATGTAAATATAACGACTAAATCCAATATCGCAACTTCTTTCACAAGTTGTTATCTGCCTAGCTTCTCAATCATCTCATTGTCCACCCCCCTTTCAGGCGAACCTTATCAGTTAGCCTATGATTCATGTACAAATAGTGTTCTGCTCATGTCTGATAATATGTGTAATTCTGGTAACATCATTTGTAATTGGAATTTTAATACATGAACAAAAAGTTATTGAAATGGATGTCATGTGGAATGTATTCAAAAGATTAGAGAGGTTAAATCTCATTGTCATTATCAAGAGAATAAAGATATTTTTATGCACATACGACGACTCATAAACATGTGAAAACGGTTTCGAAATATTGTTTTTTGCTATATCCATAATAAATTCCATAAAATTTGCATGGCATCCTTACCTGACTGATCGACTAGTCAACATTAGTAGTTAGTTTCATGAGGGGAAAGAAGATCTAATCGTTCGATACGTTCGAACAGAAATTGTCGACAGATGGGACATTTTAATTCATAGCGGAGATAGTCTTTCAGACATAAGTAATGACATGAAAATGAACACGTTTTGCAATAACATTGATAGACATGAACAGTGTTGATCGTTTCCAGACAAATGAGACACAGAGAAAAAGACGAAGACTCATTTTTTTTTTTTTTAATCCATAGAGAGGGAAATCGTTGAAGCCAACATACTATCGTTTGATAGAGAATGCGGAGATAGATGAACAAAAGAATGGAAAAATGAATTCCGAAATAACAAACCAAGAAAAATTCCAACATATACATTTTTCTTGTTCTGGAGTCAAAAAGAAAAAAAGAATAAACCTGTTTCTTGTCTTATTTCAAAACAAGAAAATTTTAAATTGAAAAAATAACCGTCTTTTTCCGTTCGTCTTTATTCCAAAAAAAAAAAAAAAATAATAGGATGGTACGATGGTTTTCTTTCTGAATATAAAAGGGACAGGAATTGTGTTAGAAACGGATTCCAAAGTCAAATAAACGAAAATGTCACTTTACGATTGGATATCTTTTTTTTCTTTCATGGAAACGTGACAACGATCTGTCATTTTTTTATGCTACAATGAATACATTATTTTTTTTTTTTAAATCAATTGTTGTCTGACACTCCCTCTACTCAAATTGCATGGATTTTCGATACGTTTTAGTTAGTGGATACTGAGAATCGATCATTTCAATGGGACAGAAAAGACCATAGACATCACATTGATGACCAAAGAAACTTGGTCGACGAATTCGACATAAATATCCACGTTTTGAAGATGCCTTGGAATCAAAACTACGATGAGGAATGACGATAGATTCACCCTCTTTCATCTGTTGGAATTGATCGATATACGTTTGAATCTGGGATACAGAGGTGGTATACCTATATCCTTTCTGTTGATAATAGTCTTTCAAGGACTGGAAAGAACGAGATTCGATTCTGGACTGGATCTCGTGTAAATTCTCTTTCGAATGAGCAAACGGACAACACACATATCCTTCTTGCAACAATTCGAGAGATCCCCGTTCCGAAAACGGTTTTTGCCATATGACAATCGTCATTCGTTCGTTCATAATCACTCTAAAAAAACAAACACAATAAAAAAGAAACACGAACCGGTGTTAAATAACCATTTTTCGTAGATCATGTCTTTCAACCATTTTTCTTAATCATGTCTTTCAACCATTTTTCGTAGAATCTTGTCTTTCAACCATTTTTCGTAGAATCATGTCTTTCAACCATTTTACTTAAATCTTGTCTTTCAACCATTTTACTTAAATCATGTCTTTAAATCATTTTTCGTAGAATCATGTCTTTCAACCATTTTACTTAAATCATGTCTTTCAACCATTTTTCGTAGAATCATGTCTTTAAACCATTTTACTTAAATCATGTCTTTCAACCATTTTTCGTAGAATCATGTCTTTCAACCATTTTTCTTAATCATGTCTTTCAACCATTTTTCGTAGAATCTTGTCTTTAAACCATTTTACTTAAATCATGTCTTTAAATCATTTTTCGTAGAATCATGTCTTTAAACCATTTTACTTAAATCATGTCTTTCAACCATTTTACTTAAATCATGTCTTTCAACCATTTTTCTTAATCATGTCTTTAAATCATTTTACTTAAATCTTGTCTTTAAACCATTTTACTTAAATCATGTCTTTCAACCATTTTTCGTAGAATCATGTCTTTCAACCATTTTTCGTAGAATCATGTCTTTAAATCATTTTTTGTTGAATGATTTTTGGTTTAGTTTGGATAATTTATGTACGACAATATTTATAATATAGAACGAACAGACATCTAGGATTCAGTCTAATGAAAGAGAAAGAGAAATGGGTTCAGAGGATAAGTATAATAGAAAAAAGAAATCTTATCATGCTCCAGACAGAATATTATTGGCCATGAAAGAAAGATCTCGATAAATTTTTTCCCAAGACTGAACTGAACATTGAACAGTCGAAAGTATCTCCTTGATTGAATTCATAGGCGTTTAGATTCAATATTCAATCATTTCATTTCTGGATCAGGGTTTCTGGAGTGATGATGTGTACATTAGGATAGATAAGTAGGGAATGTCTCTTGGTCGACAGGATCAGCGACTGATTGGCAAATCGATTGCTTAAATACAAGTAATTGTACTGGTTTATTAAATAATCAGAATGGAAACGAATGTTACTGTTCCATTTATGATCCATGGAGAAACAATTATTTAACATTCAATGATAATAATCAATTGAATCTGTCATGTGATAATCCATGTACTTCTAACGCAAATACGACTGCCTGTTGGTCCGTTTTGGTTGAACCAGTACAATATACATGTACATATATTGGTGGATGCGCACCACAACCTCAAGGATATAGTATCCGTCCAAATCCAAACTCCCAGTACGAGTTATATCCACCTCCTCAACAAAACATTGAATTATTTAATACTGGTGACCAAACGTATCCATTATTTTTTCCTTCATTTTTATGAATAACGATTAATAGTGAGTTAGTTTGTTTTAAAGATACAATGACGAGGATTGATTGGATTGATGCAATTTCAGATAATCTGCTATAAACTGATCTAAATGCTGAAGGATTTTACCGTTTGGATACAGAGAGAATAAAAAATTTTGTAAATAAGAGACGGTCAAATTATATTTTTGAATTTGTTTGTATATGGTATCCACATCCTCTTTTTCCTGCGGATAATAGGTTTGGATCATTAATTCCAGTTGCTCCTTACAAATATATTTGAATTCCAAAAAATAATCGATTCGACCCGGTCGTCGTACGGCCTCATCCAATTTTAAAAGATGATTGGTTGTGGTGAATGTGATCAATCCATCAATGCTGGAAAGTCCATCAATGATGTTCAAGACTCCGCTAAACGTTAATTGACCATGTGTCTCGTCTCGATCTTGAATGATGGCATCGATATCTTCCAAGACCAAAATGGAATCTTTCGGTAACCAACGCAAGGCATTGGCTAAATAACTATCTTTAAACGAGGAATCAAAACGAATGATACAAATTTGTTTTTGGATCTCCGAGGCGATCGCCTGAATCAAACTCGTTTTTCCCGTCCCCGGTGGTCCAAAAAAACAGTACGTTCGATGGTAGGGAACGCAAAATTTTTGGTATCTTTTTTTTGTATCTTGCGATAAAAAGTGTTGTACATCCTCGAGGACTTGGCGTGCTTGTTTTTTGGGGAGATAGATATGTTGAATCGATCGACTCGGTATTTTTTGAAAGTGATCCCAAAAATCCGTATAATGAAACACCGTTATCGTGTTTTGATCCTCCTTTTCCAATAAAAATTCATTGCAATGATAATTCAACGCATCTTCTATGAACGATTCCAAGAGTGCGAATGAAACTCCCTCTAGAATACATTCATACACTTTTTCAAATTTATTTTTATCCATATACGCATATAACTGAGTCGTATCCATGATCTCAAATGATAGATGAAGCCAAGACTCTCGGTAAGGTATCCGATAACTCCGATGAGGATCCAGTCCATACAATGGTCTATCATAATCCGAAATGGATTTTTCACGAAAATATCGCTTTTTTTTATCCAATAATTGATAGATCATCGCAGACGATTTATCCGACTCCGGTAATAATGACCATGCATAAATAGATAATTTAAAAATAGTTTCAAATTGCTGGTTGGTAAATCGTAATTGAAATAATTCATGTGTCATTTATCTTTTTAAATCATTTTTATATAAAAAAAAAAAGATTCATTGAATAAAATGGTAAGAGTTGATGTATAACTAACACATCTTTTCATTTTCACAAACATGATTTAAAGAAATGAAAAGATAAAAGAAGAGGAGAAACGATGACTCCATTATTACAAGAATATTTTCATCAGTTGGAAGAATACCGAAAGACTTATCAAAATAAGGATATCTTATTATTGATGCAAGTGGGTTCTTTTTATGAGGCGTATGAAATCGACGAACCGAAACCCAAAGGATGTGCAAAATGTATATCGAATGTGTTAAGGATGCATTTGACCAAGAAAAATGGAAAACAGCCTCCCAGTGATTCGAATCCGTGGATGGTGGGATTTCCGACATATGTGCTTCATAAACATGTGAATCGGTTAAATGAAGAGGGCTATACGGTCGTGGTATTTGATCAACATACGGAGGGTGATAAAATACCGACTCGTGTCTTAAAGGGAGTCTATAGTTATATATTGCGCATGGAAACGGAGGACAATGAAGAGATGGACGACCATACATCAGATAAGATCTTATATGCCATTCATATGGAAAAATACAAAACCCATTCCTCCTCTTGTCATGTACGGTATTTAATGTCCTTGGTGTTCATCAACTTAAAAACGGGTGCGATTCATTATGTGGAACGAGATACCCATGACTTTTTGCGAGATAGTGTCCAATTTCTGATGGGATTTGAGATCCAAGAAATACTGGTTCAATGGATTGGCTGGACGGAGACAGAGATCCATCAGTGGACAGATAAATTGACCTCTCTCTTGGGATGTCCGTTTTCTTCCTTTTTACGACACTCCTCCTCTTCGATGGATCAATCCCATTTCTTACGAAAAGTGTTCCATATTAAACCTGAAGACGATTTATTATATGAATTATCTCTTCAATATCATCCATCGATTCTTTCCGTTTTATATGATACCCTATTTTATATTGAAAAATATGATCCCATTTTTATATCTCAATTACAGACGCCGAGACCCATTTATCAACAAGACACTTTTTTTTATAATCGGGACGCCATGATGGAATTGAACATTTTCCATTTATGTGAACGACGACGTTCGTTTGTCCATAAAAAGAAACAAAAAACGTTGTTCGATCTTTTATCGCAATCCATGAGCATCCTTGGAAAACGATATTTACAAGACCTTTTACAACACCCCCTTGCGTTTCAAAAAGATCGTCTAGAGGAACGGCAACAGATACTGACTCATTTTCTTCAAATCATTACGGAAAAAGAAACTCCTCATGGATCTTTACCTGATTTAGAATGGTATTATTTACGATGGAAACGAGAGAAACTTCCCATTCGTCAAGTGTCTACCTTACTCCAATGTATACGATCCTTGATTCCGTTCATGAAACGCATTTCTGTCTGGAAACCCATCTGCGATCCCATGGAACATGTGTTGGAACACATCGAACAAACATGGGATATCGCTCACATGATCTCTTTTGATTCCACTCAGTTTCTCAAAAAACAGAGTCAAGAATTCACTCACTATCAACAGGAAATGGATCAACTCGAAAAAAAGATTCAACGAGTGGCGAATTCCTATGAGTCATGGTTTCGATTGCAAAGAAATGGAATGGATACCTATTTTCAATGCACTGTTCGAAAATGGGAAACCTTTCAATACGAACATGTCAGACATCCCTTTTATGAAATCTCTAGAACCAAATCCATCGTCAAATTGAGTATGACGGATCTCGATCAGTGGGTCAAACAATCCTTTGATCTGTCTCAACAACGTCATTCTTTTGTCGAAAGCTGTTTTAGAACTCAATCCAAAGAGATCCTCGATTCCTTTGATTCCGTGTTCCTACCCTTTCTCCATCATTGTGCTCAATGGGATTGTTTCTATCACTTGGCGACCTTTTTTCATCAACATTCGTATTGTATGCCTATCCATCAGTCTCCTACCAACGACGATCATCATCTACAAGTCACACAATTGCGACATGCCATTTATGAATGGATTGAGCCTGATGAACTCTTTGTTCCCTATTCATTTCAAATCAATACGTCTCCTGAATCATTAGATCCCACAGGAAAATTGATTTATGGAATGAATAGTTCAGGAAAAAGCACCTTTTTAAAAAGTGTCGGGATCGCGATCTGGTTGAGTCAATGTGGTTTAATGGTGCCCGCCACCTCCTTTCAACACACCTTAATGGATAATTTATTGACCAAAATTGGAATTCACGATAATCTATATATGAAGCACTCCACGTTTGTCGCGGAAATGAGCGAATTAAATTGTATTTTACAACGAGTCACTCCTCATTCTTTCGTATTATGCGATGAACTAACGAGTGGAACAGAAACCAAATCCGCGACAGGAATAGTCGCCTCCTGTCTATCTCATTTCCTATCCAAATCGATTCCGTTCCTATTTACGACCCACTTGCATTCTGTGTTTTCCATTCCTGAAATTTCTCAACATCCTAAATTGAACGTCTGTCATTTTGAAATTACCTGTCCTGAATCCTCCCCTCATTCTAATACGCTTCTCATTGAAAATATTCAACTACGATACAATCGGGAACTGAAAGAGGGTATCGGGGAAACCACCTATGGCATTGAAATTGCGAGAACCTTACAATTACCTGCGTCTATCATCGCAGACGCGTTTCGTTTCCGAAATCGAATGGAAGTCTATGTCCACCCCACTGAAAATCAGGGGAAACGATCCAAATACAATCCTAAACTGAATTGTTCCCAATGTTCGATCTGTAAAAGCTCCTTTCGATTACATACCCATCACATCACTCCTCAAAAAGAATGGAAACAAGACACTCCTCCTCCTCATGCGAAAGACGGACTCTATAATTTAATTGTCTTATGTGAAACCTGTCACCATTCACTACATCATTGATATATGTATCATTCATTATTATTCTCTATGATTTATTCTATTCGCAAATCTCGTCGGATTGGAGTTATACCATTGAGTATTCGATTACTCAATGACCAATACATACTTTAAACTTTGAACCGGTAGACAACCATAAAAATGACTTTTTATTATTATATTTATAAATTTTAAAGTTTAGGACACAGTATTTTGGACTCCTCATCGAGTGTGAGAATGTTCATGAATGATTAGAATTGTAAAAACGATTTCATCTGATAGAGAATTTTCAAACGAGAACGTAATAAAGGACACGCCTTTTCAGAAAGAGAAGATGCAATCTGGGATTCGACATACGGAATATTAAACAAAATGAAAAATTTCAACATCCTCTGAAGTTCTCGAAACACTATAACTCGATACCAATATTTTTTGTCTTGGAGAATATATTCCTCCAGACATTCCGTCATCGATTTGATATAATCCATTTGCGTATCATATTCATCCATTTCAATCGTTCGAATGGCAATAATAAAATCGATAATGGTGATCATTCCTTTTCTCGTCGATCTTAATATACGATCATAATAATAACTGCGTCGACGACAAAGAGGACAAGTCGAATGAGCGATAATCCATTGTTGAGCACATGTGCGGCAAAACATATGGTGGCATTCGAGTTCAACTCGATTTCTTGAAATCATCGATTTCCAACAAATCGGACACGAAGCACTCGTTGTCGTCGTAGCCAATGCAGTAGTCATGAGATTCGTCGTCGGGTTGTTTGTCTTACAATCTGAATGAACACATCATCCTATTTTTAATAAAAGTGTTATATCATCCATGTATTGTCAAACTATGTCTTCATTCATTGTTTCATGATATATTTATGAGACTTATCATTTTTTACGATCGACTCTTTTCCATGTCTTTCCATCAATTTCCATGTCCTTCCATCCGTTTCCATGTCTTTAAATCAATTTCCATGTCTTTAAATCAATTTCCATGTCTTTCCATCAATTTCCATGTCTTTCCATCCGTTTCCATGTCCTTCCATCCGTTTCCATGTCTTTAAATCAATTTCCATGTCTTTCCTTAAATCAGTTTCCATGTCTTTCCATCCGTTTCATGTCCTTAAATCAATTTCCATGTCTTTCCATCAGTTTCCATGTCTTTAAATCAATTTCCATGTCTTTCTTTAAATCAATTTCCATGTCTTTCCTTAAATCAATTTCCATGTCTTTCCATCAGTTTCCATGTCTTTCCTTAAATCAGTTTCCATGTCTTTCCATCAGTTTCCATGTCTTTCCATCAATTTCCATGTCTTTAAATCAGTTTCCATGTCTTTCTTTAAATCAATTTCCATGTCTTTCCTTAAATCAATTTCCATGTCTTTCCATCAATTTCCATGTCTTTCTTTAAATCAGTTTCCATGTCTTTCCATCAATTTCCATGTCTTTCCATCAGTTTCCATGTCTTTAAATCAGTTTCCATGTCTTTCCATCAGTTTCCATGTCTTTCAATCCGTTTCCATGTCTTTCCATCAGTTTCCATGTCTTTCAATCAGTTTCCATGTCTTTCCATCAGTTTCCATGTCCTTAAATCAGTTTCCATGTCTTTCCATCCGTTAATCCTGATTGAAACCGATCATGTCCAAGAGGGAAGACACTTTTTTCGAACCCAGCCGTTTATTCCCAATCATCTGTGTTTCTAACTCTTGTTTCAGGAGAATGGGATCGGATCGTAATCGATCACAAAAAGAATAGATGGACTCATAATTCTTTGTCAACTGAATCGCTGTTTCTTTAGAGATGCCTGATATCCCATAAAAAAGCACTGCCAATAAATTTTGGGGTGTTTTTATATCTTTTTTATGAGAGACCGTCTCCTCCAAATATTGCTCTTGTAATACTTTTTCGGTTTGAGGTTCGAATTCTGAAAAAGTCGAAAATTGATGGATCACCCATTCCAAATATTGACAGGTTTCTTCTATCGTCTGCGTTCGATACATCATAAATCCATGCAACAAGGTTAGACGATGCAAGACTCGTAAACATGATTTGGCGAGTGGATGATTGGAATGTCCTTCTATCAAATAGATGACCTGATGATGTTTCTCTTTTTTCCATTCTGATAATCGAGATCGTTGTTCTCGATACCGTCCATCTCGGATGGAACAACATAAGTCATTCCATGTTTTCCGTTCTATGATCAAGGTGGTTGTTGCATCTTGAATCTGTATATCTCCAAGAATAAGATTCGTCAGTTCAAGACTCGGTATTGGTTCTATCCAAGACATGGTTTTGCATTGTTTCCATAACTCCTGTTCTCGATAATCAATCTTTACTGAAAGACTCATCCATCTATTTGTCTTTTTCTTTTTTTATACTTAAACCATGCATTTTGTCAAACTTATCTTTTTTTTTTATTTGGGTGTGAATGAGGTCGGTCGCCAATACGACCTAAGTAAGGTTTCCAAGACTTTTCTTTTGTTATGATCGAGTGTCGTCAATATTCGTTTGTATAAATATTGTAAACAGAAAGTCTCTTCATTCTCATAAGTGATTCGGAGATTGTTGATTTCTGATGATTTTTTATCCATGGATTCAAGATTTTTGCGAATCGATTGAAACGATAATGATTCGATGATTTGGATGACTTTCGTTTTTGTCTCGGGATCTTTCGCATTCGAAGATAATAGTTGGATCATTTCGACTAAATAGAATTTGATTCGACGAATCAGTTCTAATTTACATAATTGGACATTGGTATTCTGTTCCATGGTCATTAAACTGGATTCTTCTCGTAAAAGAAATTGAATCTCTGAATGATGTCGAAATTCCGTGTTTATGATTTGATTTTCCAATTGAATTGTTTCTTCCATTTTTTTTGTTTTAATTGTTTGATTCATGACAACAGAAAAATGGATGGATGGATTTTCTCAGACGCAAATCATGTCTCTCGGACAGATTTTGACATATTAATATATCAAATTCCCTTTTATCATTACATCCCTCCCGTTGGATTCTGATTTTTCCAATATAGAGACACAAATACAATGGTGTCGACTAGTTAACGACTATCTATTCTCCACCCCCTTTCAAAAGTCTGGTGGCTGGATCTAATTATGCTTATTGTAACGGTGCTTCCTCTGAATGTAATCAATCAGCCGCAAATTTCGCCTATTATGAAGGTGCATCCTCTAATTGTTTAAATTAATGGTAGACATTTATGTTCTGGATCATTATTTGTCTGTTCATTAATCACTAAGAAATGGAATATATATAATGAAATTTCCATTACGAAACGGATAAACAGAACAGAATAAACCATATCATATTCATCATCACTACAAGACAAATCACCATCATTTCGATTTGTCTCTTTTATCCTATCATTGTATTTGTATCTGTATGTATTTACGAAATATGATTTACTTTCCAACTTGAATGTTCGGACAAATGAAAATAGAATTAAATTGCACGATTTAATTCTTTTCATTTTCATTTGTCTGTTCATCGATCCCTAAGAAATTGGGTCTCATTGGATGGAGACGTTGGATCTGCCATCGTTATTGTCATTACATTACTCTGATTTCCCAATCCATCAATCTATGAATCGTTAATTTCAATTTGTTTGGACTAGTCGTTGGATCTATTCTTTCATGTACCATCATTTAAAACTCGAACATTTTGATTTGTCAATCTTTTTTCTTATTATTCACAGAATATATATATATATATATATATATATATTTATATTT
>Ga0194133_10007810_pt1 | contig 12695 bp, 19 predicted proteins | sample TA2KigOf40mmetaG_FD_155448 | JGI IMG/M metagenome (GOLD analysis project Ga0194133, IMG submission 155448) | Freshwater microbial communities from Lake Tanganyika, Tanzania - TA2015055 Kigoma Offshore 40m | ecosystem: Environmental > Aquatic > Freshwater > Lake | place: Tanzania: Lake...
AACTGCTGGCATTAAAGCTCCTATTGTTTGCGAAATAGTGCGAATATATTCTTGCCTATCAATTTTTTCTTGATTTTGGTCTATTTTAATTGTGCTATCAGTTTCAATATCAATAGATATACACCGGATTTTATCATCTTTTAAAATTTTATTAAGTTTAGGTAAATTTTTTATTTCAATTACAAAACCTTTTAATTGTTTTTGCAAGTCTTTTTTTGTTTTTTCTAAACCTATTTGCGATTGCTGTTCCAACATTATAATTTTTTGTTTATAATCAGGATCTTGCGGATCTAATAAACTTATTGCTTCTTGTTTAGTAATCTCAATAGTTTGTTGTGCATTTTTCAAAATCATTTCAACATCAATAATTTTTAATCCAACTATTGATATAATTTCTTTTAAAGGCAATTTTTCAACTGCAAGCTCAACTAATAATCTAATTGTATCTCTAATAGTAAATTCTACTTCTTTTTGCAAAGGTTGTATTCTTGATATAGCAAAATTACCTTTTAATTGTTGTGCTGTTGCTGTTTCACTTGCAACAGTTGCTCCTCTTACAATATCAGATAAGCCAGTAATTTCTTGAATATCAAGTTTAACAGCTGTTTTTTCGTTTCTTAAAACGGTAATGGTATTTGCAATTTCAGTTAATGGTTTAAATACTATTAATTTTTTTGCATCATCTATGTTGGCAGTTGTTTGCAATGCAGAAAACTCTCCATCATCACCGTTCATTATATTTTCAATGTCTTTTTGTTCGGCAAAAGAAGTATAAGCTCCAGTAAATTTTGCTTGTTTAGTTAAATTAGCTATTCTATCGTGAATATCCGTTAAATCTTCAGCTAATTGTTTATATTGAGAATAAAGAGGTAAAGGTAATAAAGACCTATTTTCATTTAATCCCATTGGCATTGCAATTGGAAAAAAATTTTTTAAATTATAAAGTTCTTTTTCGCTACTTAATACAGCACCTTCTCCAGCAAATGTAATAAAATGACATAGTTTATTTTCTTTATCCCAAATTTCCCAAACTTCGCATAATTGAAACAATTCGTTTTCTTGTTCTTTTTCTGTTAAAAATTCAAATTTAGTATTTGACATTTTAACTTTTTTGCCTTTATCACCAAAATTCTCAATTAACTCTTTTCTTGAATAATATTTTTTAAAAGCTATCCATCTAATTTTAGACCATTCTTTTTCAGTAGATTTTAAAAAGTTTTGATAATCAACAAATTCTAATTTAAAAGATTTTGCTTTCTCATCAACATCATAACTTGTTTCTTCAATTTCTACTTCCTCCATATCTACTAACTCATCTTTGCCAGTTAATTCTTTATTTGCATCATCTTCAATTTTATTATCTTCTTTATCGTTTTTTGGTTTTTCTTTTTTTATTTTTTTCTTAACTTTGGTTTTTATCTCAATTGGTTCAGGTGGTGTAAAAACAATTCTAGGAATTCCTATTCCTTGAATTAAATAAGCATCTCTAATTTTTTCAATTTGATTTTCCGCATCACTTTCTTTTAATAAATAAGTTATAAGTCTTTCAATAACTTCACTAGCAATTCTTGACATTTCATCATCTCTAAAAAATGATTGTGTAATATTAACTTTTGGAAGTTTAGAAAATAATAACGGTTTTAATGTTTGTGTATTACTCCAAAAAATTGGATAAGTTTTTTTATAATAAAAATTATTTTCATTATCATAAATTGCTTGAAACTCTTTTGCAATAATTTTGCTTTTTTCGTGATATTTTTTAGAATTATCAATTTCTTTTTGCCAAATTTCAACAAGCTTTGCTTCGCCTGTTTTACTAGTTAAATCTTCTTGTGTTTCAATTTCTTTGTTTTCAAACATAGTATATAAAAAATTATTATTATCTATTTTTTAACATTTTCTTATTATTGTCAAGTATTTTTTTTATTATTTTATCAACTTTAAATCTTTCTGCTTCAATTTCTTCAATTGTTTTTGATTTTTCAAGTTCAGCAGGAATAATTGGTTTAGTCATACATAAATATCGTAAAGTATCAACCGCATGATCTTCAAGATCGCTGTTTAAGTCTTCTGGTTTTGTTGCATCGTATTGCATTAAAGGTAAAGTTCTTATTAAATTTCTACAATGTTTTATAATATATAATAAAGGTTGTTTATCTTCATTACCAGTTAATCTTGCTCTTATTTGTTGCCAACCGTTAACTCTTTTATTATCAGCAGGTAACCAACCTATTTTTTGTTTTTCAAATTGATTTGCTATACTTTCGCCGTGACTTACATCAAATATTGCAGGATCTGCAACCATTATATCCATTTTTTCAGATTGTTGCAATTCTTTTATTATTCTAGCAATATCAGGAGTATTCATTTTTAAACCTTCATTAGCTTTGCCAGTGCAACCATAAAACTCTCGGTATATAATAATTGATCCTCTTGGAAAAGCTCTTTTAACACCTCCACAATTTACAAGCGATCCATCGCTAACCGCTCCCCATAACACACAAAACGGTTTTGAATAGCCCCAGTCAAATGCCCTAATTTTTATCCAATTTTCAGGAATTTCAAAATATTCAATTAAATGTTTAGCAGGGTCATAATTATCAAAATAAGCCCCTTCAATTGCATTCCAATCACCTTCTAACATTGCCTTGGCAAGAGCTCCGCCTAAACCTAGCAATTTATCTGCATATAGCGGATCATTTTCAACAAGTATAGGGTTATCGCTTAACCTTGCGGGTATATACTGCCTAATCATTCCCCCCTCGCTATTTGGCATTTTTCTCAATTGTAAAGGCTCACAATTATCAATAAACATTTGTCTAACAAATTCATGCCCAATTCCTCCTGGGTTACTTCCACATAAAATTAAGGGCAGTTTATGTTTTAAATTTTCAGGAACCGCCACTCCTCCTAGCCTTGCTCTGCCTCTTAAAAACTTATAAATTTTTTCAGTAAAGTGAGTCAGTTCATCAATTAAAATAACTTGCATCTCCGCTCCCTGATATTTATAAACATCTTTTTCGTGTTGACAGTGGCAGAGATAGATTTTTGCCCCGTTATAAAAGGTGACCTCTTCTTCTGTTATTTTTACTTGTTTATTTTTTATCCAAGGGGCTAGTAAGTTCCGAAAGCCAGTAGCCCCTTCCACATGGTTTTTTATTAAATCGGCAAAAACTCGCCTAAATAGGTAAATTTGTAGGTTTGGAACATTAAAAGCAAGCATCATGGCAATTACTCGCATAGCATGGGACTTACCTCCGCCTGCCGATCCGCCATAAAGTATCTCCGTTGCTTTGGAAGTCCAACAAATTGATTGCTTTGGTTGCAACTCAAAATTAACAATATTAGTCATAAATTTATTTTTTAAATTTTATAAATTAATAAAAAGTTGTTAAATTTTAATAAGTAGCAAAATGGCAAGAAGTCAATAAAATAGAGTATCCGTCCGTCGGAAAGGGTAGCATTTTTATTTGTTTTTTTTGTCATTTTTAACGGGCTCAACTTGTTTTAAGACTAATTGGGGGATGATGGTGGCAATTTGCTCAGATATTGATCCGCCCTTATAATTCAGTTCATATTTTTCAGGGCACTTAATTTTAGCTATGTATAATTCATGTTGCCAGAGAGAGCATTGTCGTTTTACTGTTGCATTGGTGTCATCTGCCTTTATATCGAGCAGATATTGCCGAGCCTTCTCAACTCTTATGTCGGCCGCACATTCTAAGGCGGTTCGCTTTTTAGCTTTGTATTCTTCTAAGTTCAAGGTATCAACTAGAATAGTTTTAGCAACTCCTAATTGTTTTGATATTTCAAGATAACTAACATCATTACTTATTAATAATAATATATTATCTATGTTATTAATTATAATTTCTTTATGTGTCAGCCTAATAGGTGATTTATTATTATCTGTTATTTTATTATTTTTTTTATCATTATCTTTTATTTTTGGCATAACATTATTTTATTTATGTTTTGTTGCGATAATTGTTTTTATATTATTTTCAGTTTAATTTAATTGTTTATTATTTATTATTATTTGTTTAATTTAATTTGTCAATAGTTTTTTTATATAATTTACAAAAATACATATGCGCGACAGTCAAAATTTACTTTATTTTATATATATCATTAATTATTTACACTATATTGCATAACATAAAATAGCACAAAATTAATTATATTATTATTACTGTTATTATTTATATTGTTGCAATTTTTAATAAAAAGATTTTGCCTGATTTTGATACAATAAAATAAGTTGAAAAAAAGTTGAAAATTTTTTAAAAAAATGCTTGACAATTATTTTTTACCCTTTAAAATTATCTTAACAAAATTAAAAAAGATTTTGTAATAACAATTTAATAAAAAATTATATGAAATTAAACAATAAACAAAAAACCGCCGTTGAAAAATATTTTCAGGAAACTCCGATTCTTAATAAATATTTTACAGCAGAAGATTTTATAAATGAGTTTGCAATATACAATAATTATTTAGAAGGGCAAGAAGAAGAGTTGGAATGGGTCATTAATTCCTGTTTTGATAATATAGGGCAAAAAATTTATGGCAAAAATCAGAATTTAGCAAGAGACGACATGAGCAGTTATTGGTTCGACTGGGCTTACGATAATATTAACATAAAAAAGATCGCCAGCCTTATTCTTGATAACCAATAGTCACCACCTCACCACAAACAAACCTAAATTTTTAATAACTTAAAATAAAAAAACATATGATTAAAACAACTTTAAAACAAGCTTTAAAAAAACAATTCCCTACAACAAAATTTTCAGTTAGAGCAGCATCAAGCAGAAGCTATAATAATGTTTATGTCAATTGGTCTGGCGATCTTGATTATAAAACCGTTTTAGAATTTGTAAAACCTTTTGAAAAACTTGACTATTGCACTTTTAAAGATATTTGGGAAGTAACCAACGAAAGAGACGATTTGGTTCAATACGATATGATTTTGCTAAACAAGTCCAACTAATCACCACCTCACCACAATCAAGCCCTAAAACTTTTTATAACAATTAATAAAATAAAAAATATATGAAACTATTTGAGCAAATTTTAAAAAGAAAATTTTTAAGAACAAAATTTACAATTATAGATAGTTACTATCTAGACGAGAATAACGAACGGCACAAATCGGTTAGGATAAAATGGCAGGGCAACATTTCAATTAAAACTATTACAAATTTTATTGACGAAAAAAGACATTCAAAAACAATTAAATTATTTAAAAGATTTACTCTTTGTCGATATGATTTTGAAACAAAAGAAAGTGAATTTTTAATTATTAACAATTAATAAAATAAAAAATATGAAAATAACATTAAACACAAAAGAAATTATAGAAATTATAAAAACATCATCAAAAACTAATGTAAAACAATATTCGATAGCTGGGGAGTTTTGTTTTGAAATTAACAATAATTTATTGACAATATACAACACGGACATGGACATAACAATTAAACATATTATAACAATTGATAGCACTGCACAAAATACAACATTCGTAATAAATACAAAAAACTTTTTAGATATTGTAAAAAATATTCAATCAAAAAATTTTGACATTAAAATTAACGAGGACAGTATAGAGGTGGGGGGCTGTTTTTTAAAAATAATTAAAGAAAATGAGATTAATGAAAATAGCAACCGACAAAAAAAAGATTTTTGGAATTTGCACGAGCATTTATTAAAATTTAGATATTGCAACGGCACAACACCTCAATTTATAGCAAATATAGAAGCTAATGAGTTTATTGATAATTTAAAAGATATTATTAATTATGTAGGCAAAGACGAGCAAATCAATTTACACGGGGTAGGCATTCAATTTATTGATAGTAAATTAAATATTGTTGCAACAAATAGCAAATATTTAAAAAATATTGTTTTTAATAAAATTATAATAAATAGTTCGGCAACTTATAATAATGAGGTCTTTATATTGCCAAAACATTTTTGCCAACAATTAATAGCTTGTAAAAATATTTTAAAAAATGATACAATCACATTAAATTTATATGGAAACCACATTTTTATTGATCACCATAAATTAAATCTAACAAGTAAATTGATAGATAGCAATTATCCCCCTTATAAATCAATATTTACAAATCCGAACAGTTATTTAAAATTAAATGTAAAAAACTTTTTAAATATTGTAAAAATGGCAAGTGCTGTAAAAATTAACTGTAAATACAATAAAATTAATTTACAAATTAATGAAACAAAATTAATTATAACAAAACAAGAGAAAGAAAATATTTTATTTAATATGCCTATTAATATTTTAGAACATAACATTAATAATAATTTTTTGATGAGTTTTAATAATAATTTTTTATTACAAATAATAGAAAGTTATAAAAATTTTATTGATAACGACGAGATTAATATAACTTTTAATAACAAATATTTTGAAAATCAAGGTAGTGGCGAGTATTTAACAAATCCGATTTTCATTACAAGCACAAACAACAATAAAAATTTAAATCTCTTTTTGACGCCAATTGTGTGGCTATAATTGCATTACTCACCACGAAAAAACCATTTTGAAACAATAAAAAAAAGTTAAATAATTTTAAAAAAAGTGCTTGACAAATTAATTTAACTAGTTTAAAATTATATACATCAAGGCAACTTGATAAATAACAACTTAAAATAAAAATATATGAAAAAAACATTAAAACAAGCTTTAAAAAAACAATTTCACAGAACTAATTTTTCTGTTAAAACCATATCAAAAAAAGACGGAGATTATGCAATTATAAGATGGGGCGGAGAAGTTCCTCTTAATATAGTGCAAGAATTTGTAGAGCCTTTTATAATCGGGCATAATTCTTATTTTAAAGGTATTTACGAAGTAGATAACATAAGAGAGGATTTAGTGCAATATAAAGGCATAATTCTTCAATATTACAACTAACCACCACCTCACCACAAAAAAGCCCGCAACTTTAATAATAAAAAACATATGAAAAAAACACAATTAGAAAATTATTTTTTTGGCTGGGATCATTTTAGTTACTCTGCCTACCATCGCAAAAAATACCAATTGCAACAAAAAATTAAAAAGTTTTTTATCAAGACTTTTATTTTATGCTTTATTGCTGGCGGACTTGGTTTAATATTATCTTTACAATCTTGTAAAGAGCAAGAGGCGGAGCAAATTATTTTAACCGACGGGCAAAAATTGCAACTATTCATTTTGAAACAACCAATTTTATTTAAATAATTTTCAAAAAAGTAATTGACAAATTAAAAATACTGGTTTATAATTATCTATATCAAGACAACTTGATTTAACAATTTAATAAAAAAACATATGAAACAAACACACTCCCCAGCACAAAAAAGATTGGAAACTTTACAACTTTTTTACAACTATTGTTGCGAAACTTACAAAAATAAGCTTGAAGGCAACGACGAGTTGTTAAAACAAATTTATGAAATTATGCAAATAAGATTATTATACACTATGCAATTAGATGTCTTTAATGGTAAGCCCAGAAATAACGGCTTTTATTTACAAGTAATAAAAGATTTTATAGATTTAAAAACTCTTTACAATTGTTGGGAAATATCTTGCAAAATCCGCCGAAGATCACTTTATAACTGGCTGAAAATATCTTGGCAAATCCGCCAAACATCAATGGCAATAATCAAACTAATCAACGAAAAATTATAAATATATGACCAAATGGCAAAAAATAACAATCAATAAAAATCTGATACAAAAACAAACAGAAAAATCTGCATTGATTAAATTACCAAAAACCGATTTATTTTTTTGGCACAACTTAAAATGCTTACAAGCATCAAATGGCGATAAAAATTGCTTTTATCTATTTTTTACCGAAGGTTTTATTTTTAAGTGCTTTAAAAGTGAAAAAATAGACGGAGCTTACAAAAATGTAAAGGAGGTAGAATACACCTCCGAAGAGTTTAAAAACTTTTTTAATAAATAATAAAACAATATGAAACACGATTTACAAAAAATAGTAGATATTACTAATCAATTATTTAATCTATTTTATGATAAATATGAGCCATCACCATATTTGCCGAAATTAAAAATATATTTTAAAAATAGCAATTTAGTTTATAGCACTTATAAAGAAAATGAGCCGACAATAATTGATATAACAAAAGTTCCAAGCAATCAATTAGATGCTATAATCTATTTTTTTGATAAATATTTTGTTTATCATAGTTTCGGTTTCTTAACAATATCGCATTTTTTAGATTTACTTGATAATATTTTTTACGAAAAAGGGCAATTGTTTGACCATAAATTACAACTAAAAACAACAATCAAAGGCTATGAATGGGGCAAATTTAGTGACAATAAGTATTTTGACCGCTACACCAAAGAAATTTTTATTGAACTTTTATTAGAAAAATATGTCTAACATCTCAAAACAACAATTACTTGATTTTTTGGCAACAAATCAAACAACTAGATTAGCTACTGCTAAGCATTTTAACATTTATTACAATCATCTTATTTATTTAATTAGAAAATTTAAAATAGATAAAAATTTATTTAAGGAATGTAAAGAAAAAAGTGGCAGACCAAAAAAAGCAATTACTATTGAAGACACTATCAAAATTTTAGCTTGCTATCGAGAGAGGCAAAATATCAATAAAGTTGCGAACGAGCTTGGCTATTCTTGGTTTGTTGTAAGTAAAGTAATTGAAAGAGTAAAAAGATCTAAGGAAATTAACTAATATAAATTATAAAATATGTTAGTTAGTCAAAATTTAGTAATGTCAATATTAGCAATTTTTGTATGGCTTGCTGTATTGTATCCGATAGCAAAATGCTTTTATTATGGTATTTTGATTTGTTGGAGGCGGTGGCAACAAAGACAAAAAAAAATTACAATAACAATAAAAATTTTAAAATAAATGCTTGACAAATAATTTTATATAGCTTAAAATTATAAACATCAAGTAATTACTTGATAAATAATAACTTAATAAAAAAATATATGAACAATTTAGAAAAAAGACTACAAGATATTAAAGATTTTGTTGCTGACGAGTATTGCAATTCGCACTATGCTAATATACCTAACCTTGAAGAGCATTTAGCACTTGGTAAAGAACTTTTTGGAAATGATTTAGATTATGTTAGAAGCGAAATTAGATATTATCAAGGCGATGAGCTAGAATTAGCTAACAAATATTGTATGAGCGAATTGCTAAAAATATCTTGCCAAGTTATCCCACAAATTTAAACTTTTGCCAACACCACTGGCAAAATTAATAACAAAAAACTCTTGACAAATTAAAATAAACAATTTAAAATTAACTTGGCAGGCTTTTTCAATCCCCTAGTCTGCCAAACAAAAGGTAGGTTCAACAATGACAAATCAAGATATACAAACAATAGCAAGTAAAAGAATAGCGGAAACACTGGAACTTTTAGAAATGGGCGGAATTAACAGAAAAGAAATTGATGTTATTCGCAAAGCTATGTGGAGAATTTTTGACGAGTGTATTTTAATTAAAAAGGTAGGTTCAAATGACAAATCACACACAAAATAAATTTATTTATTTACCAGTATATTTAAGCGATTATGTTTCGCAATCAAGAAAATTAACAATGCTACAACGAGGTGCATTGATTGATTTATCTGTTCTATACTTTCAAGAAAATTTAAAATTAAGTTATACAAAAGAGCAAATTTATCGGCTAGTTTTTGCTTTTGAAAAACAAGAGCAGGAGGCGGTAGATTTTATTTTAGAAAATTATTTTATCAAAAGCGAAAATAAACCCACAGGTTTTTATTGGCTTTCAAAAGAATTAGATGAGTTAGGCGATAAGATATTGAAAAGACTAAATGCAAGCCGTGAAAATGGCAAAAAAGGAGGGCGAGGCAATAAAGCCGAAAATAAACCAATAGGTTATCCCACAGGTTCTGTTTTGCTTAACCTAGAAAAAAGCATATTAAATGAAAGTAAATTAAATGAAATTAAACTAAAAGAAAATAAAGAAAATGAAAGTAAATTAAATGATACCAAAAATACCACTGGTAAAACTGGTATTCCAAAACATACCAAAAATACCGATAATGATAGTGATAGTGATAGTGATAATAAGAATGATAATGTTAATAATAATATAAATAAAAGCGAAAATAAACACGATTTAAAATTGCCGATTTTTATAGATAAAAATTTGTTTGAAGAGTTTATAAAAATGAGAACAAAAATAAAAAAACCATTGACTGATAAAGCAAAAGAGTTATTAATAAAAGACCTTATAAAATTTGAAAATAATAAAATAGGTAATGCAAATATTGCCCTTGAAAATTCAATCAAAAGTTGCTGGCAAGGAGTTTTTGAGCCGAAAGCTATAAATCAATCAAAACCATCTGGTGGCTTAATGGCACAATTTAACGATCCAGCAATAAAGAGAGTTTATGCTTATGATGAAGATAATGATTAACAAAGGAGATTTTATGAATAATTTTAATAATGATATGTTTGAGCAAAAAGTAGTAAAATGCGACAAACACGGCGATATATTATCAATTGGCTTTAAAGGTAAAGTTAAGTGCAGTAATTGTGTGGCAGAGGCAGAAGCTATTGAGAAAAAAAGAAAAGAGGACTTGCAAGAGCAAGATAAAAAAGATCATCTTGCAAAAATGATTAGAATAAGACTTGATGCTTCAAAAATACCGCCAAGATTTCAACAACATAGTTTTGATAATTACATCGCAACAACAGAGGAGCAAAAAAAGAACAAAGCACTAATAATAAATTATGCTATTAATTTTGAAAGCAATTTAAAAAATGGATCTTCGGTTATTTTATGTGGAGGTGTCGGAACTGGCAAAACTCACCTGGCTTGCTCAGTAGGAACTTATATTATTAAAAATTTAGGCAAAAAGGCACTTTTTATTAGTGCCATTGATGCCTTGACTAAAATTAAAGAAACTTATAGCAAAAAAAGTGAAACAACCGAAATTGAGGCTATAAATTCGTTTTTAGATGCTGACCTACTTATACTTGATGAATTTGGAGTGCAAGTAGGCAGTGAAACAGAAAAGTTAATTTTATTTAGAATTCTAAATAGAAGATATGAGTATATGAAGCCGACTATTCTAATTACTAATTTTACCTATCAAGAAATAAAAAAGTTTGAGGAGCGGATTTATGATCGCTTGAAAGATAATGGAACAATTATAAACTTTAATGGAAAATCTTACCGCAAAATAACAAAATCAAAATAACTAACCTATGAAAAAATTTTTTATCTTTATAACAATAATGCATTTTATTAATTACATTTTGGCAATTCTAATTACTAATTTTACCTATCAAGAAATAAAAAAGTTTGAGGAGCGGATTTATGATCGCTTGAAAGATAATGGAACAATTATAAACTTTAATGGAAAATCTTACCGCAAAATAACAAAATCAAAATAACTAACCTATGAAAAAATTTTTTATCTTTATAACAATAATGCATTTTATTAATTACATTTTGGCAATTCTAATAAACAACGAAATACTTTTTTGTTTGTGTGTGGTTGTTAGTTTTCTTCTAACAATGTATATTGCAAAAAAAATAATTGACAATGAAAAATAAATAATGCAAAATTTATGAGCTTGTTAAAAAATAGGCAACAATTAACTAAAATAAATATATGAAAATAACAAAATTAGAAAAAACAATAGCAGATGCAAAAAAAGAAATAGCAGATATAAAAAAAGAAATGTCGCAAGCAATAAAGGTTGCAAATAAAAAAGTTAAAGATTTTGAAAAACAATTGCAGGATTATAAAAACAAACATTATATCAAAACAGAGGTAGAGTGGTTTTTAGGCTATACTGATGCAAATTATGGTATATGGTTATTCTGTGCAAAAAAATACGGAATAATGGATGAATTAGAATTAGAAGTTGTTAAAAAATTAATTGAAAATAATTTAGATATTAATGCAAAATATCAAGTTGGCGGATATTGTAATACTTTAATGACATCACTTGATATAACTATTCATCTTAAACCAAAAAGAATTGATTATTCTAAACATTATCTTGGAGATTTAGCATTTAACAAAGCAATGAAAGAGCATAAAAAAACTGTCAAAGCACTTCGGGAACTCGGAGCTAAAACCAGTGAAGAACTTAACTTACATAACTAAACATATGACTGAAAAAAATTACAATCTCGAAAAATTAGGCGATACTTTTTATCTTTTTGATAAAGAAAATAAAGTAATGATTGATGATATAAAAAATTTTCATTTAAAATATAGAGAAAAAATTGCCTTTGATTTAAACCTTAATGAAAAACAAGCTCGCTCGATGCAAAGTGTTTTAAATAAAGCAATTTGGAGCAACAAAATTCTTGATGAAAATAATAAATCAAGAAACTTTTTAGATTACTTCTTAAATTGGAATAAGCTTGCAAAAAACCCCGAACTTAACAAAAAATTAATTGTTAAATTTTTAGAAAGCGAAAATTTAATCAATACTAACTGGGAAAAATATTTTATTATTAACGGAACACAATTAAAAAGAATGTTGGGAGGGAGTGGTTTAGTTGGTGAGATTAAAAAACAAATGAAAGAACCGCCTCTAAACATTAATATTTTTAATTTAAGAGATCAATATCAAGAGCAAAAAATCACAAAAAAACAATTTGACTATTATCA
>Ga0194133_10007811_pt1 | contig 12695 bp, 3 predicted proteins | sample TA2KigOf40mmetaG_FD_155448 | JGI IMG/M metagenome (GOLD analysis project Ga0194133, IMG submission 155448) | Freshwater microbial communities from Lake Tanganyika, Tanzania - TA2015055 Kigoma Offshore 40m | ecosystem: Environmental > Aquatic > Freshwater > Lake | place: Tanzania: Lake Tanganyika...
GTGAGGGCCCCCAGGGGGGGGGGGGGGGGGAACCTCCAAACTCAATTGGCCGCTTTGCAGGTGGTAACAATTTAGGGCTTAAAGTATGAAATTAAATTTTTTTTCAATTTAACACGTAGTAAATCACGAGGTAAAGGACCAAGCCATTCAAAGTCAACTTGTTTTGAAATATCAGACAGTTTATTCTTACAACTTTGTAGACCAATCCTGCGTTTGTTTGCAGCGTAGAACAAAAGACGACAGGGATCTCTTGTCTTCACATAAGAAATTGCTCTCAATGAGGTTGACAGGCGTTGCGGTAAATTGATTGATGGTTGTGCAGATCACAAAACCTTATTTAATTATTAAATACACAAAATAATTACATCAGAACAATACCGTTTCCAAAATTTAACCAGGGATAGTTCAGATGACTGCAATGCACAATAACAGTGTAGGGAATTTTTGTAAAGTCCAACTCTTCAGTATTTGAAGAATCATTTCCTTAACCGACCATAAGCTGTCAATCATTGAGGTCGAAGATATTAGTAGCAAAGATCACGTGTTGAAGCAAAAATTAACAAGGTTAAAGGTAAAAATCTAAATTTGACTTTTTGCCTAAGGATTGAATGAAGAAAATCTTTGGATTTTAACTTTTTTTTCTCCCAGGGGCCAAAAAGCTGTTATATAAGGCTTGAAGCGAATTACATTTGAGGCTTAGAATTTTACTTGGTTTCGTTTTAAGTGCTGCAATTAAGGTAAAAAAATTGAAAAAGCCATTTTTGGAAAATATTTGCGATTATTCAAAGTGGATTTTTTAACAGACAAATGCAATCATGGCAAAAAAATTGTTTAGATTTCACTTGCAACATATTGAAAGCATAAATAATGCATGAGGCATCTTAGAAATCTAAACCCTCATTCAGCCTAATGTCAAAATTTACAATTTATTTTCTTTGGAAAATGAAAAAAGAAATTGAACTTTATGTATCTGAAAATAGATATATTGGGTCCACGTCATATAAGGGTCCTGTCAAAGTGATCATTCTGAAAAAAGTCAAACTTGTCAAAAGACTTTAAAGTAAGCCAAGGACATGATAGAGTCAAGAAAGTTGAAATGCCCTCTCAAGAACACTGAAACAAGGCAAAAAAACCTCAATCTAACGAGCTATATCCAAGGGTCAGAGTGAAAAACTCAAAAAGTTTTGTTACAAAACCTAAAAGAGATTTACATAGTCTGGAAGTAACTTCTTTTTACAACCTTTTCCATCTAGCTGAGTGTTTCAACACATTACCAGAAGACAAATTCTTTCTGTACAGCACAAAAAAGAAATACCTTCAATAAAGAATTATACCCTGGTGCTTTCAAGCTATCTTTTACTATACTTGAATAAGTAATTGTAATGAATTGTGTAAAAGCATCATTGAATGAAGCCTTCTTGATGATCAGGACTTAGAAACTTATATATTAAAATAATACAAAGTTTCTTCAAAGTCTACTGTTTGTTTTGATAAGGCATTGTGAATTCATCAGCTTGTTTTATCTTCCACAAACTTCTGCCAAATAAGGGAGCAAAAATTTTCCAGCCTGGGAACGGCTGCTGCTTCTTCTGTCTTTCTATTTACTCGTGCCAAAAATTCAACTTCAGTTGAATTTAGATTTTAAAATGGAGATGCTGTAAACTTTTGCTTCCGTTTTTTAACCAATTAACTTCTTCATAACTAAGCTGGAAACAGAAAATAGTGCCACAAGGTTGGAAGATATTTTCTCTTCCATCCCAGATGCTTTGCTTGACAGTTAACAAATGGTATTCGTTTATTCTTAAGCTTTGCATTCTTATCAGTTAAACAAAAACCAAAGTCTGGACTGGACTATTTTTCACACTTCCAAAACCCATCATATCAAATGGTGGGTACAATAAAGAATTCCAAAGGTAACTTAAAAATTGGAACTCTTTTTGACCATCTAATGTGGAGGGTTTTTTTGTCCCAAAAAAATGTGAAAGTTTGATAAGGGACAAACATTTTCAATTATAAACCTAAGCCCACTCCATGATGAATGAGGGTTCTGGCTGAATGAACCACTAAAAAATGCATGCAAAAAAAGTTCACCTGAATGAATTTGGCAAGATTTTTTTCAATTCATCTTGGTTAGTTTTTCTCCTTGATAGTGAAACTGAGTGCTTTAACAGATATTTAAACCTACAAAAGGATGCATTTGTCTTTTGCTCAGGTTGTCTAGAGTTCAAAAAAGGAAGCTGCAAAACCACTTGGGTTTTTTTAATCTCAATCCAATATACCTTTTTTATGGTTATATTTTGCATTCTTTCAGTACATAAAAATTCAAAAGTAAATTTCGGTTGTATTACAAGCTTGTATTTGCATCCTCAACTGCTTTCTGAGCTGTTGATTTGGTCTTTTGCCCTGTTGGCAAGAGTTTTTGATGGGAAATTAGACACAGCAATTTCTGCAGCTCCAAAATGCAAAGTCTAGGTGCTTGGAGTGTATAAAAATGCAAAACCAAATGACTTGAAAATTAGATGCCTGTACAATTGTGGCCATAATTAATGCCACACTAAGAAATCATAGTAAAAGAGAATGATTGTTGTGCATTTTCCTCTCAGGTAAAAAAGTGTCTCAGTGGCAAAGGCGTTTTCTGGATTGATTGATGTAAAAAAAAACTTTTGACCACTTAAGCATGCAAACTAGTTATCTATAAGTGCAAAGTCATCTGTCTTCTTGCTGTCCATACAAAATGTGAGAAGTTTCTCCCCATCTGTAACTTTCCAATAGCCTTATAAACCAAAGCAGGCAGAGATTCCAAATAGCTTTTACTACATCATAATATTCTGTACCAAATTTTGAATTTGAAGTTCTAACCCTATCAATCCTTTCAACCCTTCACAGTGTCTGAAAATTGCCACCTGAAAGAAATTGAACAGAGGATGTGGAATATCACTTCCTATTTTATCAATATCTCCATTTCAAAAGTTACAATGAAGTGTAAGGGGGGGCTGAAGAGAAAGTATCATCAACAAAATCATCACTTTCTGTGGTAGGTATACAACAAAAGGGGTCGCATTTATTAGTTTTTACATTCAATTTTAGAAAAGATGAAAGGAACTGGAAGGGTTTGTCTCTATGTCATAATACACAAAAGAAAAAGAAAATGGAATAAATAAAAAAGGATTTTTGTTCTCACCTGAAAATCAAATTTAACACTTTCTCTTTGTAATATTTTCAAACAACTTTGATGTTAAATATAAGTCTTATAAGAACATTTGCCCCACTAAAGGCCTCCTAGGCAAAAAAAGGCCATCCTAAAACTTTCAGTTTACTTCCAAACCCAAAATTAACTTTCCAAATTTGCATTTGATGTTGAAAAGTTGTGCTTCGAGACAGAAAAAAAAGTAGACGTTGAGCTTACTTTTAGTTAAAGATTAAACAAATTAGCTTTGAAAATCATTAGAAGGTGAAACAAAGGCAAGCAGTTCTTCTAAAACATGACCTTATCTTCTCTTAGCTTAGCTCTCTTTTCCAAGAAGCTGTGATCTTAAAAGAATAGAGTGCAGTTTTCTCACACAATCAACGTCTTGGCCTTTTTTCCGGCTCAGTCTTTAAAGTCCTTTGATTCGAGGATGACAGTTATCTTTGGCATCTCGCAAAAAAAAGCTTTAACAGAGCCTCGAAAACAGCATGTTTGTGATGAGAGTAAAAAGAAAAGATATTTGGAGAAAGCATGAAGAGGGTTTTGCTGTGTATATTAGTGTTACTGGAATGAAAATGTCTCTTCTACCTACTTAAGTCAGAGGTAAGTTTCACCTTTTGAATTTTAGCAAATCATTTTTACCTTTATATCTTTTACCCAAAGTGAAACTGACCCAACTCAATGAGGCATAGCTTTTATTGGAAACTCATTATGCAGCTGTTTAAAACATTTGCATGTAAATAACATTGCCTTTACAAAAGTCCCAAAAATGAATACTATCTCCCTAAATTAAGAAACTGTCAAGTTGTGTTTCAATCAGGTAATGGGAAAGTACTTTTTCTGATTTCATCATTTGTCAAATTGTTCTTTATTTGAAGATTTCTTTAATTCTTTAAAGAGATTCAGTCTATTGATTGATTGACAGCTTATTGTTGGTTGAGGAACTAATTCTTCTAATACCGAAGTATTAAGCTTTACAACAATTCCTTATACTGTTTTTTGTGTCTTACAGTCACCTGAACTATCCCTGGTTAAATTTTGGGAATGGTATTTTTCTGATGAAATTATTTTGTGTTTTTAATAATTAGATCAGGTTTATGTTCATGTGATCTGCTCAACCATCAATCCTGACTGTGGTATAACCATCATGATTATTTAAGGACAAATCCTAGGGTCAAAGATTTGCCCCAACCAGGGGCCTCCCAGTCCACAGTCAGATGCTATAACCATTTGGCCATGCCGACCCCATTGTTGAGGGTTTGTTTTCCTTGCAATCTTATGATTTTTTAAATTTCCATTTTTTGCATTTTTACTCCATATGAAAACCAAGCCAACCTAGAGACATTTTTTAAAACATTTTGAAATTTTTTTACGTACAAACTGACAACTTTGATGTAAAATAAAGGCAAAAGTTTTGAAGTATCAAAACAATTTTATCATGCTCATGGATGGTTAAAATGTTGCTGTAAATTGTCCAAAGCGTAGAACTTTATTTTTCCGTTTAATTGGCATTTTTTCTCAATTTAATAGGACCTTTGGGCTCTCTGAAAATAACGATTCCCATTTTATTTGGATTGTTGAAACAGTCAATTCATAATGGGTGACTTGCTAAAGCTAAAACAAAAAGTAAATTAGTTTTCTCCAAAAAAATATATCAGTTCAAAATTAGTGAGAGGAAAAAATACTTGAAAGGTTCCAATTTAAGCTATAATTGCTTCTTTTCAAACTTGAAAGAAAATCACTTTTTTCGAGGTTGAATTTTTGCAAATATTCCAAGTGAAAAATCTCGGAGAAGTTTGCATTTTTACCAAACAAAATTGCATTTAGTCAAAAGTAATTTGAACCCTCAAACTTAAAAGAAAGGAGTTATTTTGAGAGAATAAAAATGAGGAATCATTTTTAGTCAATCACATATTAAACATTAAAAAGTTTAAAAGTAAAAAATGGCCAAAAATTTACACAATAGGACTGTATAATTAAATGAGGGTTCGGGAGCAAATCTAGTGACCAGCTAACCAATTAGTTTGTCAGTTCAGTTTGTAATTTGCATTTTTGGAACTTTTTCCTCTATCCCTTGTGGAATAAAACTGAGTCTTTTGTGCCAACAAAACACACAAAAAAAGCGATTTCTAATTATGACTTGGAAAATAAATGATTTTAGTTTATTTCTAGTAATTTAACTAATGAGAAGATTATCATTATTAATGAGAACAGAAAAAAGATTTACTCAACTGTTTTGTAATTGATTTGAAACAAATTGATTTTGTCATCTTAATGGGATTCATTTAAGTATGTGATTGAAAATATTCTTGTTTAAATCATTTCTTTTTCCACATCAAAGACTTTGTGCTATTTTTCACATTTTCAAATCTATATTTTCCTTTCTAGGTATGTTGCCTGAAGTTTCATTGAATGTATGTATTATTATTAGTCTTTCTGACAAACTGAAATTACTTAGGATAAAAGTTTGAAGTTGGTTTGAAATATAATAAGCTAACTCAAAGTTGAAGTTATAGTTAATTGCAGTCAAAAGTTTTTTTTGCACTTGGTATTTGAGAGGGGACAAGTTTCAAATAGTTAGACAACCGTGTGACTTTAAATCATTCTAGCAATTCAGATTGGAAAGACAGATAGTTTATTGCTGCAGGTTTTGTCTGATTTTTTTTCGAATGGTGCATTTTTGTTTTTGCATTTGACAGCCAGGCAGATCAGCACTCAACCTGAAATCATTGTAGTTTTAAGAGAATAGATTTCGAGATATGGAACCTAAACGTGGGAGACTTTCTGAATGGAAAAGCTTTTTCATCACATCACAATCATAAATTTATGGCTGAAGAAAAATATTTTTAGAACCCAAATTTTGCACAAAATAGTCATATATGGATGTGAAAAAAAGTATGAAAAGGCTTAAGTTTTTTGAGAAAAATCCCATGGCATCTGAAATGGCTGATGAGAAAATACTATATTTCAAATTTTGCACAATACTCTTATGATTTTTCCTTTTTTTCAAGTACATTAAATTCAAATTGCATGGCAGAAACTTATGGGTTGTTTAGTTGTAAATGTCATTTAGATTGCCCTCAAACACCTTAGTTTTCAAATTGCATCCCTAAAGGATATGGACTCTTTAAAGAGTGATTTGATCCAGTAAATATTTGAGTATTAAGGTACATTAAAAAGAAAGAAAATAATCAAAAAATATAGAAAGCATAGCCTTAAAAGATATTTGATGTTGGTTCAACACAAAAAGGTGACTTTTATTTATTGTTCCAAGGAAAAATAACACTGATAAATTTTTATGTTTGTAATTGATAATGAAAGAAGCATGCTATAATTCATTTCGTGGTTACTTTTTCTGGTGCTCGATTAGATTGATGAATCTTGTCATGTTCTGTTGGAATGTGAGTTGAGTTTTCCTCTTGCACACCCAACAAAGTAAAATAAATGACTGTAAGACTCATCACAAAGAACTTTTTAGCGAGGTCACAAATTTGAGATGAGAAACCAAGAAGTATGTTTGTTGTAATCTTACAGACAGACTTTCATTACTTTAAGGTGAGCTCTAAAAGCCAACAGCAAAAGGGTGTTAACAAAAGAAAAAGCTTTCACAAATTGATTCAATTGTAAAATTTAATTGAAAATCTTAAAGATAGAAAGAAGTTTTTGGGAAAGGAAAATTTTTCATATAAGTTGAAAACATTTCAAGATTTATAAACTAGAAATGTTCTAAGATTACAATCATACAAAATTAAGTTGATACTTATGCCATGAAATAATTTAAAGTTTACTTTTTGAATATGCTAAAATATTATTGAAAGAGCCTAATATATATATTTATATTCTGACAAAAAAAATAATACTTTTTTAAAAATAAAACAAACAAATGAAGATTTTTTTAATACTGTAAAAATGCCAAAATTGTTTTTCCTTTCGTATTCTAACTCAGATTTTGCAAAATGTTTTTCTTAAGGCTTTACATATATCTTTTATTCAAAAGTAAAAAAAAGTGAGATTCCAAAATAATATTTTATTCAAAAAAATTGAAATTCTATTTTCTCAAGGGAATCGTCAGTTTTTTGTAATCTTGGAAGGATTTTCCTACTGAAAGAAATCTTAGTGAACCATTCTTGATGGAGACTTCTTGGATTATTTATTCATATGAGAATGACAATAAAAGTGTTTTTCTTTTTTTTTGAAATTAAGCAATATTGAAAACTTACCCAATGTTAGTTTTTCCCCAGAATCTGGTGGTAATGTAAATCCCAACAATGCCATAGATGAAATAAGAACACAAGGAACAATAAGGTTGAAGAAGTAATAAAGTGTCCTTCGCCTAAAATAATTAAGATGTGATACTTTTTTATCACAAAATTTCTAAACTTTATTAAAAACAAATTCTATTTTTATTTATTTGTTGACCTTTTAGTACTTTTTATGGCCATAACCAAATGTGATTAATGTGTTTTTCAATCCTCACTTGCGACTCATAATACACAAGTAAGGATATATTTATTACAAGTGATGAATTGAATATGTGGTCAAATGGCTAAAACTACTTTCTAAAGATGTATCATTCTATACAAAAATGGAGAGGAAGGAAAATGAAGACAAAAATATTTATTCTTTTGAATCAAACAAAAATTCATCAGATATTTTGATTACCTGATATGAATAGTGAATGTGATGTCGACGTAGGGTTCAGGGCAACATTCATAATAGACCTCATGACGTTCACCAGGGACTCCTTTGATTCAAATCCATGTTGGTTTTGAAAAAAGACAGTGTAGAAAATATATCAGCATTCTTTTTAAGTTAATAATTCAGTGTTTTCCTCCTTAGGGTTAAAGGAAAAAGGTAACAAAAGCTTAAGTGAAATTACTCAACAATTGAATCCTATCTCAAAGTCACATTGATAGCAAAGGAAGGTTTTAAGCAGTTATTGTTAAAGATAGCTGACCTACAAGCATGCAAATTTAAAGGATCCAGATATCTAAATGAACACCATTAGTGACATTCATTTTTATGAAAGGGTCCTTCAAAAAAATACAAAGCTTTTGTCTTTATACACTTTTTACTAAAAGCAACATTGCTGCTTGGAATAATTATGTGTTCTAAAAGTTCTTGTTCGTTTTGGTGTAATTCTTTGCCCTATTTTTAAACTTGAAACTCTGTTTACCTATTAAGTCCCATTCTCCATTCGTGATAAAACTACTAATGTCGCCACCTTTTTCATTCTTTAAGGCAAGATCCAGCTAGAAAAAGTTGTCAAAAACGATTGGGTCGATTCTTTGAAAAATCAATTAAAATCTAATTGTCATGTGTCAAAATTCATTTGGTCTCTTCAAATCATGGAGGCAATTTTTGTCCTTAAAATCATGCACCAAATAATCCTTTTGGGATTATTAAGCATCAAAGGAAAAAAGTTTTCAAACAATATACTAAAAATGATTATTTGAAAGAAAAACAGTTTTTACGATACTTCAAAAATAACTACTATTCTTTCAGTATAATAAAATATTGTTTTAATGGCCTTAAAAAGTCAGGTAATAAAGAGAAAAATGTTCTATCCCGAGTATAAAGATAACTTTTAATCACTGTTAAGTTCCAGCTAACAGTTTGTTAATCTTAGGGCAAGATATATTATGTCATCATTACAAATAAATATTAGTTCCAAATACAAAACAAATTAAATAGGCTGCTGGAAATATGTTCAAGTGATTATTGAATAAATATTCAAAAGAATTGGATTGATGGTGAGACAAGAATTATTCATTATAAATGCATTGAATTGTTATAAAGTTTTTCTCCAAGGAGAAAGAATAATCAATTCGAAATAAAAGCTGTCAATAAAAAAAAATGAATAGACTCCCAGCATCCTGATATAGAGGTTGTCGAGTGAGAGGTTGTGTTTTATAAAGATAAGTTATCAATTAATCAATCAAATTTAAGCCCTCCACATTTTGTGACTTAATGATTAGCTCTTACAGCAGATTAAATTTGTATTTTAAGCGAATCAAGTATTGATTTTCATAAACGAATAATTGGCTTTCACCTTAATAAACAAATACTTTAGGTAAATATTAACCATAAATTTTTTTAGTAAATAAAAGTTATAAACAGGTAATCACCCATTTTTTTATTTTTTGTTCAAAAGTAATAAGAAAAAGAGAGCTCACAGCATATACTCTATACTTGTAGTTATAGTTTAAGTATAGCATATTTGTAAGTCTAAGGAAACTGTAATTAAACTTTACGGTAAAAAAGACAACTCAAACAAAATTGGGTTTTATATTATTAAATTGTAAACTAAACTGAACCAAGGGGTTTCTGGTCTCAATCAATAAATCAGATTTTCCCTGAAACTTGAAAAGGCTTTCTCAATTATGCAAACAATCAGCTAAATTTCGACCATAAATTCAGTTTTTCTTGTTTTCTTGAAAACTGAATGAAAGGTGGATAGAGCATGGCGGAAACATTGTAGCTCTCCTCTCAAATGGAAAAAGGTATCCTCCGAACAAAACCAAGGCATGAAGCTGTCAAATTCAGACTAAACACAAAAATTTCTTTAACAAAGGACAAAAGCAAAGTCTATTTGATCTCCTTTTCATTTCAAAATTGTAAAAAAGTTTTCATCTTCTTTCAAAATAAAGTGGGAATATGAATCCACTAAATTTTGTTTAAGAAATGCTTTCTCACCATATGTGCATTCCAATGAAAGGGAGACACTCAAAATTGTGTAAGTTACTGAAATTTTCAAATGGGACCTTCTGGCAAACTCTGGGGAAAACTTCATCAAGGGGTTTCCAATTCATTCAATAAAATTGGAACAATTTTGATGGAAGTTGCTCTATAAATTGGGTGGAGTAATGGCATTGTTGTAAAAAACCAATCTTTTAGGTGATGGGTAGGTGGAAATGATCAGTCCCTGAGTATTAGTTGTCATCTAATCAATCAATATTTGCAATTTGACAAAAAAAAAGCTTTGAAAAGATTCGACTTTGAAGAAAGTTCAATTTTAAGGAGTCTATCAAAAGTTGTGTCGAAAAACTTGATTGGAAATATATTGAGTTTTCCCTGAGAGGAGACAGCCTTTCATCTTTTCTTTATTTGTTAAATAAGGGGGAAAATTTCACTTTTTACAGAAAATATATAACTTTTTTATAGTGTTGCAGAATTTTCATGCTTGTCAGCCTCTTAAAAGTTGCACCAAACTTCACCATCATTGTTCCACTCATCCAAGCAAATAATTCGACCAGGAAAGGTGTTCTTAAAACAGATAGAATTAAGAATAACCACAGAAAAATTTCAATAAACAAATCACATTGAAGAGTGTATTTCTTGACAGTTTGTGAAGACAAAAGGCCATGTCTTGTTTGTTCAGAGGAAGAATTATTTTTAAATGTAAAATTTTTGGAGTCTTGGCTTCCAGTGAATAAGTGTGTTGAAAGAATATCTCAAGAATAAATGGACAACTGAATCAATTAAAGTCAGAATAGATGGATGGCAGATATAGAGCACTCAAGAGGATATGGACTCATATGTTGACTGAATTTGCTCAATGCTGACGATAACTATTTAATTTACAAACAAAGATGTCCAGTGACTATCAACAATACACAAAATCATTCGTATGGGGAAAGAGTTATCTACCTTTTTTCTTAGAGCAAAACTTTCAACAGCTGAATCTGTGTCAGTGGGGAAACCCCTAGAGTCTTGTGGTCTATATGTTAACACCTCATCTGTTAATAAAGTAAATCTTAAAACTACAAGTCATGCATGTTGATAACAGCGTTCAAATAAAAATTAGAAATTTGACTGCCCTCAAAAATGAAAGTCTGGTTAAAATACTTCCAACTTTTTGTCTCTTATATTCCTTTAATGAGTCTTGGATTAGTTGAGTACTAAAACTGTCACATGTAGAACCATTTATTTTCCTGACCTATTTCAATTTTCAAAGCCAGATTTGTACATCTTTATGGGGCTTTATGTTCTCTTCACCATGAAAACACTTGAAGAGTTTTAAATGCAACTAAGGCAAGCAAGACTTTGTCTCCATTCATGCAGTCTGTGGCCTTGGGTGCAATTACTTTTACTTTTAAGTGCACAGTGAAAAAACATGCAAGGCTACAACCAAACTTATTTCCATGAGTATTGATTAATCACTTACAGCTGGAAAAAGATCAAAATAGTTTGATTTGAAGAATTTCTTTAGTAAATTTAATTGATTGTAGCCTCATAAAGGTTTCTTTGGAGAACTCTAAGAAGCCCCGTGCAAAATATGCTCCAAAACTTGCATGGTATACCGATTGACTCAGAAAGACCCTCTTTAAAGGCCTGCTTTCTTATTTATGCGTTGGAATGATTGTGATTCACTTTCTCTAATGTTTGATCAACTATAAAAGTGCTTATTTCATAAACCAAATTTTGAGAAAAAAATGCTTTTTGAAAAAAATGAAGGATTATTATTTACAAAGTCAAAAATATCTTGAAGTTTTGAAAAAAGTGTTTTTTTTTTGGTTGATCAAAAAGATTTCTTAAAATTCATCTAGTGAGTAGTTTTGTAAATGGTAATAGTAGCTACTATCTACAAAATACAATTTAAACATAAACTAGTTAAGTATTTTCCTTATGGACTCGTTTATTTGAAAGTTTAACTAATATGAGACAACTATACTTTTGACTACCCAATTTTAGAGGTTGCTTTATTTTAGTTTCTGCAAACTTTAATCCTGCATTTGGAAATTTTGGTTTGATTTTATGGCTGCTATCATACAATTTGAGATTTCATCATCAGTATACCTTCCAACCGCTGTATGTCCAGCTACCAAATTTGAGATTACACCTCTGATCATCAAACGGAAACCATGTAATGTCTATCTTGCATGTGCTTTTAAAGATGCCTGGCGGAACGTAAAGACAGCCTCCGTCGTGGGTAACCACAACATTGGTCTGGAATGTGCCGTCAAATTTCTCATCAGCACTGTGTAAGCAAGAAAAAAATAAGTGAGCAACTTAATAAAAAGATAGAGATTATAGATACTAAAAGAATGAATAACTAAATATTCATTCATTCATTCATTTTTATTAAGACTCATCCGTTAAACATACAAGTACATTAACTTTATAAGAGTCACAGATTCATTATGCATAAATCAATAATAATAACAATGTCTGATGAAAAACATGATAGCCAAGAAATAAAATTAAAACAGTAGGCATTTATGAACTTGAAAAACAAAAAGCAATGGAAAATAATAATTGATTGATTAATTGCAATGTCAATGTTATAGCGATTTCACACACATTGGTTTTCGGGCACTATTTCGGATATAGGTGTTTTTTTAACATAGTTCTTATTTGGTCTTTATTGAGCGTTAGTCTGAACCAAGGCGTAGTGATTTTGCTGAGCGCATCTCCTATCCAATTCTTTGAGCTCTGTCTAGTTTTACGCGACCTTGAGTTATCGAAACCGAAAACTAATCCAGGCTGTCGTCGCTTTGTGTAGAGA
>Ga0194133_10007812_pt1 | contig 12693 bp, 8 predicted proteins | sample TA2KigOf40mmetaG_FD_155448 | JGI IMG/M metagenome (GOLD analysis project Ga0194133, IMG submission 155448) | Freshwater microbial communities from Lake Tanganyika, Tanzania - TA2015055 Kigoma Offshore 40m | ecosystem: Environmental > Aquatic > Freshwater > Lake | place: Tanzania: Lake Tanganyika...
CTTTTGCAAGAAAATATTAGATTTTTCCCAATTTTTCACCAGAAAAAACTCTTGATGACTGGAATTCTTAGTATCAAGAAACGTTTTTAAAATCATAAACAATATAAAAAATTTATAAATATTATTCTTTTCAAATCATCATTCTTTTTGTCCGGAAAAGTCTTTCAATTCTGATGGTGGCCTTAAGATAAACCATCTCCAATGATAGGCCTACTCAAAAGGTAAGCCTGCAATTGACACTTTTGTAACAAAAATTGAGCTGTCTCAAAGATTGACATCTATAAAGATAAAAGATTGATCTTTTTACAACAAAATAGAGAGCTTTTTTTCACCAAAAATTGAGATTTTTAACAGAAGATTTATTTCCAGACCGAAAAAAGTCACCCTTTTTTAAAAAAAGGGAGATTTCTGGTGCCAAACTAAAAAAATAATTTTTGAAAAAGGGAGATTTAGGGATATTTCGGGTGTAAAACCTAAAAAGAGTGACTTTTAGTCACCATTACGGCAATAAGTCATGCAAAATCGCCCTGTTTTCCCTTTTTTAAAAAAATTGGGAGAAAACGCAATGATTTTTTCAGTCGGGTTTTTACCAACCTGGGGTCAAATGTCGGTACCAACAATTCAATCCCTTAGATATTCAAAACTTTTGAGATGTTGAAAAGTTAAAAGCAATGTTTTATCTACTACACCAAAATGCAATTCACTACAGAATCAACATTTTTTTAAGATCTATTGAGCTTTTTATTTGTTCCCAAATAAATAAACAGTGATTCTTATTTGAACGTCAGAACCAAACGGCGCTTTCATCTTTATTCTTTTGCATTTGTCCCCGATTTGCTTGCATTATGTTCACAATTTTTTTTCTTATTAAAGGATACAATAAAGACCGGTCAAAAACATTTTTAGAAACCTGTAGTAGAGAGGAATGAAAATATTTAAAGTTCATTTCAGCACTATATGATGTGTTTTTATCTTTATTTCAGCATGAAGTTTTCTAAAAATTTAATTCCTTGCTTTTTCCCCTCAATGCTTTTTCATTTCTCATTCCAAATTGCCTTAGTTGGTAGGACTGGAAAGACAAGCTAACCAATTAGAGAAAAATGGCTCCATTATCTCTTGGTATTAAACCCTCATCATTTTCAAAAAAATGTTTAAGGAAAAGCAACTCATATTTCTTTTCTGGAAAGTGAGAATCGAAGAATCAAAAACCCATCTCGTTCATCACAAATTAAACTCCAATAGAATATTAATTTTTTTTGAATTTTTGTAGTGATGGGTTCGGGTCAAAAATTTTTGACCTGGTTTGGGTCAATTTTTTGTGGCTCGGGTTGGGTCGGGTCAGCCATGTATGGTTTGGGTTTGGATTTGGAAAATTTCCCCTAAAAATCACAAATTTATCAATTTTTTCTCTTTGGACCAAAAAAATCTCTTCAGGTCGGGTCAAAAAGTACCCGGGTCAAAGACAGGTTGGCATCTTACTTACTGCAGGTCAAAAGTATGCTCGGTTCTGGTCGGGTCAAGGCCCATCTCGAGACTTTTGATACTTAAGATATTGTATTTCCAAAATTTATCCATAATTTTTTATTTAAAGTAACTACCCATAGGAGAAGGTTAAAAATAGATCAAATCGATACTGAATTTCTTATTTGACTCAAGAAAGTTCTATAGATTCAGGTCAAAAAATTCTGGCCGCACCTGGAGGAAAAGCTAACAACATGTTGGTCAGCACAAAAACTTGGATACTTCCAATAATCGTACAGAGATATATTCTACTCAAAATAAATATATTCAGCCAATCCTCTTCCATTCCCATGAATGAAATCTGCCCTGGAAATCTAAAAAAGATCACAGTCTCCAGCATCAATTTCTTCTGGTAACCACACTTGGATCACTCTTATATTCTGCACCAGATTAAGTTTAAAGGGGTTGGACTAGATTACTTGCTCAGAATTTAGTGATGGGTCTGGGTCAAAAATTTTTGACCTGGGTCGGGTCGGGTCAGCCATTTATGGTTTGGGTTTGAATTTGGAAAATTTCCTCTAAAAATGTCAAATTTTTCAATTTTCTTCCCTTCGGGTCAAAGAAAATCTCTTCGGGTCAGGTCGGAAAGTACCCGGGTCAAAGGCGGGTCAGCCCCTTATTTACTGCGGGTCAAAAGTAAGCTCGGGTCGGGTCGGATCAGGGCCCATCTCTAGTACAGATTAAGCCCAATGAAACTTTCAATCAATGACAAATTTCTAAACACTATTTTTTTATTGCTTCAGTGAAGTTGAAGAAAACAGATGAATTAATCTTTGTTCTGAAATGTGAGTTGTTTGTCCAAGCAGCTCCCAAGCTACATTCATCTCTCATGGGAGAAATTCATTTTACTCTTTCAAGTGTTGTTTGCCACATACTTTCTTTCCTCTGTTGTCAGTAAAGTTTTGACTTTTGAGCAGATTACTCAGGTTCTTGACTATTTCCACAAAGCATTTTAAGCCATCTCCTCTTTCTTCAATTAAAGGTGAGATTCATGATTCTTCTGAAAAAATGCACCTAATTTTTTTGTACATGTTAACCCAAGCAAACACTGTAATTTAGCACAAGGCTGATAAAAAGCTTATTTCAGACAAAAATATCAAACAATTTTGAGGAGTCACAGTGACATTTGGTTGAGTGTCCTTGCAACTTAGGACCCTTTGTTGCATTGAAATTGTAAATAGATAAATTATTGACTTATTTTACAATATGAATATAACTTTTAGTCACTCCTCTGACTTTTGGAATAAGGAGAGATAAGGGGTCGCTGTGGCCTAATGGTTATAGCATCTGACTGAGAACTGGGAGACTGGGGTTCAATCCCTGGTCTGGGCAAAAATCTTTGACCCCTGGATTTGCCTTAATTAATCATTTCTATGAGATGATTATCTCAGTCAGGATTGATTGTTGTGTAGAAACTTGATTTAAATGATCTCTTATAAGCATTTATTCACATTTGTCTACTGAAAATCAAGTGACTATGAGACACAACTTTCAGTCAAAAAAATGAACTGTTGTAAAGTCAACACTACTCTCATTGACATGATTTAGTGTTAGAATAATCAGTTCTTAACAGAAGCTCTCTTCTTCTTCTTCTTCTTCATCTAAGACCTTGATTCCCAGTCAAGTACCTTTGACCGCTTGGCCACTGAGATCAAGCACAATACTATTTTGACTTTGCTCACAAAGTTGATCAGTGTTGAACCTGATCTTCATGATTTGTTCAAGCACAACATAAATTAACCAATTAAAATGAAATCTATAATTATCTTAAGCCTTTTGTGTAAATAGCCTCATCTTATATAACTTAAAACTATTTTTTTTGTTTCCAAATAATAACTTGAAACCTATTTTCATAAGTATTTCCAAAGGAGAAACTTTCGCCTAATAAACAAACAATGTCAATATTTCTAATTTTTCACAGATCAAAATATAAAGTGAAAATTTTAATCTGGTGAAAAAATCAGTCTACGCCTACTCCTCCTCAATTTTATATATAGTTTTTTCGATTTGCCACATGCTAAAAATAATATTTTTCATTTTTAAGTTTCCTAAAGAGAGACATTTATTTTGAGATTGAAGTCTTTCAGATATTGTAATTGGCGGATAATCAGGAGGGTCAGGTCTGACTCTAGGATTTCCCTTAAGAAATTTACTTCAGAGACTCTTTTTATTGACTATTCATTATAGTCTGTCTTTTAATTATTCATAAAAATAAATGTGTGAAAGTTAAGAATGTCAAGGGAATAATGAAACGACTGAAAGGCATTAGATGTAAGTGCAATTATTTCAAAAATAGAAATTATTTCTTAACCTAGAATTGTCAAGATAAAAATAGGTTTGTATTACTTACCTTGAATCTTAAAGAAACTTTCTATCACAAATAGCAATTTAAAAGTCATAAAAGAAAATCTTTTTTCCAAGTCTTTCAATTCAAAGCTTCATCACTTCTTGGGCAGAGTATTTTTCATTCAGTTCTAAGGAAGTCTTAACATGACCGACCACTAACTGCTTATCTCACATAACTGAATGTTTGCAACCAACTATTCGGACCAAGAGCCATGGGATGTAATCGAAAGAAAGAAAGTAAGAGAATCTGAAAAGAGAGGAAAAGGCGTCAATAAGGAAAAAAGACAAAAGTTATATGTTGTAGAAATAAAATACCTTAACTATCACAAAAACTGACATTATTTACAAGTTTTTATACTTAAGCCTTGTATTTTTGGAAGAAGGTACTCTGTTTCTATCAATTTTGTTCATGTCTAGGTTCAAAGGCACCCAAAGCTGGAGCTTTAATATCACCAAAAAGCCTCTTTTTTCTATTTCTTCAAAAAAAGGTGAAAGCAAAAATTGATTGATTGACAGCTTATTGTTGGTTGAGGAACTGATTCTTCTAATACTGAAGTATTAGACTTTACAACAATTCACTACCCTATTATTGTGTCTTACAGTCATCTGAACTATCCCTGGTTCAATTTTGGGTATGGTATTTTTTCTGATGTCATTATTTTGTGTTTTTGATAATTAAACCAGGTTTTTTGTTCATGTGATCTGCACAAACATCAATCCTGACTGAGATTACCATCATGTTAGATGATAATTTTAAGACAAATCCTGGGGTCAAAGATTTGCCCTGACTGCAGGGAATTGAATCCCAGTCTCCCAGTCCTCAGTCAGGTGTCATAACCATTAGGCCACGGCGACCCCACAAATATCTGAATTGCAGATTCAATGAAAAGCTGCACGTCATCTTCAACTTCCTTGGAAGCAGCCAATCCTGGGGTCATCAACAATTCCAAATTTTTATTTTGCTTTAGTGGAGTTGATCACATTCTCTGAGGTCTAGCCAACTTTGCAACTGATACCTTTAGCAGATCTTTATGAGACCTTTTTTCTGCCTGAAACATGCATTGCTCACCAAGTGCACATAAGGAGTGATAAAAACATCTTCATAAATCAAGGCCCTTATCTTCTTCTAAGTAGTGATTGCCTTGCCCAATTCTAATTTCTTTATTTTAAATTCTGAATTTTAAGTTTTCTTCTTTTTTTAAAAAATTTCTAACTTTTAGTGACCCTTAAAAAGTTCCATAAAAGTTCGGAACTTTTAGTAACCCCTTTAGTTTGTTTTTCAAAATTAATGCCCATCAACTAAGCCACTATCTAAGTGGCATTATTTTCATAATAAGGATTTACCACTGACCGTTTTTCCTTTCATAATTACGTGCTTTTTTATGCATCAGAGAAGGTCAGGACACCCTTTTGGGCCTTTTTGAGTTGCCAATACCATTTTAACAGTTATAAATAAAATCTATGGACTTTTTTGTTCAAAAATGTGGACTTTGACCTCCCCTCCTCAAAATTTCAAAAACCAATCAAACTCACTTTAATAGAAGAAGAGAGCTTGTGTTAAGAACTGATTATTCTAACACTAAATCACGTTTTTTTATTGATTGACATCTTTTAGAAAACTTTACAACAATTCTGGTTAAAATGACAAGCAAAAGTCACAGTTAAATACAATTTAAATCAATTAGTTCAATCTGTCTTTTTCATGTAATCGAAATAAGCTTTCTTCATCATTATCCTGATTTCGTCATCGCTTAGCTCACATCGCAGCCATGGTTCCACAAGGTCATTGATCACTGCAAGCCTGTTTTGCTTTGATTGCCTTCCACATTTGGTCCTTGATCCGTCATAAAATTTGCCCATGCCTGGTTTGCGCAGTTCCTAAAAAAGGGTTTTATCTAATAATTCTGCCAAAACCTTGGGTTGTTTATCCTCAATGAGAGTAGTCTTGACTTTACAGCAGTTCATTTTTGACTGAAAGTTTGTGTCTCAAAGTCACTTGATTTTCAGTTGATAAATGTGAATAAATGCTTATAAGAGATCATTTAAATCAAGTTCCTGCACAACAATCAATCCTGACTGAGATAATCATCTCTAAGAAATGATTAATTAAGGCGAATCCAGGGGTCAAAGATTTTTGCCCAGACCAGGGATTGAACCCCAGTCTCCCAGTTCTCAGTCAGATGCTATAACCATTAGGCCACAGCTAGGAATGTTGGGAATGCTTCTTTATCCATCAGAATCTGGAATGAAAATGAGCACACCTTTAGCTTTCCTTAAATTACATACAATTTATGTTTATACCTATTTGTTACATTCCAAGATGTTTGTTGATTTTTATGTGCATAGTTCAATGAATGGAATATGTAATATATCACACTGTGAGTTACCCAAATCCTCAGGTAAGTATTTTGGGTAGTTCGGCATCACATACATCATCCTCTTATTCATTCATACTAACCTTACTCTACACTCTTGCCATTTATTTTAACTGTATTTTTATTTTATTTTTGCGTTTTGATTGTAATAAAAACATTTTACAAAAATAGCCTCTTTTTTTCTACATCTTCAAATCTCTTGAAAAATATTTGGATTTTTTTCAGTCTCAATTTCATTTGTAGTGTTTGTTTGCAAGGGTATTATTTCATCAAACAAAACTTGCTTTTGAACTTCACTCACACAACCCTTCACTTCTATCCAAGGAAAAATAATCTCTAGCCAGATGCAATTTTAACAAATATTTCCAATCTTTTACTCAAAAAAAGGCAAAACATTATTTTTCAAAATTCAAACATGTGATTTCTCAATGAAAAATGTATACGAATTGCTTGATCAATTTTTAAAGGGTATTCACTTAACCTTTAATTCAAGCATAAAATTGCAATCACAATTGCCTAATAATTTTCATTAATTTTGATCATTCTTGACAATGTCAATTCTAGTCAAAAATATGACAACATCAAACCTGTTATTCACGACTGGGAGATCTTAAAAATGGGTTCAAAAGATATTTTTCATGTGTAAAATTGATTAGTTGTTGTCATTTCAAGAATAATGAAAGAAAAAGACAAAAGCTTGTAAAATGTTATTTGACAGCAACAAACTGTCCAGAAATTTTCTTTTTTCTTTTCACACGGTCTAAATATGACGTTGAGACTCGCGCAATTATATTTTTTGTGTTTACAAAAGCAAAAATATGTTTTAGTTTGTAGTAATGTTAAAAAAAGGGTTTTTTGAATTTAGAAACCTCTGTAATCTAGGAATTCAAATGACTTGTTAAAAACAAAGCTTTTGTATTTGTTTTTTTGATTAGACTCAAACATTTTTGCAGTTATTTTAGTAAAAAATTGACTAGAGTAATAAATGCACAGGCCGCAAGGCCTTTCTTGAGTGCATGCAGGCCAGGGGACTTTTTAATCTCAATGGTGTTTGAGATGGAATGGAAAACTGGGCTTTCTGTCACTGAAGATGCCCCTACCCAGGGGAAAAACACTCCTCCGATGAGATTGGGCTAGGTATTGCAGTGACGAGATCAATCAATGCTAGTTTATCAGGTCAAGGTTTTGAATTGGAGTCAGGTATGAATTGTCGGTTTCTAAAAAAATTAAGTCAAGTTAAAATACCAAATCCAAAACACTTTTTTAAGCTGAAACAAAGAGCATGTTCATTAACGATTGTGGGATTGAAATTAATTTCATTGAAAATTTTCATCAAGCGGTTGTTGAAAGCTTCCAATCCGATCTTAGAGGGGTCGCTGTAGCCTAATGGATAGAGCAACTGACTGAGAACTGGGAGACTGGGGTTCAATCCCCGGTCTGGGCAAAATCTTTGACCCCTGGATTTGCCTTAATTAGTCATTTCTAGTAGATAATTATCTCAGTCAGGATTGATTGTTGTGCGAGACTGGATTAGAATGATCTTTAAATACTCATTTATTTACATTTATCAATCGAAAATCAAGTGACTATAAGGAATTAGAATATTTCATCCATTGGGTGGGATTTGCTCTATGCATTTTGTCAGGTTCTTCTCTTCTTTTCCTTTGTTTTCCAGTCTTTGGCCGCTATCCTAAGAACTCGGTAATGAACGGATTTGAGTTTCTTTACAAGGTACATTGGAGTGACTTGAGATCCATAGTATATTAGTCCATAAAATTGACTAGTAGTTGCATTAATATATTGTTTTTTGGGTAAGTCTGTTTCATGAAAATTTTGGTACATATGTAAGTTTATTGGCTTTATTTACAACTTTTTCTACAGTTTTTAATGCTTTAGAACTACTCAATCCTAGTGCTGGGGGCAAAAATTAACAATTTTTGACAGAGATGAGCTTTTAATCCTCAACCAAATCAACAAAAATTATGAGACAACATCGCTGTGATACTATAAATACAAGTTCTTTCATAACTCAGGTGTGGAAGGAACCCTTCAGCTCATTTTCTGAAGAATTTTTGTAAAAAAAATGGATTTATGTGGATCAAATCTCTTCCTCGGATGGAATCCTACTTGATCAATGATGCTTTAAAGGAAGAAAGCCCAGAAACCTTAAACAGTATAACAAAAGGAATTCTAGTATTTTTATAAGAGTAAAAGTAAAAGCATTTGTGGATCACAATTTGAAACTGGGAATATTATATATGAGTACATTTTCAATTTCAAATTTCAGCCAAATTGTAAAAGTGTGGTTTAGTGGTGAACAATTAAATTTAAAAAAGAAGACTGTTTTAAGCAATTTAGTTATTTTGAAAGTATTACCTGGACAAATTAATTTGATCAGTGAAACATAAAGATAATAACTGAAATTCATGTAGCCAATCAAGGAAATTGGAAGGGAAATTAATTGATTAAATTGGAAACATGTATTTCAATTTCAAATTTTTCTTACATTGATCTGTTGACCCTTTTCTCAAAAGGATCTTTAGCTTTTCATTTTCAAGTCATCCACTTAGAACTGGCTGGTTGAACTGCATGTCAGCTTATTCTCATTTCCATGAAAAAAGGACAAAAAAAGGCCAACCCTAAAAAAGACACTCATTTTTCATGGGGAGAAACTTGAATTTTTTGTCTTCAAGCTTTTCATTTACATTGTCTTAGTGCCTCAGAGCATTAAGCTGATGCCATAAAATGGAAAAAAATCTTGTCACAACTAAAAGAGAAGATTTTTCGGTTTCAATAGATGCTGCATAAATTTAGTGCGAGGCCTAATGATCAAATAAGTCTTTTCAAATATATGTTTCAGCAAGTAAATTCAAGTTTATAATTACATTAATATTGAAAAATTTACCAACCTAAACACTCAGTTTGCCTTCATTTATCTCAACTAACTTTTTTGGGGAAAGGCACTGTTGAGTTTTACAAATTTTTGCATCGATTCTTGGTAATCTCTTTTACTTAGTGTTGTGGGGCTAGTTTGGTTAAAAGATTGGAGTTTTGTTCAAATTGGGAGGTGGGGGTAGGAGGGGGAGATCGGCCTCTCAGGAGGGTTTGGTATTTCTATTAGCTAAATATTTAATTATTTACATCTAAATTTAAATTTTTCCAGGCCTAAGTGTACTCAAAACTTTTAAAGAGCTTTTCGTCCCAGGACCCAATTAAAAGTTTCTTCCTGAGCCGTATGAAAACATATGACAATTTAATCACAGTTATGCACTTAAAATAATCAAGTTCATAAGAATGAAAGGTAAATATTTAGGAAAAAAGTCTTTTTCATGTTGGTTCTGTAAGCATGAACATTAATCCCATTTGTCCAGTTAAATTTGACATTTCAAAAAGACCGAGTCTGTTTTTAAAACAATTTTTCCCAAATCTTAATCTAGAAATGTCAATGAAAGTTATGGTGAATCCAGTCATTTTGTCATTTATGTAAGCAGGATTCACTTAACCTGATGGAGAGGGGAGGTCTATTCTCAAAGTTGTTTTGGGAGATGGCAAGTAGCACAAAGGGGTGACTTTCTTATATAATGCATCAAGGTCTTTTTTTGAAAATTTGTTTCTAAAATCTCCAACTGCACTTCTAGAGCCTTACAATATAAATAGTTCAACAGTCCACAACTCACTCAGCGATGCACACTTGATTAAAGTTGTAGATCATTCCAAAGAATTGTGTTGTCAGAATTTTCTTCATGATAGCGAGTCAAGTGCGTTGGGAGGTGTCAGACCAAAGGCGGAAACTGCGAGCGTTGTAGGAATGAAGGCGGAGAGCAAAAATCCCAGTGAAGACCTTCCAATCAAGAAAAGAATCAATAACTGAACTTTTTATTGATGGGAAATAAGGGGTTTATGTACAAAAGAAAAGGAGGGATCAGATCAAGAAAATGTCAGACCTCTCAGAAGAGGGTGCGCCGAAATGGCGGAAATAATAAGTGGGAATGAAAATACGGCAGCCTGTTTGGCGTGACTTACATTACATGGAAGGAAAGTCTTTGAACTTGCAAAAGTAAAAAATATTGTAGAGTGAAAAAGAGGGTCTTTACCGTATACTATGATAATGATCACTTTATTAATATTAACAAATGATTTCTTATCTATATAGGCCTGCAGTGTTAAGTTTTTCCCCATAATAATCATATTAAATCCTGGTGAGTTGGCAATGCTTCAATAAACGAGACCAATGAGATACTAACTGTTTATTTAGTGAAAGGTTCAGCTTTATGTACAGGAGATACTGATCAGGATAATCTATGGTCGGATCAAGAATAATTTGGAGGGAAATTGGAATGGTCGTTGACCAATCAATAAAATTGGCGGAAACTATTATTGGGAATGATTGCTTCAAGGAAAAGGGGTGTTTAGTGTTGCTAAACAAATGCTTGGCATTACTGAACAACTATAGCATATCCAACTAAAAGGGTGTTGGTCAAAAAGGGCGCGAAGCGTATTTCAAAGGAAATACAAATATAAATTTTGTAAAGGCAAAATAGATGAGAAATATAGTAAACTATTTTACTATATAATCATTTTATGTACAGTAATTCTTTTTATTAATATGATTATATGTGCGTCAGTTTAGAAAGAATAAAAAAAAATTAGACTAGAGACTTTAATAAAAATATAGTCGGCCCCTTATGAGGAAAAGCCTAAAATTACATTCTAGTTTGCTTTAGTTGCAAACTTGACCTTAAAAAATCTTATTTCTATTAGCTTAAGGATGAGTTTTTCAACAGATGATGAACTTTTTCGTCTTGAAACAGAACAAAGTGTGAGTCCAAATATATTGAACGTAGTATGCTTTTCATGCAATCCTAGATGACTCTAATGATTTAGTATAACTCTGCTCTGCTCCAGATGACTTACTATTTGCTTCCGCTGTTTGACGTATAGTTATCTACGAGGACCATTAGCCATCTAAACCATTCCTTTATATGACACAACTCATACATAAAAGAAGACATTATTCATACAAACATCGTCAAACTATAAGCTTCCTGGTTTTCCAAATAAGAATCAATTGGTGGATTATTTTGAATAAGGGTGAAACATATCTGAACTGTAAATATTGTAATTTTGAAGACAAGCAAAATAAGAAAAGCATCAATTTTACAATAAGTTGTATCAAAATAAGCCATTAAAAAGAACACAAATAGGGAAGCTTTTAAATTTGGCTGTTGTATTTTTACTTATGCATTTTGAGCTTAGTTTAGATAGATAGATAGATCAAATTTTTATTGCTCATTCAATTACTAACACGTTAACAATCTTTACAAGAGCGTTCATTGTTTTATCAATATTGAACTACTATTTAAACTATAATCCACTATTATCAATGCAATTAAATGTCAATAAGACTGTCATTTCAGATTTAAAATGAAATAAAAACTACTGTTATCACTCAAAGTTGAAGTCAAGTTTGTCTTTCAGCATTCTTCTTAGCGCGTCGTTTCCAATGTTTGGGTCATTTAACCATGGGCCTAGTTCCGTCATGAATTCTAGTCTGTTTTGTAGTCTATGCTTCCCTATTTTTCCTTGGGAATTGTCAAAGAATCTCCCATGATTTGGCTTTCTTGGTTCAGTGTAGAAGTTTTCCATTATTCCAATATAAAGATTCAGTAGGCTTCTATCCCTAATGATCTTTATAACCAACGCACCTGAGGCATATACTTGCTCCACATTTCAGGGGTTGCTCTCTTGCAGGTTTTGTCTATATACACCTTGCTTTTCTTCCGTTTAAAATCCTTAATTTCCACTATGAGTATTCTATAGTGCAGTTTGTTTCATCAGTTTTCTATTAAGATCAATTTAAAGCAATGATTTGAGGTGATTAATTATGATAAGCACAAGATTGGATGACAGCTTTTATGAATAAAATGGACTTCGATTGGCTTAATGGATTAAGTGAAAGCCTGATAAGAATAAATTTGAAGAAATTAGGTGGTGGTTTTTCCCTTGGATAAGACAATTTCTGTTAGTTAAGCCCGGTTTATCGCACTGCAAGTGTAATCCAGATGGGTTCTTCAAGTCCCCAGACATTTTCACAATCAAACAATTTTAAAATTGACAAACTTTGACATTTGATATTTATTAAATTGTGACATCCAGAATCTTACTATAAGTCATGTGATATTTGTTAATGTTGCTGCAAATAAATCTAATAAAATTAAGTCATATCTGTACAGCATTATGAGTAATTAGTATACGTTTTAAATTAAATTATTTTGAATCAACCATAAAGGACAAAATGGAACCTGAAATTTGCCAAACTTTCCTTATTTAGGTGAATAAAAGTATAATTTTTGTTTTACCATGCTGAGACTTTTTGAAATAAAGAAGAATTTCACTATTGGGAATGTCATGACAAAGGTCACTAAACCTTTGAAGCATCAAATTTGAAAGC